>Ga0265299_10006231_pt1 | contig 10900 bp, 12 predicted proteins | sample AusTroGonzalo_MG_4_FD_193485 | JGI IMG/M metagenome (GOLD analysis project Ga0265299, IMG submission 193485) | Bovine rumen microbial communities from tropical cattle in Woodstock, Queensland, Australia - Gonzalo_02 | ecosystem: Host-associated > Mammals > Digestive system > Stomach > Rumen ...
CTTTAGGCAATTGATTGTTATCAATATTGACATTAACATTGTTGCTTACCAATTGAACTTGTGGTTTTTCATTTATGCTATTGATATATGTTAATGTGCTATCGGTGGATTTTTGAAGAACATTAATGGCATTTAACAATTCTGCATTGGTAAAATTATCTGATTTTGTGTCTATTCTATGTTCTATTTTATCAACTACTTTGTCATACAACCTTGAAACTTTCTCAGCACGAAGCATGCTTTGTTTGATTTGAGCTTCATTAAAAAGATATGTCAAATCTTTTATAGGTTGTTCAGACATTATGATTTCAGTAGATAAATCTTTGGTATTATCATTCATAACTATATATGTTTTTGAGTTTTTTATTTAATGCTTTTTCCAATTCTTTTTGCCATTCATCTGATTCGTTCATGATGTTTTTCATTTGAATGTCAAATTCTTTAGTAGGCACAAATTTATAAAACAATTGTGAATCATGTTTATTGTTTCTATCAATTATAAGTTTTCCATATACAGTATCTATTGTCATCATAATTGTTTTAATATTTTTTCGGTATCTTGATTAATGATTTTTTGTGTAGCTTGTTCCAATATTTTATTGTATTGTTCCAAACCATTTGTCAATCTGTTTTGTATATGTTTGGCATATACTTCAGATTTATCTAAATTAAAATCATTAACTTGTAAATAAATTTTATTCAATAAGTTCATCTTGTATCTTTTTTATTTCACGATAAACTTCAAGAATTTTTTCAGACACATTGTCTAAATCGACATTTTGTCCATTCAATTCATTTTGATAAATTTTCAATGCAGAAATGACATTCAGCAATTCTTCTTTAGTTGGTATTGATATGGTTTTACCTCCATAAAATTCAAGAAATGATAACAAATTGTTTCCATCTAAAATGAATGGTAGTTCAGACAATGTGGAATATTTTTCATTGTTTCCAAGTTTATACAAACAATATAATATGGTGGAAAAATATTGATTATAATCTGATTTAGATGTTTCTTTGGTTATTTTTTTATCTATTTTCATAATTATATTAAATTATTAAAATCAGGTTGAACAACAACAAATTGTTTGCGAAACATCATTATAATTTCTTTACACAATATTTCAACCAAATCTTTATTTGCGTTGTCACATATAATAATTTTGTCATGTAGAAGTGAAAGCAAAATACTGTGATATGTGTTTTGTTCAACACACCTTCTCTAACAAAATTTTTTTATTTTATTAATAAACATTATATTAAATTTTTTAGCAAACAATATAATGAATGTCTTCTATAGGAGCAGTTTTGCCAATCAAAATAAGTGTTTGTGCTGGTCTAGATGTTAATCTTTTGTTTTTTGCAAATGTGTCTGTTCCCATGAGAGAAGGATTTGAAACTATCATGCACTGATTAACTTCATCACAAGCAAAATGATGCATGTGTGCTGTGCAAATTAAATCTATGTGTTTGCCCGTCATTAAAGATAAATGAGAACTAATGTTAGTTAATTTATCTTTATCACCATGTGCCATGGCAACAGTCCAATTTTCACAATCAAATATTGACATATCATCATCATATTTGTTGTCTGCAATTGTGACATATTCATTGTCAGCAAGACGAGTTTTCAAATACCAAGGAATTATTCTGGAAAGTGATTCAAGGTCAAGCGATTCTTTTTTATTAGGCTCAACTCTTGAATGATTATCAGAAACGGAATGAAATTCTATTTCCACACATTTGGAAAGTTCATTCAAAAATTCTGCTAAAATTTCTGATACTTCAATAGTTTGTGTAATAACATCTTCTTGATTATCAATTCTTATAGGAGCATGTATTCTGCCAGAAATTAAATCACCAATATTAAGAACATATAGTTTAGCTATTCTATTTTTAGCAATGTAATTTATTGTATCAGTAAAAATATTATTAATTCGTTTTTTAGCTTCATTGACATTATATCTGTTCCAATAATTATTGATTTCTATTCCATAATGCCAATCCGATATATTTAAAATAGCAGATCTGTCACCATGATTTACAAATACTTGACCATTGGAATCTAATATAACTTTTTCTGATATTCTATCTGCAGCTATTATTGCAATTTCTTTTATTGTTTGTTCTCTATCTACTCTACGATAAAGAGCATTGGCAGCGGCTCGTTCATCACGAATTCTTTGTTTTTCCTGCCTGATTTCTCCTAAAATATCTTCTAGGTTTCTTACTTCTTCATTGTTGTCATTTGATAAAACGCCAACTAGTTCATCAACTAAACTTATTTTATATTTTTTACGATAATAGCTTTCTGAATAATTATATCCACAAATTTCATTGCATATATCAGCTACATTTTGCCAACTCAAACCTATTTCTTCTTTTTTAGAACATATTCTTTTTATATATTCTTCATTGTTTTCAGTTGGCAATTTTTCAAAAAAATTATTCATTAGTACTCCTATTAACAATCTGTTTAAAAATTATACATGCTATTTTCATTTTCAAAACATTTATCACAGAATGGAAGTATCCATCCAGTAGACAATTTTGTTGAAGGTTCACCACAAACACAGCATATTTTTTCACTCAACAGCTCATATTTATGTATTATATCATGAACTTCCGATGGAGCGCCAAAATCATACCATCTCAAACCGCCCCATTTTTCTTTGATTTGAGTAATTCTATATTTATCAAGCCAATTGTGCTGTTCAAGAATTGGTTTTATTTCTTTGCAACATTCAATAATTAAATCATGCCAACCAGACGGAGCTGCATCAATCCATGTATATTCATAATTATAATCTTTTTGAATTTCGTCAGTCCACACATTATACGGTATCAAAAATGGAAATTCATCACATAATTTTTTATTCGTTTCAATGTCATTCATGATATTCTACTTATATTATCTGCTCCTTTAATAATAATTATATCATAATCTGTCGACAATTGCAACTCAAAATTATGATGCGTAATAATAAATACAGAATTTATGTCAGACAATTCTTTTGATATTAACTCAATAATTTTATCGCAACCTTCAATATCACAGTTATCAAATACTTCATCTAGAACAATTATGTTGCTACTGAAATTCATCATATTGCAAAGCATATATCTCAAAGCAAATTGAATAATCACATCAACTTTTTGTTTTTCGCCACCAGACAAACTTTCGTATTGTTTATCGCAATAAATAATATCAAGATTGTTTTTGTCAAGCACAAGCTTTAAATTACTATGCCCAAAAACTGTATTTGAATATTTGACTATAACATTGTTTAAATATGCAATTATATCTTCAAGTAATATTCCTCTAAAATCTCTAGATATGACTGTTGAGAATTTTTTGATTATGTCAAGTCTTTTAACAAGTGTTTCTTGATTTGATTTATTTTGTTCTTCTTTTTCTTTATATGTTTTGAGATTATCTTTTGCAATGTTTAGCTTTTGAATTAAATTTGTTCTGTTTTTCTCATATAAATCTATTTTGTTCTTATTTGATTCTATTGTTACTGATAATGAATTATTTGCATCTTGCATTTCATTAATTTTGCTCTGAATGTCAGTTACAATGGTTTTTTGTGATTGACCTTTATTTGCAAGAATTTCAAGCAATTTACGAGTAGCATCTTTAATCCCATTTTCAACTTCAACAATTTGATTTTGAAGCTTTGATAAAGAGTCTTTATGATTTGCAAGAGAATTTATCAAAACTTGTAGTTCTTTTTCCTGCTCAGAAGTATCCGGCTTGTGAACACCTTGTATTTTCTGACCACAAGTAGGACATACATCCTTAATTGATTTAACTCTATCAATATCTTTTTTTAATACTAATATTTTAGCATTAATTGAATTTATTTCATTTTGTTCGTATTCAGCTTGATTTTTAAGCCCCTTTGTGTCTTCTTTTATCTTATCATCAGCAGCAATCTGAGCTTCAACATATTCTTCTCTTAAAGAAATGAGCGAATTATTTTCTGTGGCAAACTTTTCTTTTAATTCATTAAGTTCAGTTTTGCATTTTTCAAGCTCCTGGGTTTTAAAAACTACATCGTCTTTTAATTTATTTATTGATTCTAATTCGTCGAGCTGAGATTCAACGGAAAGTATTTCTCTTTCTGTGCTATTAATATCTGATTTTATTGAATAACTTTCTGCTATTTCATTTTGATAATCATTGTCTAGTTGAGTCTTACGGTTTGAAATTTTTGTAGACAAATCATCTATCATAAAGTTTGATTTTGAAAGTTTTTCAAGAACTTCTTTACGACCGCTCGGGATATTATTTGAAAATCTATTTGGCATACCCTGCCCAAGCAATATTACAGAACCAATTAAAGTTGAGTCTATATCTCTAAGTCTATCAGACAAAATTGTTTCAGTGTCTCGTATCCCTTTTCCGCTTATATCTTTTCCATTTTCTATTAATTTAAGTGTGCTTGATTTGCCTTTTGTTCTGGTCACTTCATATTGTTTATCATCCAAATCAAAATATAATTTCACAAAAGCATCACCATCAACAAATAGATTTTTAACATCTTTAACGCCACGTACAGTTTCTCCAGTTAAAACCCAACATAAGGCATCAAACACTGCTGATTTTCCAGAACCATTTGATTTAGCATTGTCTTTTGGATTATTATTTATTCCAATAACTGATATGTAGCCATGGTAATTAGAAAAATCAATGTCAGCATTTTTAAATGATAAAAAATTTTTAATTGAAATATTATTAAACTGTATGTTCAAAGTATTAACTCCAACTCACTTTTTATTAAATCATCATTACCAATATTATCAAGTACATATTTTTTAAACTTTGAAATATGGTCTATTTTGTTGATTTCATTTTTATGTTCTGTCAAAATATTTGATATTATTCTTTTAACTTGAATGCGATAAATTAATGCATGTGAATCAAGAAATTTTTTCATATCATTATAATCATTTTCATAACATGTTGCACTAACAATGGCATTATTTTTTAATGTAATGTTTGTGTTATCTATTTTATAAAAATTGAATGCATATGGATTTTCAATAAATTTTTCAGAATTTGTTAAAGTGTCTAAAACAATTACACCATGAGTATGTTTATTAGCATTTTCACTAAAATTTTGTCCAGTAAGATTTCCAACATTTTCTATTTTATCACTGATTATTTCTCTGTTATGTAAATGCCCATTAAAAAATTTGGTGCAATTATTTTCAATTTCTTCTATGGTAAAGCCATTTACTGATTTATATGGACCATACTGTATTTGCAAATCATTATGACTAAATACAAAAATGGGTAGCTTGTTATTACAATATTTATTTACATATTCTATAAATGGTTTTCTGTTATCTTCTATAATATATGGTAAATATAGCAATTGACAATCAGTATATTTATAGCAACTCACATTTGAAAGCGTTTGCTCTCCAAATATTTTAAGAGAACTTATATTGTGAAATTTATCACCCATCTCGTGATTTCCACAAATAAATTGACGAGGTATTTCTGCCCACTCGACATTTTGTAATGCGGTTATTTCTTCAGCATTTAATTCAGGTTTGTCAAAAAAATCACCGAGATAAACCACTAAATCACAATTGTTTTCTATGGCTTGTCTTTCGGCCCATGTAACCGAATTTATTAAATTTTCAAGTCTTAAAGAATATTTGTTTCCTCTTGCTCTTATAATTGATGAATATTGAGACCAATGAACATCACCAACAATTAATATTTTCATGTTTTTCCATTTTTTTAATTTTTTTTGCTAATATTATATCACAAAAACACTGAAAAATCAACTCATTTTTTGTTGCGCTATACTATATATTATAATATATATTAATATATAGTAGCGCGCATTTACTATATATATTATATAACCAATAAATAAACTAAAATATTATAATACACTAAAATGAGTTGACTTTTATAATAAAATATGATATAATATATATAAAAATATATAAAATGTTAGTGTATACTATGAATATTGAGTATGAAAAACAATTTAATATGAATTATATGTAGTTATGTTAGTATCTATAGTAGAAATATGGTCAAGTTCAAGGTAACTATTTCATAAATTCAAAATGTAAAAAAATCAATGATAGCGTTAAAAAGGTGAAATCAGACGGTTTGTTCATACACCATATAGCTGAATTTCATTCTGATTATCCAACCATATGTTCATTGTCATCTACAAATGAAGCATTGAAATATCCTTTTGAATTTCAAACACCAAAATGGTTGTGTTATTGTAATTATATTGAACATGTCATATTGCATTATTTGATACATAGATTGCGTGTGAGTAATTATGGATTAATAGATTTGGATGATGGAATTTGCAGATTTCAATTTCCAGAATTAAAAATGTGGTACATAACAAAAGGCAACATTGTTAAAGGCAAATGGAATGAACCAATATATAACGTAGTAAAAAATGATGAAAAAACTTTCATAGAATTGTACAATATGTTTTATAAAGAATTTCCTAATGCACCAAAATATAGTTATAATGAATTTATTGTCAACCAAAAACATAGTAAATAATGAGTTGACTTTTGAATAAAAAAATGATATAATACTAACAAAAAATAATTTTTAATAGACTGAGGTTATTAAATGACAAACAATAATAATGAGTATCCAAAATCATTCAAACTTTCAAAAGCTGGAGATTTTGCAATCGTAAGACTTTTACATTCAAGTGTTAGCACCATTGAAATAATCAAAACGCATTGGTTACAGAAAGGTGATACATGGAAACATTTTAAATGTGTGGGTGACAATTGTCCAGCATGTGCAATAGGAAATTCAGCTAGAGAAAGAGCTTATATCAGATTGTTTGATTATGGTTCTGGAGAAGTTGAAGTATGGGACAGAACTAACAATAAGAAGTTTTTTGATTCTTTATCTGAACTGGAAAAAGATTGGGGAAAGCTAGACGACATTGTGGTCAAAATAACGAGAGAATCGGATGAGTTTCCTACATATGCAGTTGTGCTTCAACCGTCAAAAAATTATGCAAAACCAGACAATGTTGCAATTGATGAAAAAATAGCTTATAGAATGGCTGCTTCCAGGTCTGCTGAAGACATTCAGACATTTATAAATACAGGCATCATGCCACCAAAGAAATCGCAGTCAAACAACAGTAACACATATACATCAAACAATAACAACAATAAAGTAGAACCAATTATCAAAACTGAATCAAAACCATTTGAAATAGTAGTAGATGAAGATGATGGGGATCTTCCTTTTTAATGGCTAACAATTACGGCAAATAGTTTGAAAAAAAATTTAAAGAAGATTTCTTAAAAATACCAAATGTTTCAATTGATAGAATATATGATGTAACAAATGGATATTCACACATTTCAAATGTAAGTGATTTCATTTGTTACAAATATCCTAATATATTTTATGCTGAAGTGAAATCAATTAAGGGTAACACATTTCCATTAAGTAATCTAACTTAGTATGACAAACTAATTACTAAAAAAAATATATATGGTGTTATTGTTGGTGTGATTATTTGGTATTATGAGAAAGACAAAGTAATTTTTTGTCCAATAAAAAATGTTGAACAAATCAAAGAATCAGGTGCTAAATCAATACACATTGAAAAACACAAAGATTTATATTTAAATATACCATCAATTAAAAAACGAGTATTTATGGATAGTGATTATTCTGTAATTTTTGAAGAATGGAAATTAAAATATTCAGAAAAAAATCAAATAAATTGCCAATAATCAATTCAATATTTATTTATTGGAATGAATATAACGATTTGTTTTATAATAGAATAATGAAATTTGATGGTGCAGTGTATGATAAAAAAAATCGTGCAATTGAATTATCTGACATATGGTTGAATGATGTCGTCAAAGCATGTGAAAATTATGGCAATGTTGATGTGATTGACAATGTGACAAATCAAACACAATCAAATGTAGACATTCCTAAAAACTATCATTTCAAAATAAAACCATACAATCATCAATTACAAGGTATCAAATTTGGATTGAACCACGATAAATGGTTATTATTGGATGACCAGGGTTTAGGCAAAACTGCACAAATCATTGAATTGGTTGATATATTAAAAATAAAACATTGTTTGATTATATGTGGTGTTAATTCACTCAAATACAATTGGGTTAATGAAATTGCAAAATTTTCCAATTTGACATGCAATGTTTTAGATGAAGGTGTTAGTAAAACAGGCAAACTCACAAAATTATCTGTTAATGATTCTATCGCAAAATTAAAATCAAACATCAAAGAAACATTCGTTATTATCAATAGAGAAAAATTAGCTGGAAAAGATTTTTTAAAATCATTTAATTCATCAAAAACAAAATTTGATATGATAGTAGTTGATGAATGTCACAAATTCAAAAATCCATCATCTAAATCTGGAAAAGTTTTACTCAAATTAGAAGCTCCACATATGATTGCATTGTCTGGCACAATGATAATGAATGCACCAGAAGATTCATATGTGCCTTTGAAATGGACAAAACAAATCGGGAGTAATTTTTCTCAATTCAAATCATTCTATAACATTTATGGTGGATTTGCAAACAAAGAAGTAGTTGGACACAAAAATCTTGAATTGCTTCAAGATTTGATAGAATCATGTTCATTAAGAAGAGTGAAATCAGATGTACTTGATTTACCACCAAAAAATTTTATAGATGAATATGTTGAATTATTGCCAGAACAAAAAAGATTGTATGCAGAAGTCAAAAAAGGAATATTAGATGAATTAAATAAAATTGATGTTCCTAAAATTGGTTTTACTCAAGAATTGTCGTTGTGTATTAGATTAAGACAAATCACTGCATGTCCTTCAATGTTGTCTACTGAAATATCTGAATCAGCTAAAATTGAAAGAGCTAAGGATATTGTAGAACAAGCAATCAATCAAAAAGATAAAATTGTCATATTCAGTACATTCAAACAAACGGTCTATAGATTAGCTGATGAATTGAAACAATATGGTGTGGTTGTTGCTACTGGTGACCAAAATGACATTGAAATTGATAAAGCTAAAAATAGATTCAACGACAAAGACATCAATGTTTTTATTGCAACATGGCAAAAAATGGGCACAGGCCATACTTTAACTCAAGCTTCATATATGATATTGATTGATACACCTTGGACACAAGCCGATATAAATCAAGTATCAGATAGAATATATAGAATTGGTCAAACTAAACCTTGCTTTATATATACACTTATTGCAAAAAATACATATGATGAAAGAGTCAAACGAATTACTGAATATAAAGGAAAATTAAGTGATTATCTTATAGACAAAAAAGAATTATATGAATTTTTAAATTGATAATGAAAGGACATTAATGTAACACAATACAATGATTAGTGATGATGTAAATCGATTTTTTAACGATTGTGCTGCGTAGGTCAGAAGTAGCAAAAAATATTTACAGCAATTTGTTGAATTAACAAACAAAGATATATAGGATATTAAAATAGTTTAGCCAAATATAAATGTGGCTGAAATTACAAAATTTTTAGCTGTATTAGCTGAACCACAAAAATTAGAACATATTAGAAATAAAAAAACAGTTATCACAAATAAATATTAGAAAAAATTTGACAATGCATTGACAAGTTTGTGGTTTTGTTTTTACAGGTTTTTGTTTATAAAAAAATTAAACACAGTTGTAGAATCAATACAAATTTAGATAGTATTTGATACATTTTTTAAATTCATGAGATATGTGAATTTGGAAACAATCAAAGATGGTCCACAAATTACAGCATTTTTTAATGTGGTATTGTATTCAGTTACTGCAATGCATATAAGCAATTACACCAAGCATCCAGAATTTATAGCATATGATGATTTAATTCAACAATTAGATAAATCTGGAAATTATGATGTTATGCCTGAAATAGATGAAAATAATCAATTTCATCAATACATATCAATCAAATACATAGTTGATTATTTGGTTGATTTAATTCCAGATTATGAATTCATTCAAGAAATCAATGCAGTGGCTTACAAAGGTAAAAAAGAGTTTTCTGAATATTCATTGGGAAAGATAAACGAATATTGCAAACAAAACAATATCACCAAAAAACAATTAATCAATTTAGCCATATCAACTCATCAAGAATACATAGTTTCTCCATTGTTTGATGATTTGAGTTGAATTTGTGAAAAAATTGTGATATAATATTAGCAAAACAAAATCAAGGAGAAGCAATTAATGCTCGATATTAAATTAAAAGAAATCAAAGATATTTTATCAAAAATTGCAGTAGGAATAGATAAAAGCGATATAAATCCATCTGCTGGTTATATAGAAATTCAGACTGATAATGGTGTGATGAGTATAAAAGTAGCCAACAATGATTATTTTCTCATTTCTCCTATTAGTGTAGATTCTGATGAATCAATTCATGCCACAATTCTTGCTGATAAATTTATTAATATTATATCCAAACTCAGCAAAGAAACAATATCATTAGGTTCTGATGATAATGCATTGACGCTCAAAACAAACACAAGTCAGTATGTGTTTCCTATTGTCAAGAAAAATGGTGCAGTAGCCACAATAAATGAATTTGCATATGATGATGCTGAATATACTAATCATGTGGTTAATGTGATGAATGGCAATGATTTAGCAAGCATAGCTGAATCTAATGCTCAGGGTCTTGTTGAAGCCACATTTACAAAAGAAATACAGCAATTCATATATGTTGACAATGTTGGTGCATTAACATTTACTGACAATATTTATATCAATAATTTTGATACACCATATGACAATGAATTTAAAATTTTGCTCAATGCTACACAGTCAAGATTGTTAAAAATATTTGATGGTGCAAAAGAAG
>Ga0265299_10006234_pt1 | contig 10896 bp, 10 predicted proteins | sample AusTroGonzalo_MG_4_FD_193485 | JGI IMG/M metagenome (GOLD analysis project Ga0265299, IMG submission 193485) | Bovine rumen microbial communities from tropical cattle in Woodstock, Queensland, Australia - Gonzalo_02 | ecosystem: Host-associated > Mammals > Digestive system > Stomach > Rumen ...
CGGCTGATCAGAACACGAATCGCGTCGGCAACCGGGACAAATGCAATGCCGATACAGACCATAATGGCCTCTTCCGGCAGACGGTCACCGCTCTGCCGGATCATACCGATTACCAGGTAACTGAGGATGTAACCCAGAATGTAATTGCCTGAACTTCCGATAAGGGTCTTTTCCCACCTCATACTGAATCGCTTACCGATGGTAAAAGGGAAGGCGACGCCCAATGTGGCGGAAGCAATGATCGTACTCAGAGGGTGGTTACCATAGATACTCAAGCCCAGAAACAAGGCAACCAGTATCGTACAAACACCGGTTGCCACACCATCGGGGCTATCAGTGACGGAGGGTAATTGGGTGATAAAAACAGCCAACAGAAACGTGAAGGTCATTCCGGCCCATGCGGGGATAGCATGCACGCCAAAAAGGCCATGCAGGTTATTGATCCAAAGTCCTGAAGCAGGGAACATGGCCGCTGTCAGGATCAGGGCAAGGAACTTGACCCTTGAGTCCGTTCCGTGAAAGTCATCTTTCACGCCCACGATATACAGGAAAGAACAGCCAACGATGATTTGAAAAATACGAAGCATGGTAGGTGTCACCTGCTCCTGCAATTCTTCCAAGTGGAACACCACCGGGAGACCGAAGGTGAGGCACATGGACATCAGCATGATGGGGAACAAAGAGAGTCCGCCCATTTCCATTCCTCGTGAATCAGCGTGTTTACGCCCAAGATAGCCCATGCCATTATAACTGATGATCTTCATCCTGGGCGTGATATAGAGGCTCAGGAGAAGGGAAATGGCAAAAGGAATCGCCAGAATGATCAAAATATCGCTCATTTCTGTGACTGTTTATCGTGTTTGATCATCTCCCGGATTTTGGGAGCGAATCTGTAAATGAGATAGAACCTGGAAGGCTTTAGCCCGTTGTTTTTGAAGGCCTTCAAGATATTCTTGTTGCCTTTGATAATGTTCCGAAGAGTGCCGGTGCTCTCCCCTCCCCACCGCATCTTGACGAAGTAGCGGTCCAGGTATGAATTCTTAATCTGCTCCTTTTCAAGCAAGCGGAGCATCAGTTCAAAGTCGGCCGAAACGGCGTATTGCAGGTCGAAGACGCCGTATTGTTCAAAGCAAGTTCGTTTTGCATAGAAGGTTGGATGCGCAGGGTGCCAGCCTTTCAAAAATGCTCCCGGATGATACAGTGAACCCTTCCAGATGCGGATGACACTATTCTTGTTTTTTGCATCGAGAAAGACGAGATTACCATATACGCAGTCAATATCCTTCTGATTAAATGCATTGGCGATATCTTCCAAGACCTGGTTGTCATAATAGTAATCATCGGAGTTAAGCACACCAATGACATCGCCGCTTGCCATCCTGATACCCTTGTTCATGGCATCGTAGATGCCCTTGTCCGGCTCGCTGATCCACTTCATCCGCCCCTGGAAAAGCGGCTCGTATTCGCGCACAATGTCCAGGGTACCGTCCTTTGAACCACCGTCCACGATGATGCTCTCGATATCCTGGTAGGTTTGCCCCAAGATACTATCGAGCGTGTCACGCAGCGTGGCGGCGCTGTTGAAGGTCGCGGTGATGATGGAGATAGTCATCGTTCTAAATACTCATCAAAATGCGGAAGCGATTGAAATGAATCCGTGCGAATATAAGCAAAACTTTTCTGATACTTCCTAAAAAAGGCAAGAATAAAACGGAAATCCCGATACTTGACCGAGAATGGAACAGCATTGAAAAAGAAAGTCCAAAACTCACGGAGCAGATACGAGAGTACCGCCATTGTTTTGCTTTTCCATGTTGCATGCTTGAGATTATAAAATAACCTGTACCAACGCACATGCCATAATGCCTGAGTCAAGAGATAACGTTCCAACGGGTTATTGACATTACCGGTCTTAGCATCCAAATGGACACAACCGGAATCATAATGGACCAACAGGCGATAGCCCTGGATATATAATTTGTATGTCATAACCATATCATCACCCAAGGGATAGCGGAATTCATCCATCCACTTCTCGTCTTCAAAATGTATTGATTGAAAAACATCTTTGCGGACCAATAATGTGGATCCTGCTGTTGACTGAGTGGGCAGGACAGACTTGGAAGGCTTGATATTATATGAATAAGCGCAATTACGAAAATGCTTGACAGCCCATCCATCGTCACGTCTAGGGAATGCAAACGACATAGCAGATTTGATGATTGCCCGCCAACCAGCATACTGCGCTCTGTACACGCTGGCTGAAATAGCATCACCATTTTCAACCTCCAAACCTGCAAAAAGGCGTTCAACCGAGTTCTCCTCCAGATAAATATCGTCATCAAGGAAAAGAATCCAGTTGGTGTCTACCTCAACAAAAGGAAGGGCCCGCTGGTGCACCATCCCCTTTTCACATCTTATATACTGTTCAATGCCAATGGTTTCTTTAGGCAAGTCATAGCCAAATGGAATAAATACCAAAATCTTCTTTGGCTGGATAGACTGGCGCGTCAAAGAATCAAGCATGGCTTGATACTTATCACCAGCCTTGCCCAGTGTCCTGATACATACACAATAATCTTTATTCATAACTATCCCTTTTCCAAACATTTATCAACTGGTCCCATACAACTGAAACAGAATATCTTTCACGAACTCTTCGCTGGGCATTCCGGCGTATTTCCGCCTTCAAGACTTCATTTTGGCCCACAATTCGTATTGCGTCTTCCAACTCATCAACACTTTTTGGGGAAACCAGCACTCCGTATTTTCCGGATTCGTCCTCTTCCAACATTTCCGGGATAGCGCCCACTGGAGTCGAAATGACGACGCAACCACATGCCATAGCTTCCAAAACGACATTCGGGAAGGCCTCCGTATAACTGGGGAAAACCAAGAGGTCTGCCTTGAGCATTTCTCCTATAACATCCTTATGGGGGATTTCACCGACCAAACTGCACCAATTCCCTTGATCCCTTTTCATAGCCAGTTTCTGGAGCTTTTCCTTTATTTCATCAGAGCACTTGCCAATAATGCGTAGCGAAAGGCCTTGAACATTGGAACAACTCTCGACCAATTCAAAAACCCCTTTGGTAGGCACAACGTGGCCCGCAAAAATAGCCGTGTTGGATTGACGTCCGTTGAAATACCGTTGCTTTTCCTTTTCGTTCAGGAAAGAGTCTGTCACCGGGTTGGGGACATAAAACACATTTGCATGATGATGGTCTTTGAGCGCTTTGTATGATTCGCCATCAATTACGATGAAGGTATCAGCCAGCCTCAAGAGGATCCGCAGAAGCCGGTATTCGAATCCTTTCTCCTGAATCACGCCCGGCGTACGACCAAAATGAAAATGGATGACGCTCCTGATACCTCTCCGGCGGGCAGCTCTTGCCAGGATAATATCCTTGATGAACCCCAAATATCCACTTGTACAGACATGCACGATATCCGGTCGCTCGTTCCGCATCAATCGCAAAGCCTTGATTACACTTTTTCCAACCTCGATGATTCCTGAGTAGTACCGCCTAAAACTCCTGACAGTATACTCCTCGATGTGCGCATGACGGTCAAAAGAAACAGGCACGATTTCGATCTCATTTCCTGTTTCCTGATTATAAGCCATAATAATACGCGCCCAAGTGCCAATGCCGCTACTAACGACAACCGGGGACTCTAGATATGGTGTACACAGGAGGACTTTCATGAGGGCGAATTGATTAGTTTCAGATACTGTCCCACAAAGGTATCAGCAGAAAACAGTTCCTCAGCCAATCTGCGGCTATTGGAACAAAGATTGGCATATTCCTCATTGCAGACGGACAACATTCGAGAAAGGCTATCCGCCATGCTCTCAATGCTTTGCGGATTAAACAGGAAACCATTCTCCCCTTCTTTCACATAGAGGCCATTATCGCACACATCGCTACAAACTACAGGTAATCCGCAAGCCATCGCTTCACAGATGACATTAGGGGTCCCTTCATAAAATGAAGGAAGGCAGAAGAAATCAGCTGATTGATAACACTCTTTTATTCTCGCAGTTTTTTCCTTTAGTTCAAAACAATCTCCGATTCCTAGTTGGTCTATCTTGTCTTGACATTGGTCGCAGTAACCTTTATTCTCTTGATTCAGTCCATACCAACTGATATGAAACCTATATCCCTTGTCCTTGAGCATTACAACAGCATCAATAAACCCTAGAGTATTCTTCGAAGGCCAAATGCTGGCCGCAATCATCACTTCCGGGACTTCATGTCTGACCCTGCTAACAGGCGGAACAAAATGATCAAGGTCAACAAAATTCGGAATCGTTACTACTTTATCTGATAAAAACGGGAAAGCGCGTCTGATATATTCCTCTTGTGCAAAGGCGTTGGGTACCACAAAATCAGCCCATCTGTAAAGATTAAAGCGTATCAGTTCATTCAGGCCAGTCTTCTGTGTAGTATTACGCTCGCTTACAATTAAACGGAATCGATTGTTAAAGACCCTCGCGATTGAACAGCAGATACTAGGAGTCTCCAGATAGGATATGACAACATCTGGCTTAATATCACGAATATGCCTCGCGACATGGAACACTCGAGTATACTTGTTCTCCGCCATTTTTAAATAGTCATGAGGCACACCACGCTCTTGCAATTCTCCCAAAAAGAACGAGTGATGATGATAGAAAGCAACTACCACATCATACCCTTTCTCCTTAAGAAACGCCGCTAATCCTACAAGCTGACGTTGTGATCCGCCAGCACCCAAGTAATCTATGATGCAAAGAATCCTCATCCTTGTTCCTTGAAAAAAGCTTCTAATTGTTCGCGTGAGAAGCGTTCCTGTTCCGGATAAAGCTTCGATTCATGCTCCAGAATTTCATCGATAGTCCAATAAAACTTGATAAACTTTGCGGGGACCCCTCCACAAATGCAGTATGGAGGCATTGATCTCGTAACGACAGCACCAGCAGCAACTGTCGTTCCACGTCCAATCGTCACTCCTTGAAGGATTGTGACATTGGAAGCTATCCAAACATCCTCTTCAATAATGACATCATGGTCATAGCCTGAAGGTTTATCTTGTTCAGTAATTTCACCTACAAATCTTCCATTTATCCGAGCATGATTACCTGTAAATACACTGAGACCTCCAGCAACCGCACAACCTTTCTTCATAACGAAGCGTGCATTGAGTGCAGAGATATGCGCAGGTCCAATGGTCACGGATCCGTAGATATAGACATTATGCGGATTATCAATTGTCAGCGGTGGTGTAAAACGAACATGGTCATCTAGAAAACCAAAAGACCGTCGACTATATCCGAAATAGCGCCTCATGGCAAACCATAAGCCCCTCACGAAACGGTTTTGCTTAACTGCACTTGTAATCGTATTTAACATTATGCTTTTATTTAGATGCAGGCAGGTGAATAAGCTCACCTAATGCATAATCCCACTCATTAGGCTGAAAACACCCCATTCCGCTCATAGGATAAAAAGTTATTTCACCAAAATAAACACCTCCGCTCGTTTCATATAAATCGACTCGAACAAATGGAATACCCCTCGATAATTCACGAGCTATGTGTATATGCGTTGACAAATGGAAAGGGCGCTCAGGAGGGACTTCTGCAGGACCATAAACGGGGCCTCCTTTAGGATTTAATCCATAAAAAACCTGATGGTTCCATTCTGTATCGAAGAAATCTATCGTCTCATGCGTAGTACGATTCTGTATTACTTGACAATAGCGTGGTTCACCATCGAAGCAAAACCATTTGTAATCCGGCAAGTCTTTAACGCCAGTAGGAGGAGCAATATACTCTTCAGCAAAGACTCTTTTCTGTACATTTTTATATGGCCACTCACGAAAGTCTCTATAAATATCACACTGAAGAGATTGATTAAGTGTTTTAACAGCCATATGGCGATCAAAAGACTCTTTGTCTCTACAAATTATGACACCCGTATTGCCTCCACTATGATTTGTCTTGAGTACAAAACTGCCAGGCAGTTTATCCCAATCAATATCTTCGGGTCTATCCCACACGCCAAGTGTCGGTATTACATAATCATCACCAATAATGGTTGCCACATAATCTTTGGCTTTCACTTTATCAACCATTTGTGTATACTCCGGACAATGGTCATAAAGCTTTAACCATTGGAGTTTCTCGCCGAAAGATCGCGGATTCTTTAAATCAAGGTGTTGGTTCATCAATTTCCAATACTTTAATTTAAGAAACCACTTATCTGGCAGCCATCGAAGAGGGAAAAAGAGAATCTGCTTCCCCTTTTTCAATAGATTACCAAAACAACGAGATAACGTTTTCATTAGTCTTTCCGGTGATAAAGAATTATACTACCTATGCCTGATAGCAAAATGCAAAATTGGTTTGCCGACTAGTGAAGGCAGCCATGTCAAACAATACAATACTCTAAGTAAATGGCTATCAGTATTTTTCATTAAATCACCAAAGCCGATATCCAGATAATCGCGAAAGAAATTAACCAATACTATACGTCGTGCTAATTCAATCCAATCATATTTGAGAATAATGTCAATCTGCTCATCCAATGTGACCTTATTATTTAAAAACACATCCAGATAATGCTGCCGACTCTTTTCCGCTCTCGTCAAACTAACGACATCATCTTCGCGATACTCTCTAAATGCCACATTCACAAACCGGCATTTGAATTTTCTGGCAAAACGGGTTTGCCAGATACTCTCTACCACGAATTTATGACATTCACTCATCCAATAGGTTTTAAACAAATCGATACTTGCCAGTTTTGCAGTATCATAGCATGTCCAATTCTCTTGTATGCGCTTCAAGATATAATATGACTCTGTTGTATCTGCATCATATTCTTCATTCTCTTTTACATCAAAATTAGCCATATAACTTCCATCGGGGCGTTTTGTCAATGTCCTGATGGCTCCAATGTCTTCGTTTCCAACCTTTTTAATATCTGACCATTTGCGTAAAAAGAAATCCACAGCACCGGGGAAATACAAGTCATCATCATCCATACACTGGAAATAAGATGTCTCACATTGCTCTAATGCGGCTCTAAATGCCGAGTGTTTTCCACCATTGGGCTTGCTTATATACTTTATGGGCAACTCTTCTTTTTGCAATATACTCATTGCAATTTCATCCGTATTATCCTTTGAGCCGTCATTGACAATTATCCACACAAAATCTTTACAGGTTTGATTCGTAAGGCAATTCTCAACCCTTGGGATAAAACGCGCCCTATTATAAGTGGGAGTAAAGAAAGTTATTCTGGCCTTTCGTTTATCTTCCACTTCCAATCTATATTTATCATTGCAAGCAACGCTTATTCTATTACTGCCCATCTCAATCTAACTTAGTAATCCATTTAAACCTTTCCAGCTCTTGTTTTATCGATATCCCGATAAATTCGCGCCTTTATGCTTGGCTAAACAATAACCTAATACCATTGTTGAACAGACATCCATGCCATCATAGGACATCGAGAACCAAGACTTCATAAAATATATCAGGAAGACCAACCCCAAAACCTGCGTGCGCGAATCATATCTATTATAACTGGACCACTCCTTATATGCGGCCATCCAATAAAACAGATACATAACAACGCCTAAAAACCCTTGATTAATAGCTAATTCCAGCCAATCATTATGAGCATATTGACCTCCTAGTTTTAATGTAGACAATGCTCCTGATCCAAAAAGGAATTGAAACGCTGTCGTATTATGGAGATAGTGATTTATGAACAAACTATACAATTCATCTCTTTCACTAGAATCACCCTCCATCGTTTGAGCCAATCTATTATTGAAAAAATCACTCGTGGTTAGAAAATAATGTACAACATAGACTCCAAAAACAATCAGAATGGAAATGAGCAGAACTGATAGGATTGATTTGCGCCCCGAATACATCCTTGTGAGCTGTATCACCATAATCAGAATAACAACTACACCTATAAGAATGGCACCACGTTTCATCCCAAAGATTAGGAAAAACATACAATACGCCATGAGGGCATACTGAAGTACCATTTTTTTGCGGAAGAACAATATCATAGGAAGGAGGGATAGAAACAGATACCCAATATTATTCGTGTAATCGGTCATATCTATTCCTTCCAACATTGCCTCATATATAATAACATTCCGATTATAAAAAAACATAACCGTGATGACTGGCAGAAAAATCCAGACCCATCGTCGAATTATCTCATCTGTAAGGACTCCTTTCTTAGCAAAATAATAAAAAGGGAATATTGGTAAAAGAGATATATATATGTTTTTCAAATACGAGAAATTGTCAGCCGTCATATAGTCCTTATCCAGAATCGTCTCATGGCTGATAATCAGCAGAAGCCCATATACGGTCAACATGATTATGAACAAGGTTAATACTTGCATATATGGGCCCCACTTATACTTGTTGAACACCATATAATAAAACGACAGACCTACGTTGAAGAGAAGAAAAAACTGAGCCACACTGCCCGTTAGCCCCAAAACGCCTTGAAGCTCATAAAGACACCATATCGCAGTATAGATATTTAACAATCTTCTATCTGACATTGCGGCAAAAAGTCAATCAATGATTCTTAATTAGACTTGACACGTGCTTTAATGCATTCCTTTCTTCAGGGAAAAAGGATATCACAATAAAATAAATCCCTGCTGCCAGAACCGCATATGCAATCGTAACCCAAAAAGACCCGGACGGTGGCAGAAGCAGGACAAACAGCATACATGATGCTGCAAGACAAGATGGCAGAACGTTGGTAAACATTTTTCCAATTGGCATCTTGATAAACAAGCCGGTGATGCATAAGTTAATGATGATTCCAACAAGACGAATGAGCGAACGTGCGGTATATAACGTTTCAAAACCGTAATTAACAGAAATCAGTATTGTCGGGAACAAGAAAGCCAAATAGCTCACTTGAAACAAAACGGAAAGCTTCGGCATCCCTTTAGCACGATAAACCTCACTACTATAGTGACTAAAAACGATCGTTATTGCACTGGTCAATCCCCACAATCCAACAAATCCACTAGCTTCCAACCATTGATTCCCTAATAGGATTTCAGTAATCATGTCACTAAAAAGAAAAATGCCTACTCCTACAGGAATCACCAATAAACCAACCATCTTCTGAAACTTGAAGTACATGGATTGGAACTCCTTATCATCATTTTGGAGGCGTGAAAGGGCTGAAAACAAAACCGGTGTGGTGATAGCTGTGACCAAAGTCATAATCTGCCCGACCAGGGCTGAAGATGTTTTATACAATCCAAGATAATACTGGCTTAACTTTGTGCCAACGATAAATATATCCACGAAATAAGCCAACCAAATACTCAAGCCCTCAATTAAACTCCAAAGAGTGAAAGAGAACATCTCCTTTAATATCTCAAAACTAAAAAAACGACGAGGTTTCCATTCTGAATAATAGGTAAGGAGAACCGCATTTGCAAGATTCACACAAATTGTTCCAATGACCAAAGCCCAATAACTACGCAACCGTATTGCAAGAGGTATTGTCACGCATAATGGAATCAATGCGGCAACTATGCGAACCTTAAATAGTGTTTTGAAATCAAAATCTCTCTTGTACAGAGCTATTTGTATACTGGAAAAAGCGGCAAGGGGAATACTGATACATGCAATTACCAATACATGTCCATACCCGGGACTACCTACCAATGCAGCAAGCGGGGCATTGAAAAGAGCGATAATCCCCCAGATAATAAGTGATAAAACCAGATTGCTCCAAAACGCAACATTGGTTCTTTCCTCACGATCCCGCTCATCTTTGAACTCGTGTTGAACTAGATATTTCTGGAAACCTGCATCCGTAAAAATCTCGGCAAAAGAGATGACCATATTCAAAGTGGCCACAATACCGAATGCTTCCGGAGTCAGTAAGCGAGCCAAAACCATGCTGGTGATAGGTGTCACCAACTTTGTGGCAAATTCGCCCACTGTAGACCATTTCGTCGCAGTTCTTATTTTACCGTCCAGCGTTTCTGACATTCTTGTTCCTTGCTGCCTCTATCCGTATTCTTAAACTATCCGGGATTCTTCAAAAGACAATTGATCCTATGCTACAGAAATACCATGCATCTCACCCGAAGCCCCATCTTCAGCAGGGCTTCACAGAGATTGGACCCAATAAACCCCGCACCGCCCATCACCAAAAACAGACTATCCTTTGCGAACTGTAATCCTGTATAATTCATAAATGCGTATCTTTCTGTTTAATAATACAATCATATCCTCCCCTGCTTCATCAATTGGCTCCCATAAAGGAGGACAAACGCTATGTCTTGAAGTATCTCTTGCGCTTCCATAAGGGGTCTGATGTAATTACTCCAAGCTCCACTCGTACACGGGCTGGACGGTTATGGTATGGCCATCTTGCTGAATTTGGGCACTTTCGTGATCGGTGAGCAGGAGCAGGTTCTCACATTTTGTCTGCCTTGCGGCCAGCAGCAGACCGCCAATCTCACGCTTGCGGGTCCTTTCTGCAGAAATGTCGTAGGAGACCTGGATGCACTGCTCCACTTTGTTGCCTTGACAAACTACGAAATCACATTCTCCGGAGCGGTCGTTCAGATAATAAATGTCCCGCCCTTCCATCTTGCATTTCCGGATCAAATGCACGGCTACGATGGTCTCCAGGCGGTATCCCAGGTTCTCGCCCGCAAAAGCATTCTCCCGCTGGTCCATCATGGCTACATCGACGGCATAGACTTTCTCCTGGACGGAGCGCTGCTTGCTCTTCTGGGAGTATTTCTGCACGCCGATGAGCATGTAGGCCTGTTTGAGATAATCGACATAGTTCTTGGCCGTATGCTCGGATTTGAAATGGAAGAGAGCTGCCA
>Ga0265299_10006237_pt1 | contig 10889 bp, 5 predicted proteins | sample AusTroGonzalo_MG_4_FD_193485 | JGI IMG/M metagenome (GOLD analysis project Ga0265299, IMG submission 193485) | Bovine rumen microbial communities from tropical cattle in Woodstock, Queensland, Australia - Gonzalo_02 | ecosystem: Host-associated > Mammals > Digestive system > Stomach > Rumen ...
TGTGCGCTGCCTGAACCAGACGGGATTGTGGTATCTGCGTCGTGGACGCTTCGACAAGGCTGAGGGGTACCTGCGCAAGGCCGTGAAGATATGGCAGAAGCGTAATCCGAACCCCTACGACGGCGACGCTATCTTCAACTTGGCGCTCTGCCTGAAATACCAAAACCGTCAGCAGGAGGCTTACGAGATGTTCTGGAAATCGACGTGGAACAAAGCGTGGGCCGATGCCGGCTACTTCGAGGCTGCCTGCATCAGTGTGAGCCAGGAGCGCTACGACGATGCCCTCGACGAGCTGAACCGCTGTCTTATTTTCAACAGCTGCAACCACAAGGCACGCGCCCTGAAAGCCGCCGTCATGCGTCGTGTTGCGACTCAGTCGCAGCAAGCGAGACAGGCCTTCATCGCCGAAAGCCTCGCCATCGACCACTTCAACTACGGCTGTTTGTACGAGCAGTATCTGCTGCAGAGAGAAGAGAGGGGAGAGGAGAGTGCCGACGTGCTCAAACAGATACAGAAGTTGATGCACGATAATGTCTATAATTACCACGAACTGGCGCTCGACTATGCGCAGGCCGGACTCTGGCAGGAGTGCATCGATATCCTGCAAATGGCCGCCGAACCGCATCCCCTTACATATTATTATATAGGCTGGGCACAGCTTGGGCTGGGCGACGCAGTGGCTGCTAATGCAGCCTTCGAACAGGCGGAGCAGGTGGACAGCTACTGCTGCTTCCCCAACCGCCTAGAAGACGTCATCGTGCTGACGCTGGCCAAGACGATGAATCCTGACGGTGCCTGCGCGCCCTACTATCTCGGCTGTCTTTACTACGACAAGCGGCAGTACGACCTTGCTGTGGAGAATTGGGAGCTGTCGGCACGTCTTGACCCCAAGTTCCCCACCGTCTGGCGTAACCTCGCGCTGGCCTGTTTCAACAAGAACCTTCCTGCAGCATCCTCTGAAGAGAGGGGGAGAATGGCCCTCGAGTATATGGAGCGCGCTTTCCACCTCGACGAGACGGACAGCCGCATACTCATGGAGCTCGACCAGCTCTACAAGCGTGTGCAGCGTCCTCATCAGCAACGTCTCGACTTCCTGCAGCAGTATCCGCAACTTCTTCAGCAGCGCGACGACCTTGTGCTCGAGGAAATCATCCTGCTCAACCAGCTTGGCCGTTACGAGGAGGCCATGCAGAAACTTGACGCCCACAAATTCCATCCGTGGGAGGGCGGTGAAGGCAAGGTTTCTTCGCAGTACCAGATTTGCCGCGTGGAACTGGCCAAGCAGCTGCTTGTCAATTCTCAATTACAAGAAGCCAAGCAACTCTTGGAGGAGTGTCTCGTCTATCCGCCGCACCTCGGCGAGGGTAAGCTCTACGGTGCGCAGGACAATGATTTCCTCTACTTCCTCGGACGCTACGAGGAGGGCACTTCCGGTCCCACGGAGCCCGCTGCCGCCATGTACTACAACGACGCGAAGCCCGACAAAATCTTCTATGCCGGATTGTGCTATCGCCGTCTGGGACAGGAGAACAAGGCGCGCGGACTGTTCAATAAGCTTGTCAGCTATGGCAAGCAGCACCTCTTCGACCACGTCACGATGGACTACTTCGCCGTGTCGCTGCCCGATCTGCTTATCTGGGAGGACAGCCTCGACACGAAGAACCGCATTCATTGCCTCTACATGCTGGCACTGGGCTACTACGGCTTGGGTGACAAGGAGCACGGTGAGCGCTATCTGCAGGAGGTGGAACAGCTCGACATCAATCATCAGGGCGTGCAGCAGCTGCGCTCCCTCATTGTCAGCAATCTGCTATATTGAACCTCTCATCACAAACAAACTACTACAATGAAACGATTTCTGCCGCTCATATTTCTCATTTCTCATCTCTCATTTCTCACTTGCCCCGCAAGGGCGCAGGTGACGTGGGACCGTCACAGTCTCATCATCGACGGCCATCGTGTCTGTCCCGTTATGGGCGAAATCCATTACTCGCGCCTCCCGGCCGACGAGTGGCCGCAGGAAGTGCGCAAGATGAAAGAGGGTGGGGTGACCATCATTGCCACCTACGTCTTCTGGAACCACGTTGAGGAGCAGGAGGGCATCTTCCGCTGGGACGGTCAGCGCTCGCTGCGCCGTTTTCTGGAAATCTGTAAGCAGGAGTCGATGCCCGTTGTACTGCGTCTTGGTCCGTTCTGTCACGGCGAGGCGCGCAATGGCGGCATTCCCGACTGGGTGTTTACGAAAGGCTGTAAGACGCGCGATCGCAACCCCATGTTCCTTGGTTTCGTGGAGATGCTGTATCGTCAGATATTCACCCAGGTACAAGGCCTGCAGTGGAAGGACGGCGGTCCCGTCATCGCTGCCCAGTTCGACAACGAGTATCGTGGTCGCGGCGAGTATCTGATGGCGCTGAAGAAGATTGCGCTGGACGCGGGCTTCGACCTGCCCTTCTATACCCGCACCGGTTGGCCGGAACTGGCTACGCCCGTGCCCTTCGGCGAGATGCTGCCGCTCTATGGCGACTATGCCGACGGTTTCTGGGACCGCACCCTTGGCGAGACAGACGGCAACTACTACAAAGCGTTCAACTTCAAGGCTTTCCGCTCGTCGACGGCCATTGCTACCGAGCAGCTGGGACAGCAGGAGGCAAAGGAAAACAAGGGCGACCAGGACTATCCCTATTTCACCTGCGAGCTGGGTGGCGGTATGGCGACAGCCTATCACCGCCGGCCTTACCTCTATCCCGAGGATGCCTACTCAATGGCACTCGTGAAGCTGGGCTCGGGCTCTAACCTCCTGGGCTACTACATGTATCACGGCGGCACCAATCCCGAGGGCGTGACGACGCTGAACGAGAATCAGCGCACCACGGCCACCAACTACAACGACCTGCCCGTGAAGACCTACGACTTCCAGGCTCCGCTGGGCGAGTTCGGACAGACCTATCCGCAGTATTACATGTTGCGCCCCCTGCATCTCTTCATGCACGACTGGGGCGAGACGCTGGCACCTATGGAAGCCTCTTTCCCGTCGCCGCAGGACCTGAAGAAGGGCGACGACAGCCACTTGCGTTGGGCCGTGCGGTCATCTGCGGCTCCCTCGGGGGCTGACGGCGAGGGGTCGGCCTTCATCTTCATCAACAACTACGAGCGCCTGCAGAACTTGACGGCGAAACGCGATGTGCAGCTATCGGCATGTGGCGTCACCTTGCCAAAGCTGACCATTCCAGCCGGCGCGATGGCCATCTTCCCTGTCAACATCGACGGCATCCGCTATGCTACGGCGCAGCTTGTTGCCCGTCGCGACGGCAAGACCTACCTGATGCAGATAGCCGGCATCCCCACCACCATCAGCCTGGCGAATGGCAAGACGCTCAGAAACGTCCGTCCGCGTGGCACCGCGAAGCCGGTCTGCGGCAACCTCTATCTGCTGACGCGCGAGCAGGCCGAGCACCTGTTCCTCACCCCTCAGGAACCCACTCCCAGCCGATTAGGAGAAGTGCTGAGTGTCACCAAACTAAGTGAAGCCGGGCAACCGCGCCAGATAACCATTGGCGTGCAGAAGGTGGCCGAAGAGCCGCAGGACGAGGACTTCGCCCATGCTGCCGTCTACCGCATTCAGCTGCCTGCCGACTCTTCAATTCTTCAATTTTCTAATTCTTCAATTCTGAGCACTACCTATCGCGGCGACGTGGCCCGTCTCTATGCCGACGGCCGTCTCGTGGCCGATAATTTCTACTATGGCCGTCCGTTCCTCTTCGGCTTGTGGCGCCTGCCCCGGGGCACGAAGGAGCTGGAGCTGCGCATCCTGCCCCTGCAGAAGGATATGCCTGTTTACCTGCCTCGTGAGGCCGACAAGACGCCTGGCGAGGAAGTCCTGAAAGTTGAACTCATAAACACACCGCTATGAAACGTTTCCTGTCGCTCATATTTCTCATTTCTCATTTCTCATTTCTCACTTGTCCCGCAGGGGCACAGGAGGTCATCTCGCTGGAAGGTTCGTGGGACTTCTCCGTCAGCGACTCCACGCGTTTCTCCGACTACATCATGCTGCCCGGTTCCATGCTGACCAACGGCAAGGGTAATCCCGTCAGCGTGAACACCCAGTGGACGGGCTCGCTCTACGACTCCAGCTACTACTTCAACCCCTACATGGAGAAGTACCGCGTGGAGGGACAGATGAGGTTCCCGTTCTTTCTGACGCCCGAGCGTCACTATGTCGGCGCTGCGTGGTATCACAAGCGCGTCTACGTGCCCGCTGAGTGGAAGGACCGTCGCATCACGCTCTATCTGGAGCGTCCCCACATTGAGACCACCGTCTATGTCAACGGCCAGCCCGTGGGCCACCAGCTGTCGCTCTCGACACCCCATCGCTACGACGTGACGCCTCACATCAAGACGGGTGCCTCCAACGAGATTCTCATCCGTGTATATAACGGCATCGAGAATGTCTGCGTGGGACAGGACTCCCACAGCGTCACCGACCAGACGCAGGGCAACTGGAACGGCATCGTGGGCCGCATTGAGCTGCAGGCGCAGTGGAAGAAACTCTGGGTGAAGCGTGTCAGTTTCCGTGCCGACAGCACCTATCTGAAAAAGAAGAAACAGTGGCAGCAGACGGTCGTCGTCACCGTCGAGCTCGATAATCATCTCAACCAGGTCCTACCGCTTTGGGACTATCAGGTGGAGGTGAAGCTGACGGCACTGCAGGGCGCCAGGAAGGGTGCCGTTGTCCGCCACGCCATCCGCCGTGCCAAAGATGCCAAGGACGGACGCCTGGAGTTCGTATTCCCGCGTAAGGACGACAGCCGTAACGACTTCGACCTGGCGGTTTGGGACGAGTTCCATCCGAATCTCTATCGTCTCTCCGTTGAGGCTGGAGACGATCTCTACGAGGCCAACGTCGGCCTGCGCGACATCCGCATCCAGGGGCGCCAGTTCATGCTCAACGGCCGTCCGCTCTTCCTGCGTGGTACGGTCGAGAACTGCTGCTTCCCTGAAACGGGCTATCCGCCTACCGACGTGGACTCGTGGCTGACCGTCTTCCGTAAGTGTAAGGAGTACGGGCTGAACCACGTGCGCTTTCACAGCTACTGTCCGCCCGAGGCTGCCTTTGCCGCTGCCGACGAGGTGGGCATCTATCTGCAGCCCGAGGGACCCTCGTGGCCCAATCACGGCGTTCGTCTGCGTCGTGGACAGAAGATTGACAGCTATCTGCTGGAGGAGTCGCGCCGCATTATCGATGAGTACGGCCATCACCCCTCGTTCGTTATGATGGCAGCAGGCAACGAGCCTGCCGGCGACTGGGTGAAGTACTGCAACGACTGGGTGCGGCTGATGCATCGCTACGACTCCACCCGCGTCTATTGCGGCGCCAGCGTTGGTGGCGGCTGGGCGTGGGACGATGCCTCGGAGTATCATGTCAAGGGTGGTGCCCGCGGTCTCGACTGGGACCGTCACGCACCATCGTCGGACGATGACTATTTCGACCAGATAGAGCGTCCGCGCAACTTCAAACCCACAACGAAAGCAAACCCCTCCTCCACGGCGGCAGCAAACTCTACACTCTACACTCTAAACTCTACACCCACCAACCAGTCGCCCATCATCGCCCACGAGCAGGGTCAGTGGTGCGCCTTCCCCGATTTCAAGGAGATATCGCAGTACACGGGCGCCTACAAAGCCCGCAACTTCGAAATCTTCCAGGACCTGCTGCGCTCTGGCGGTATGGCCCCGATGGCCGAGAAATTCCTGATGGCCAGCGGCCGTCTGCAGACGCTCTGCTACAAGTACGAGATAGAGCGCAACCTCCGTACCCCCGACTATGCCGGTTTCCAGCTGCTGGGACTCAACGACTACAGCGGACAGGGCACCGCCCTCGTTGGCGCGCTCAACGTGCACTGGCAAGAGAAGGGCTACACCACGGCCGCCGATTGGCGTGAGTTCTGCAACTTCATTGTCCCCCTGGCCCGCTTCCCCAAGTTCGTCTATACCACTGCCGATACCCTCAGCGTGCCCGTCGAGGTCTATAACGCCTACAGCACGAAGGTGTCGGAGGCCCAGGCACATTATTATATCACAAACGGCGCCAATCGCGTCTTGGCTGGCGGCACCCTGCCGCGCAACATCTTGCCCATGGGCAAGAACACGCTGCTGGGCACCATCCAGATGCCGCTGGCCAATGTGCTGGCACCCAGCAAGCTGACGCTCACCGTAGAGTTCACCAAGGAATTCCGCAACCATTGGGAATTCTGGGTCTATCCGGATACCCTTCCCACGGCGGCAGCAGATTCTTCCTCCTTCACGGCGGCAGCAAACTCTACACTCTACACTCTACACTCTTCACTCCTCACAACTTCCGACTACCGCGAGGCCTTGGCCGCCCTTGAGCGCGGTGAGACGGTGCTGCTCGAGGCTGCCGGTAAGGTGACGCTGGGCAGCGATGTCGTGCAGAACTACCTGCCCGTGTTCTGGAACACCTCTTGGTTCAAGATGCGTCCGCCGCACACTACAGGCGCCTACATCGACGACTCGCACCCCCTGTTCTGCTACGGTTTTCCCACAGACACTTGGCCGAACCTCAACTGGTGGGAGCTGCTCAACCGGGCTCAGGTCTTGAACCTGCGCGAACTGCCTGCCGACTATCAGTCGCCCATCCAGCCCATCGACACGTGGCACGTCTCGCGCAAGCTCGGCATGCTGGTCGAGGCCCGTGTGGGCAAGGGCCGTCTGCTCATGACCACGATGGACGTCAGCACCGGTCTCGACCGCCGCGTCGTCGCCCGTCAGATGCGCTATGCGCTGCTGCGCTACATGTCAAGCCCCGACTTCCTGCCCACGCTGGAGCTGCAGCCCGACGTCATCGAGCACTTCTTTACCCGCCAGGCACCCGCTGTCAACATGTTCACCAACGAGTCGCCCGACGAACTGAAGCCTGCACTCAAATAATGGGTTGAATCCTTATGCAAATTAGTAGAAAAGAACGTGTTCTTTGGACACTAGTCCCCTATCATGCGTTTTTTGCGATATGAGATGTACTCGACAATCCATTGGCCGACCTCGCGTGTCCCGTAGCGGGCACCGCCGTCTACCTGAATCTCCGGCGTGCGGACATGAGCATCGAGCGATGCGTTGACGGCCTCGCGGATGAGTGCACCTTCACGCTCCAGTGAGAAGTGCTCAAGCAGCATGGCGGCGGAGAGAATCTGAGCCAAGGGGTTTGCCAGGTTCTGTCCGGCAGCCTGCGGCCACGAGCCGTGAACGGGCTCGAACAGCGGCGTATGAAGGCCCAGCGACGATGAGGGTTGCAGACCCATAGAACCGGTGATGCATGACGTCTCGTCGGTCAGAATGTCGCCGAAGGTGTTCTCGGTCACAATGACATCGAAGAAACGGGGCTCCGTCAGTACGCGCATAGAGGCGTTGTCGATGAACATGTAGTCGGTTGTCACCTCAGGATACTGAGGTTCTATCTCTTGTGAAACCTGTCTCCATAAACGACTGCTGGCCAAGACGTTGGCCTTATCTACGACGGTGAGGTGCTTCTTGCGTGTCATCGCCATCTCGAAGGCCACCTTGAGGATGCGTTCAATCTCGGAACGGGTATAGACGTTGGTGTCGAAGGCCTTGTCGTTGTCCTGGTATTTCTCGCCGAAATACATGCCGCCGGTGAGCTCGCGGATGACCACGAAGTCGGCGCCGCGCAGCAGCTCCTCCTTCAGCGGACTCTTGTGGAGCAGGCACGGGAAGGTGGCTACGGGACGCACGTTGGCAAAGAGTCCCAGCTGCTTGCGCATAGCCAGCAGACCGGTCTCGGGACGCACCTTGAGTGTGGGGTTGTTGTCGTACTTCAGGTCGCCTACGGCCGCGAACAGGACGGCATCGGCCCGCATGCAGACATCGTGAGTGGCGGCAGGGTAGGGGTCGCCGACGGCCTCAATGGCGGAGGCACCGACGAGGGCCTCCTCGTAATGGAACTCGTGGTTGAACTTCCTGGCGATAGCGTCGAGAACGGCTACGCCCTGCTTCATAATCTCCGGTCCTATGCCGTCGCCCGGCAGAATGGCAATATTCAATCTCATAATTTCTGTCTTTTTTCGTGGGTTTGTGATATCATTTGATGTTATATCGTGTTGTTTTGCTCGTTTTCGATGATGTTCAGCATCTTGAAGGTGGCCTTGATGGCTGCTTCCGTCTGGTCGGCATCGAGACCGCGCGTGCGCAGCAGCCGTCCGTCGGCGTCGCCCCAGGTGATGACGGTCTGCACGAGGGCATCGGTACGGCCGCCGGGGGGAATGCTGACCTGATAGTTCTGCAGCAGGGGGAAGGTGCGGTCGAGATACTTCTTGTAGATGTAGCGCAGGGCCTTGACAAAGGCGTCGTACTGACCGTCGCCGGTGGCAGCGGCCTCGTACTGCTGACCATTGATTTCGACCTTGACGTTGGCGCCAGGCTTCAGACCGTAGGCTGTCGAGACGACGTAGCTGACGAGCTTGACGCGGTCTTCGGGGGCATCGTGTTTCAGGACGTCGCTGACGATGAACGGCAGGTCCTCTTGAGTGACAATCTCCTTCTTGTCGCCCAGCTCCGTGATGCGCTGGGTGACGCGGCGTGTCTGCTCGGGCGTCAGTTCCAGTCCCAGTTCCTCAAGGTTACGGGCGATGTTGGCGCGGCCGCTGGTCTTGCCCATAGCGTACTCACGGCGCCGGCCGAAGCGTTCGGGGATGAGGGCGTTGTGGTAGAGACAGCCCTTTGTGTCGCCGTCGGCGTGAACGCCAGCCACCTGCGTGAAGACGTTGTCGCCGATGATGGGCTGGTTGGGCGCAACGGCAATGCCGCTGTAGCTCTCGACGAGCCGGCTGATGTCGTTGAGTTTGTCCTCGCGGATACTGGTCTTGGCGTGGAACTGGTCCTTCAGAATGACCTGGACGCTGGAGAGCGGGGCGTTGCCGCAGCGCTCGCCCAGACCGTTGACGGTGACGTGAAGGCCGCGGGCGCCGCTGAGAACGGCAGCCAGCGAGTTGGATACGGCCAGGTCGTAGTCGTTGTGGGCGTGGAAGTCGAAGTGTGTGTCGGGGTAACGCTTCACCATCTTGCGGAAGTACTCGATGCACTGTAGGGGGTTCATGATGCCGAGCGTGTCGGGCAGCATGAAACGGCGGATGCCGCTGTCGACGAGGGCGTCCATGAGCTGATAGACATACTCGGGCGAGTCCTGCATGCCGTCGGACCAGTCCTCGAGGTAGAGGTTGACGCTGATGCCGCGCTGGTGTGCATCGTCGACGGTCTGGCGGATGTCGCGGATATGCTCGTCGGGCGTCTTCTGCAGCTGCTGCTCGCAGTGCTTCAGCGACCCCTTGGCCAGCAGGTTCATCGTGACACAGCCGCAGTCGGCTATCCAGTCGACGCTCTTGCCTCCGTCGACGAAGCCGAGCACCTCGACACGCTCAAGCATGTCAATCTCGCGGGCATAGCGGCAAATCATCTTCACCGCCTCCTTCTCGCCGTCGCTGACACGTGCCGAAGCCACCTCGATGCGGTCGACGTTAAGGTCGCGCAGCAGCATGCGGGCAATGATGAGCTTCTCGTGCGGCAGGAACGAGACGCCGTTGGTCTGTTCGCCGTCGCGCAGCGTAGAGTCCATAATCTCGACAAAGGGCACCGTGCGCTTGTATTCGTTTATCTGGCTTGCTGTTCCCATAATTCTGTTTTTGCTTGGTTCTGTACGAGGAAGTCGATGTCGTCGAGGCCGTTCATCAGACAGTGCTTCTTGTAGCCGTTGATGTCGAAGTGCTCGCTTCGACCGGTGGTCATGTTGGTGACTGTCTGCTGCGGAAGGTCTACTGTGACCTCGGCCTTGGGATTCTCTTGGATGGTCGAGAACAGCTCCTGCAGGAAGTCTTCGCTCACCTGTACGGGCAATACGAAGTTGTTGAGCTCGTTGTTCTTGTGAATGTCGGCGAAGAAACTGCTGATAACCACCCGGAAACCATAGCCGGCTATGGCCCATGCTGCATGTTCGCGTGAGGAACCGCTACCGAAGTTCTTGCCGGCCACGAGAATGCAACCGGAGTAGGTCGGGTTGTTGAGCACGAAGTCGGGATTAGGTGTGCCGTCGGCGCGATAGCGCCAGTCGCGGAACAGGTTGTCGCCGAAGAAACGCTCCTCGCGCGTTGTCGCCTTCAGGAAACGGGCGGGGATAATCTGGTCGGTATCTACGTTCTCCAAAGGTAGGGGAACGCAGGTGGATGTTATAACGTCAAACTTCTGTTTCATTGTTCTGACATGAGTACTGTTTTAGACATGAGTACATGAGTACTGTTTTTGGACATGAGTACATGAGTACGTTTTTAGAGAAAGGTTCGCGGGTCGGTAATGACGCCCGTGACGGCAGCTGCGGCAGCCGTTAATGGCGAGGCCAGAATGGTGCGTGCACCGGGACCCTGACGGCCTTCGAAGTTGCGGTTGGAGGTAGAGACGCTAAGTTTGCCGGCGGGTATCTTGTCGTCGTTCATGGCGAGACAGGCAGAGCAGCCCGGTTGACGAATCTCGAATCCTGCTTCACGAAGCACCTTGTCGAGCCCTTCCTCGCGAATCTGCTTGTCAACTGCCCAGGAGCCGGGAACGAGCCAGGCAATGACGTCGGCTGCCTTCTGACGCCCCTTGACGATGCTGGCAAAGGCCCGGAAGTCTTCAATGCGGCCGTTGGTGCAGGCACCGAGGAAGACGTAGTCGACCTTCGTGCCCAGCAGCTTCTGACCAGGCTTGAACCCCATATACTGTAGCGCTTGAACCTCTCCCGGCCTCCCCAAAGGGGAGGAGGGCCTGCGGGCATCAGACCCCGGTAGACACTCCCCTCCTTTGGAGGGAATGGGGGAGGTGATTCCTAT
>Ga0265299_10006239_pt1 | contig 10889 bp, 5 predicted proteins | sample AusTroGonzalo_MG_4_FD_193485 | JGI IMG/M metagenome (GOLD analysis project Ga0265299, IMG submission 193485) | Bovine rumen microbial communities from tropical cattle in Woodstock, Queensland, Australia - Gonzalo_02 | ecosystem: Host-associated > Mammals > Digestive system > Stomach > Rumen ...
CTTTTTACTACCCTGAAGCATCGTTAAATATCGGTCAGTACGAATTAATTCACCAGTATCTTCATCAACCGTAACGGGGTCGACCAGAGGGATAAGGTACTTAACCCAAGCGTCCTCGTTAAATATCGCTTCAGGCCAAATAGCCTGATGATCTTCAAAACGTTTCTCAATGGCATTATACTGCCACGGACCATTAGAAGCTCGAAGGTTTCGATACATCTGGACCAATTCAGATCTAAAGGCATCACGAAGGTTATTCCAGAGGACAGAGTCCTGTGCGTTATACACAGGAGCCTCTGAACCTCCGCTATCGCCTCCAGCAATAACGCTGGAAACTGTATCAGTGTCCTCCAAATAAGGAGAAAACATCAAAACGCCCGAGTTATTCGTACCTAATGCGGTATCCATATCGTAAGGTTCGAATACGACCTTATGATCCATCTGTCGATTTTCATCGCTCATTTCTCAGTTTCCTCCTTAACTTCCATTTTGAATTTCGCTACCATCAAAGCCCATGAACATATTCTTGGCTCTGGAGTCAATCATTAAGAATAATTCTGTAAATAAATAATAGAACACAGCACTATCGATTTCCATGTACTGAGAAGCCTCAGCTCTGAATTTCGTCAACCGATAAGCAGCTGTATCTTTCGTAAAGGTTAAAATTTTGTATCCGGTAGACTGTCCTTCAACTACCTCATCTTCAACAGTAAAGCTATCGTCAGTATCCGTATAAGCACTGACAGTTGTAGCAGTAGTCAGACGATAAACAACCGGAGTATCAAACGTATCGTTCGTTGCGGCATCACGCCAAGTGGATTTAACCCACGCAACAAACTCATTAAGTTTCGAATAGTCACGCCATTCGTCACTCGGGAATCTTGCTTCCCAGTCATCATACCAAGTGGGATAAGTTTCGCCACTCAAAGCATCAACAGACGTAGACGTAAAGTCATTGTCTTGGTATTTAACGTTCAAGCTATTGTTCCTTTCAACTTCCCAGCTTTCCAGACTATCGTCACCGGCATAGCCATAAGGCTCAGGAGCACGTTTCGGAAGGTTAAAGTTGTACTTACCCATAAACTGTGTAGTCTGATCGTCAGGATTGTACCAGAACACAACAACCGGTCTACCCTCGATACCATAACGAACCCTAGGATTCTCTTGCATCGCAGGAGTTCTATAAGGACAAGAATCGTGATAGAACATCGTCAGTTCCGTATTGTTCGCCGATTCGCTCGAAGCAACGTCAGCTTTCAGAACAAACCTGTTAAACGGAATAGAATCGTTAAATATCCCGTAGTTTGAAACAGACGTGCCATTGCCAAGAGTAAAGCCGTTCTTAAACTGAAGATCGTAGTTCTTACGATAGTAAATCGCCGAACTGGTACCCTGAACGTTGATCTGACATCCTTCAAAAGTAAAGGACTTCGCCGGATTTCCGGGAACAACAAACGATCCGCTGCAAGTCAACTTATCGCCTTTGTACTGCGGGAGTCGATCGGCGCACTCGATAATAAAGTACGGCAGATCAGTAGGAAGGTTACCAGACGTTATCTCACCAGATTCATTATAAACCTGATTATGCTGATAACGCTCAAGCATAATATCACCAATCTGAGTATCCGCAATCCAGTTATCGAGAACTTGCATTCTGTTCAAACTATTGTCATAAACACGAATGTTATAAATATCAATTCCACAATCGTTCGATCCAACACTAATGTTAACCGGGGTTAACTGATTGAATCGTTCACCCGATGCGTACTGGATAGCTCTGGACATAATACCATTAATATAAATCAGAATGAGTCTGTTTTCGGTCTGTTTCTCAATAACGATAGTCAGACGAACATGCTCATTATCCTTATAAACGGTACCAATCTCGGTCTGTGCCCCACTAAAGGCAATTTCCTGAGAAGTAATCTCAATACCAATTTTCCTTACGGCACGAGTATAATACTGTTTTGTAGAATCATAAGTCGCGTCGGAAGTTGCTTCATAAGTCTGCTGACTCACGTTTGTACATTCGTAATACGTTACACCAGAGACGAATGCTTCTCCCGTAAAGGGAATGTAATTATAGAACGGAGAATCATCGACACAGGAAAATATAACAGAATCGTAGTTCGTAACGGCTCTCGTTGCAAACTCGATCTCGATCGTCTTTCCGTCAGTCTTGAAATCGTTCTCAAATATTTTGTAAGGAATCGTCAGTCTAGCATCGTCAACGAGTCGCATAACATTAATGCCATCGCTATCGGTCTGCCATCCATCCAGAGTCCAAGTGAAATCACTCAACTGAACTTCGATCGGTTCCTCATAGTAATCTGTTCCGGAAACAAAAGCGTTTCCAGTAAATTCGGTGTAAGTATAATTCGGAGCCGATCCGCTACGAGTGTAATAGGTTTTACCGTTTTGCTTGGTAACATCCTTCGTTAACGGATAGTAGTTCCAAATATCACGAGTCTCTTCGTTATTAGATCTGCCCTGAGCAGTCAAATATAACGCAAGATCCTGAGATTCTGCTTCAACGTCGATGTCGACCGGATTAACTTCGAACGAAATAATCTTCGCGGTTTGTCCAGCAACAATCGTAAAGCTTGTTTTCTTAAGAACATAGTAAGTTTTCTCAGAATCATAAGTCGTATCCTGAGTTCTCGTGTAAATATAATTGTCATGAGAATCAACGCTACGCTCGTAATAAGTTACGCCTGCTTCAAAAGCAGAACCTTCAAATTCGTCATAACCGGCATTGTTCGCACGAACAGTATAAGACTGCTCGGTACGATCAACAGTCTGTGTTGAAACCAAAGCATCATTCAAATATAACGATACTTCAGTCGTATAGTTTGACGGATCATAGACTCTGAACGGAATCTGAACCGAACTATACTGATCAACGCTTCTAAGTCCGAACGAACTGATGATAATAACAGTATCGTCCAAGGCAGAGATAGACATGAATTCGAAATATAACTCATTACTCCGAACAGTCTGTCCGTCGATCTCAACTTCAAAATATACTTTAAGGTTATGAGCACCATGAGACTGAGCAGGAATGGTGTAACTCATCTGTCTGCCACTAACAGCAGTCACCTGAGTACCAATTGTAGTCCCATCAAGAACAAAATAAACCGTCTTCTGAACCGAGCCAACCGGAGTATACGGGAACGAGATAGCTCCCTGATACGGAACACTCGTATCAAAAGACGAACTAATAGACAATTTTGTTACGCTGATTGAGAAGTTGATGGTTCGGGCATTGCCATAAATATCAGCAATCTGAACCTTACAAACATTCGAACCAGCATTGCAATACTTAGCAAGGTTAACACTAACTTCACCCTGATCAATCTGCTGAGTAGTCTTCACAACACCGTTGACGGTTACTTTCAAAGTACCGGCACCAGTCGGAATCTCGTCCTCAATAGAAGACCAAACAAGAGTGACATAGCAAGAAGAACCTTCCGCTATCGTCTTGGCTAACCAGCCAGTAGTATTTGTAACGGTGATAACAGCGTGGTTACTATCTCCACCACCGCCGCCTCCGCCGCCACCAGCAAAGGGGCCAAGAGGACCGACAACAACCGTACCATCAGCCAGCATATATAACAGACCGTTCTCAAGAAACGCATCATCGATCTTGTTCTCGAGTCTAAGTCTAAAGTCTTCGACTAAAGCCTGAATACTAGCTAATTTATTGGTTGTTTCAGCCGATTCGTTTTCAGCATTACCAGCCCTCTCCAATGCCTGAAGAGCAATCTGGTCAGCATTTGTAGCAATCGACTGGATCTGCTCGCCTTTGTGCTGAACTTCAGCTATAACAGCATTCGCAGCACGGTTCATTTCATTGGCAACATTAGCAGCCGCTTGCTGCATGGAAGATATAATTTCCTGAGTATCCTCTTCGAAATCCTCAAAGGTATCTTCCAGATCACGTTGCAGTTGTTCAGTAGCTTCTTTTGCAGCGACAGCATCCTGTCTAGCATTTACAGCATCATTCCGTAACTGCCGCATTTCAGTAACGCCTGCAGAAACCGCCTGACCAGCAGCAATAATCGCAGCCGAATTATCAATGACATTCACTAATTCGCGAATGACTGATCCGGATGCGAGATTATCCTTATCAAGAGCCGCATCTTCAACTTTGAGAATAAAGTTGGCGGTGTTCAGCTCTTTATTACTCTTATAGAGTGTTAATTCAAATATATTATTGCCGGGAACAGCAGTCATTTGCTGATCGCCGGTTACAGTTACAGTATTCGAAGAAATACTTGCATCAACAGAATATCCGTTTCCGTCAGTCTTTGTTCCTCGAATACCGACGGTAGTTCCATTTTCGATGACAAGCTCCCCATTCGAAGCAAACAAGTCAAATATAAGTGTAAAGTCGCTATCATACTGACTTACATTAATTACCAATGGAACTCCACCCGGAGTCATATCAAGTTTGTTTCTATAGGTAATCATGTTGCATTATCCTCCGGTTATGCTCTAGGCTCAATAATAAATAAAATGTTCGAGGTGCTGAGGCGTTTACCGCTTTTAGTAATCGTGACTTCACCGACCGCTTTACCAAGATCAGACGTTAAGGACGTACTTCCCGGTATTGTTACGACCGTTCCGGATATAGAGCCATTAATACTAAATGGTGTACCATTTTCATGTCGGCCGTCCATCAGCACACTCGAACCAGACTGGATTGTAAGATCACCGTATACAGAATACAGATCAAATATCAGCGTAAAGTCCGCATCATTTTGATTCAAGTGAACGACTGTCGGTCTACCGCCGGGAGTAACGCTCAATTTGTTTCTGTAGGTGATCATAGTTTACTCCTCCAAAGATTCAATATAGTCCTGCGAATAAACAAGTAGATCCTGCGCTAAACTTTTAATTTCAGCATCAGTAAGAACTTTATTCGCACGTTTATTGTCTTCAATAATTTTTCCGGTGTTATTATCCACTACGGAATATGTGACAGATAAACGCATTCCAACAGCATCCGAAAATACTGTAGCACTAGTTGCTACTTTCATCGCTCAAAATTCATCCTTTCACTATAAAGATTCTGAATATAATTAGCAGCATCTTCATCATACGAAATCTTACGGTCTCTAACAGGATTATTAAGATCTCGTAAAGTATCAGTTTTCTCAAATCTTCGACCGTCATGATCGAATTGCTTACCTTTCAACTCCCATCCGAATTTTAATCCGGGAGTTCCTTTAACGACAAAATAATCAGGTTTACGTTCTTCAACCCAACAATCGCCCTCGCCATACTTCTGAAGAAATACTTGATACGTCGCTTTTGTATCAATAGTTTGCGCAAAGATCGGATCTAAGTAAATATAACCTAAACCGTCTTCATCAATTAATCCTTCCCCAACATCCCCAAACATCGGAGAGGGAGTTTCATAACTATAAAGAATGCGTTCCTCAAATTGATCCACGTCTATGCTACGAGGCTTTGTACCTCTAACGATGGCATAACCGTCAACAATAATACCTCTATTACTTTGACTATCTCCGCCAACAATCTGCATAATTTGAGTTCCAATAGAACTTGCACTAGATCTAGATGCCGGATCTGAAGTAGAATAACGAAAAGAGCATGTTGTTTGAGAAGAAACTTGACTGCTCATAGCTCCGGGAACTAAGAAAATATAACCATAGCCAAGTTTGATAGCTGCATCAATCTGAACCATGGTCGAATATGCATAAATTTTGTCGATGCTATCTAATTTTCCAACATATAAACTATTATTAGAATTTTGCGAAATTTGAACAAAACTTGCATCAGCAGTTTCATAAGCAGAAGCATCACCATAAGTAGTTCTTCCAATACCTAAGAGTAATCTTTTAGTTCCGGATAAAACTGCAGTATTTATGCCTTTTGTAAACATTTTGGCCACCTCATAAGTAGTAGCCGTCATGTCTTGTCCAGCGCTATCTTTTACCTGTATCGCATCAAAATACAGGATACCATCTTGTGATGCAATCTTAACTTCTTTTCGATAGCCGGGAGCAGCATTGTTTCCAACGTTCCAAGTATACCAACGATAACCATCAGCTAAATAAATATAAGAACTAAATAATGAAATTCCGTCTTTATCAAATATCCCACGAATATTATTGTCGGCATCAAGAATCTGCAAAACACCATTGTTATTACCATAACCGCCGACTTTTAAAATACCACTAAGAATATAACTCGCATTTATATAAAGAGTATCATTTTGCATATAAATGCCTTGCAACTGTCCATTATTAGTAAGTTTATTAAATACTTTAGTCTGATTCCATGTTGAATCATAAGTACTTAAAGCACTAGAAATATCGCCGCTAACATCAACATCGTCAATAGCATCACTAATTTCATTAGTAACTTCGGTCTTTGTTGGATAAGCCTTAAGCTGAAATTCACCAGTTTCTAAGTTCCAATAGTTGTACTGATGTGCATCCTGAATAATACCAGCTTTAATAATATTGGCATTAAGCTGGCCGGTCGTCATCATCGTGGCATTAATAGCTCCATCCATAGTGAGTGCTACATCACTAAATGGACCATTATAACCATTATGACTATGACCCAAACCACCGCTATTAAATCGCCAAACATTGACCGCAGTACTAATATCAGGCGTATCCATAATCAGAATTTCTATTGGTTGACCATTTGCGTTGTAATTAAATACAACATAGCCGCCAAGACCACCGGTAATCAATTCAGTGGCATGATTAATCGCAGCCTGCAATGCACTATAAGTTGCAGCATTCTTTTTCGCTTTTTCCAAATCTTTCTCGTATTGTTCACGAAGATCCGAAGTAATGCTATCTGCTAAAGACGTGGATGCATCGCCGATTTCCATTTCAGAATATCGTTCAAGCAACACATCATAAACAACTTTAATGACCTTTTGATTACTAGCAATAATGCCAATTTCCGGATAATATACAGAAACTGTATCGCAAAGGGAAACTCTCTGCAATACAGCTACATTCTCATATTCAGTCGTTTGCCAAAGCTGAACAAAATCAACTGTAATGTTATTATTCGGAAGCCATGGAGTATTATTGTCTAAATACTCGAGAGCTTTAGTTTGTAATTGAGAAGTTGTCGGTTTTTCATCGAATTCGGACGATAAATCTAATTCAATAATAACCGGAAGACCAGTAGAGTTAGTTCCCTGAACGTAGCCGTTTCCGGAAAGGTAAACAACCTCTTCCTCAGTCTCGCCAGTACTTTCATCCGACACGCTTCCAATCCAATAAGGCGCAACAGCATTAAATTTATCACTATTGTCCATTTCGCGAGTGGCATCAATTAAATTTTTGCCATAGCGAATGGTCACTCCAGAATTTACGCCACGGTTCACATAAAGTTTAACATTAAATTTGTCAAACTCGTATTCGCCTTTACCATAAATATCAAGAATAGAACCTTCTTCTCCGCCCAAAAGTGAACGAAGCTGTTTCGGAACTTTCGTATCAAAATTACCTGTTGCTACCTTATCGGTCCAATAAGTAAAATTAGCAGAATCAGCGCCTGCCGAATATGACGGTATCGCGCCAATAAGTTGAGCAACCGACGATGCATGTATAGGCTTTAATATCATGCTAGCTAAACGATAAGAAATATGATGCGCATAAAATTTAGCCACGCCATCAATCGGTGCAGAAAAGCTATAAATATCGAAAGGCTGAATATCGTGCTTGTCATCATGAATACAAGCAATTATTCCCTGAGAATTGCGAATGCCTGCGGCGTAAGCTTCGACCATACTAACGAGAAGAGAATAATACTTTCCATTAGCAGGATACTCAAACTCAACTTCATAAATACCGTTTCGCTCTTCTGTAACTTCACAGGATATAATTTCTGTCAGTCTTCCGATACCATTGGAGGTAAAACTTGTTGCGTTTCCGTAAAATAGAATCGGAATCATTTCTTACCTACCTCCAAATATAATTTTATAGAATCCACCATCTCGGTGTAATGTCTACTTGAGTAATACCACTACCCAATGAGATACCATTTGTTCCCGGTAACAATGTCGGGAAATTATAGTCCGAAAAAGTAACTTTGTCATTCTTACTGGTAGTACCTTTAAAGCAATCCATCATTTCACAGTCAATATCCGTATAACTATCAGCTTGAGAAATCGTAATGGATTTACTTCCTATACCAAGCGTTCCAGTACCGTAAACTCGGAGAAGAGGTTTTGACTCAAACTCAGTAGGATTTTCGATACTACCATTTGATGTAAGAGTCAAAACCCGCTCCCCACTTTTCAAAAAACGCTGCGGCTTGCAATGAAATGTTATACCAAATTGTGTAAAGTCATGTCTTTGATTCACCGCAGGTTCGAGGCCATCATAATAAGCCGCCAACCGAAACTCTTCCGGATGATAAGTATCCTCGAGACGCTGATAACCGATTTTCGAAAGAATATAGTTTCTAAACGCCGCAAGGTTTTCTTTCATGTCTTCATAAATAAAGGCCGGATAAGTAATATCGCAATTTTCAAAGCGTTTCTCATCCACTAATAATGCCCCGTTTCTGCCGGGAATATCGTAGGACGAATAAACATGGGCAGGAGCTACATAAGTCCCCTGCCCACTAATATACACTTTAAAATCCTGACTACTTTTTCCGGCAAAGGTAAAGTAATTCGCCATTAAAGGGCACCTACCTGTTGCTGTTTATTCAGACGAACGAGCCTACGTTCAATCACGCGAGCAAGTTCGTTCACATCCTGACCCGCCTGTGCATAGACATTGATAGAAGCGTTAATTGTATCGCCAACGCTATTGTAATTACCAAAGCCTACACCAGAAGCAGATTCGTTCGCCGACACTCTTCGTGCCGCATTAACCGTATAAGTAGGATCGCTAAAATATGAAGAAATATCACTGGCCATAGCGTCGACATTACTCATGTCAACAACCGGCGTAATCTTCGGACTAAAGTCGTAATCCTCATCCATTAACTGACTTAAAGCAGCGAGTAAAGGATTGATGACTGTAATCATCGATTCCTCGACCTCGTCACTTCCATTTTGAATTCCGATAGCAAGTCCCTGAGCAACGAAGCCACCAATCTCCATCATAACTCTCGAAGGAGACTTAACCTTAAGATTCTTATTGACAGTGCTAACAGTTTTATTGGTTAAATTGTTTACCGCGCCGATAACTTTTTTAGAATTATTATTAATACCAGTAGCAAGACCAGTACTAATGTTTTGACCAGTAGTGGTTGTTGTTCTAACAGTCGTACGCTCATCTATTTCAGCCGCTTCAGCAAGAGCTATAGCAGCATTTCGAACTTGCCACACACTATCGTAAATACCTTGAGCAAGATTGGTAGCCATCTGATAACCATAGCTATAGAAATTGCTAAGACGATTTGAAACAGCATTTTCGCATTCACTAATAGAATTACTTACAGCGTTCGACATAGTGCTAAGACCAGTAGACACCGCCAAATTCATAGCTGAAATAGCAGTCGAAAGAGCTGTTTTCATAGCCGTCAAATTAAACGTTAAAGTAGTACCAATAGACTTCAATGCCTGATCAAATGAACCACGGTTCTGATTAACAGCCTTCGTCATATTCGGAATAAGCTCTTTAGTAATCTTATCCGCTTCTTTGACCATCTTATCAAGATCTTGAAGAACTTTAGTAGCGACCTGTTCAATCGTAGTGACTGCCGTACTACCAGCTGTTGTAATGCCAGTAGCTAATCCAGTAAGAATATCAGCAGAATTCTCAGGAATCGCTTTCACCGCTTGCGCGAGAAGAGTAAGACCCGATGCAACCGAAACAAAGTCAGCATCTCCTTTAAACAGATTCTTAAGTGCATTACCAACAAGAGTCCTCAAACCTTTCTCAAGAGATATGCAAAGGTCTTCGATTCTACTTGGATCAATACCATCGAAAGCTTTGAAACCGCTTGCCAAAGGAGGAAGCGAATTTCCAAGATTAACCAGCTGCTCGGTTCCATCACGGAACGAAGCAAATTGTAAATTAAACAGAGATTTAATTGTTTGTGTTAAAGCATTTCCAACACTTATAAGTCTATCGGCATCTAAGCTATCGAAACTAGAGAAGCCCATAGCAACAGCAGGCATAGCCATACCAATATCATACAGAGCACTAGTTCCATCTCTAAACGTTGCTAACTGAAGACCGAACAATGCTCCAATAGCAAACGCCAAAGCTTCTCCGCCTTTAGCAACTGCTTCGGCGTTAAGAATTTCAAACGTCTTAAAGCCCATAGCAACAGCAGGCATAGCCATGCCAAGTTCAATAAGTGCTGGAGTACCATCACGAATCGTAGCAAACTGAAGTTTAAACAGCGCTTTAATCGCTGTAGCTAAAGCTTCCCCACCTCGTTCAATAGCTTCTGGATTTAAAATCTCAAAGGTCTTAAATCCATTCGATAAGATCGGCATTGTTTCAGCTAACTCTCTAAGAGCAGGAGTACCATCACGAATCGTAGCAAACTGTAAAGCGAACAAGGCAACTATAACCTCAGCAAGTACAACACCCGCTTTACCTATGGCGTCCCAATTCACATCTTCGAACGAACGTGCACCAGCCGCTAATTTCGGAAGAACTTCTGCAACTTTATCTAATGCATAAGCTGCTATTACCATCGATACGGCAATTAAATCCAGAGCAGCTCCAACAATAACTAAAGCGAATGCAGCGCCAAGAGCAGGAAGAGCTACTTCAGACAAAGCAACTAATACAACAGCAACGACAGCAAGCATCGTACCAAGTACTATCATTCCTGCAACTAACTTATCACTATCGACAAGTGTTAATCCGGCTAAAGCTAACGCCATTAAATCCATAGCTGCAGCAACCAGTAATATC
>Ga0265299_10006242_pt1 | contig 10887 bp, 8 predicted proteins | sample AusTroGonzalo_MG_4_FD_193485 | JGI IMG/M metagenome (GOLD analysis project Ga0265299, IMG submission 193485) | Bovine rumen microbial communities from tropical cattle in Woodstock, Queensland, Australia - Gonzalo_02 | ecosystem: Host-associated > Mammals > Digestive system > Stomach > Rumen ...
TGCAATGGAGCTCAGCCGTCACCTCGGATTCGCGCCTAATGCGGGCAATTACAGACAAGGATACATCTTCGACCTGGAAGAAGGCATATTCCGCCATGACGACACCAGCAGCATCTATCTTATTGATAATCAATTAAGTGAGGCGTTTTATCGTCTTTGTGAGACAGATATCTTCGGCAATGAGAGCCTAAACCTCAGAAACGTCGAGCGCCGGCAGCTTCTCGATGCAGTGATAACATATTACAAGCTGCATGTCAGCGGATTCAACGAGATAAACTCGAGCGATGTCTTAAAGACCGTTTTGGAGTGAGCGCACCTGCGAGCGACTTATATTAATAGGTATCGACTGCCCCACCGACTCGATGTCGACCACGAGCCGTTGCTTGCCCTGTAGCGACACCAGCCGCCCCACTAAGCCTCTCATCTCCCCGTACACGATCTCCACCAGCTGCCCTTCCCTCAAGGCCTGCAGCTCATTAATGGAGCACGAATCATCGTATTCGCCCACAAACTGACGCACTGCCACAATCTGGTTGTCGGGCACAGGTACAGGCTTGCCTTCAAAACCGACAAACCGCACTATGCCAGGCGTGTTGAGGATGTCGTAATAGTTTTTTAAATCGGTACGGACAAATATATAAGACTTAAACAATGGCTCTTCCACCATTTTCTTGCGGTCGCTCCATTGTTTAAGCCTGTTTAAAAGCGGCAGATACACCTCTATATGCCTGTCTTCCAACAGCTTGGAAGTCTTCTTCTCATATCTCGACTTCACATATACGGCATACCACCTAGCGATGGTCTTTTCAGCCATTATTCTCTTCTTTTCCTGAGAAAACGAGCCAGCAGACCCTCTTTTTTCTTGCTGTGATGATGGTTGTCGCTTCCGTAATAACCGGTACCGTAGCCGTAACCATAGCCATAACCGTAGCCATAACCATAGCCGTAACCGTAACCACCGTAACCGTAGCTGTAACGATAACCATAAGTACCAGTGAATCTGATACCGTTGATGATGATATTGATCTTGATGCCACGGTCTTCCAAATCCTTGGTGATAGCGGCAAACACCTTCTTGTTGGTACGGCCCTGACGCACCACATAGCAGTTGGCGTCGGAGTATTTCATAAGCAGGAACGCATCGGTCACCAGAGCGAGAGGCGGAGTATCGATGATGATGTAGTCGTATCTCTCTTTCAGCTCGGTAAACAACTCGGCGCAACGGTCTGAAGCGATGAGCTCGGCCGGGTTAGGCGGCACAGGACCAGCACAGATGATATCCAAGGTAGGCAGCTTGCCTGACGGCTGGATAATCTCGTCGAGCGATGCTTTGTTTGCCAGATATGATGTCGTTCCGAGTTTGTTGCTCAACCCGAACTCCTGATACAGACGAGGTTTACGCAAGTCGAATCCGATAAGCACCGTCTTCTTTCCGTAAAGGGCATAGATTGAAGCCATGTTGATGGAGATATAGGTCTTACCCACCGATGCCATATCACCTGTCACAAGGACAGTGCATCTCTCCTTACCCTGCGTGATGAAGTCGATATTCGTTCGTATCGAACGGAACGACTCGGCAGCAGGCGACTTCGGCGACTCAATAACCATGGTCTTTGAACTTGCACTCGACTCAATCTGAGGAATCTGTCCGATAATCGGGAACTTGGTGGCTTGCTCGATATCCTTGCGCTCCAAAATCTTGGTGTTGAAGAAGTCGGTGAGGAAGATATACGCAATCGGGATAAGGAGTCCTAATATCAAAGCCACAAGATAATTCATCATAGCACGAGGAGCAATGAGTCTAACCATTGATAACCTTGCGATATCGATAATCTCATTGTCAGGAGTGTTGCTGGCTTTGAGAATCTGGGCTTCCGAACGTCTCTGCATCAAGAAGTTGTAGATGTTCTCGCTGTATGTGAATCTACGCTCATAACCAAGAAGCTGACGCTGTGTCTCAGGCAGTTCCTTCACCTGCTCGTCGAGTTTCGCAATATTGTCGTTAATACCCTTGAGGGTCAATTTTGCATTATTGATGATATTGTTGATGTTTTCCAACAGCTGCAGCTTAGTTTGGGCAATCTGCTGGTCCAGACTGATAACCACAGGGTTCTTGTCGGTCGAGGTGATCAACTGTGTCGACTTCTTACTTGAGAGGTCGACCAGACGGCTCACGAGGCTGTTCAACAGAGGGTCTTGGATACCCATAGCGCTCGGAGCGATGAGTTTGTCAGGCTCGTCGAGGTTAGCCTCGATATAAACCTTCAAATCGGTGTAGTATTTGAGGTTCAGCTCGAGCTCGGCCTTACGTTTTTCCTGTTCTTTCAAGTAATTGAACAAATCATTAGCCTGTGTGCTGAGGTTCATAAAGTCATTGCCTTGCTGGAATTTCTGAAGGTCCACCTCTGCCTTGCTTAATGACTCCTGAATGTCAACCAACTCATTGTCAATAAATCTGATGGTGTTGTCCGACACTCTGTTCTTCAAATCGAGGTCTCTCTGGATAAACTGATTACACAGCTCGTTAAGATAATCGGTAATCTTGGCGGCGTTGGTTCCTTTTTGTGTCAAGACAAGCAATGATGCCTGTTTGTTGATGTTAGCCACCGACATGTTAGCACTCATCCTGCTCATCAACGATATCATACTGTTGATGCAGAATGAAAACTTTACTCTGCTGTCGTTGTCAACGTTGTAATGACTGTTGAGGATAATTCTAAACTTGTTATAGCCATTGTCGATAGTATCGCCGAATTTATAGGTTTCCTCAAAATCAACATTGCTTCTTTTTCCGACATACGAGTCATCATTAAAGTCATATATATTTGCCAGATCGGCTTTGGCTGTCAACTTATATTCTCCATTATTGAGGATCTTGACTGAATAACGCACGCCAACCATCTGCGGCACCGAGTAGTCGACCTCGACGGTAAACGGGTTGTCTTTATACAGCTCCACTGTGGCAAGACGGCCTTTTGCGAAATACGACACGTTGAAATCGAGGTTTCTCAGGGCTCTTTCCGAAAGCATATACGATTTCAGAATACCTATCTCATTGTCAACGTTGCCCAAGCTTCTGAAATTCATACCTGTCATCATGGCGGCAGCGTCCATACCCATCTTTTGCTCTTTGATGTATATCGAAGCCGAGACCTGATAGACATTAGATGTATATCTGTTATAGACGTATCCCAGACCTAATGCAAAAATTCCAAAAATGACAAATAAATACCAGTAGCTCAAAAACTTTATGATAATGGTCTTGATATCAATACTGTTTTCCTCCTGCGCCTGAATAGGTCTCTGGAAGTTCTGAATATCGTTGTTTGCACTCATGCCAAGAATTATTTATAGGTTATTAAAAAGAATGTTAAAACAGTAACGAGCAATGATGCTGCCGAGAAGATGGTTGAGTAAGGCATCGTGGTGAAACCGTATCTCTTGATACCCATCGGTTCGACATAGATAATATCGTTTGGCTTCAGATAATACTGAGGATTTGACAAAATGTCGGCATCATTCATGTTGACTCTTACAATCTGCGAGCCTTCTGTTGTCTGGTGAATAATCTTCACATTCTTCTTATTGCCGAAGTCGGTGGCGTTGCCTGCCAGAGCGAGAGCCTGGAACAGGTTGATGTCCGACTGGTAGACCTGATATTGGCCCGGACGTGCCACCTCGCCGAGGATTGTGAGGTTAAACAGACCGAGTTTCACGTAAACGATGGTCTCTTTCTGGTATTCCCCGATGATTGTCTGGATTTTCTGCTGGATTTCGTCGATTGTCAAATCCTTGACGTAAATCTTGCCTGCATACGGGAAATCGATTGTACCCTCGTCGCTCACGTTGAAACCATTGAGATAGATACCAGGGTTACCGCTTGAGTTGTTTGTCGAATAAGAACTGATGTTGCCGGCGTTGGCCATGTTGAAGAACTCCGAGAAGTTCTTGTCCATACTCGACACCCTGATGTAAAGAGCGTCGCCCGGTTGCACCTTGTAGTCGAAACTACGTTTGTTCTGGTACTCAATTGAGGCGATACTATCGCTCATCGCCTCGTTCTGCAAATACAAAATCTTTTTCTGCGACACGCATGATGTCATAATCAACGTTACGACAACTGCAGCAAACAAAACACTTCGGAATAACAGTTTCTTCATATTTCAATAATTTTTATTTTATCTGTAAACAGTTGATACTCAAACTTTTAATTCCACATAACGGGTCTTTTGAATACTTGTTTTCTATTTTGAAAGTGTATATCCCGTTTTTGTTGAAATTCATCTCATTGGCCAGCGGCAGGCTGTAATGATAGTATCCGTCGATCTTCTCCGATTTGAAATTACCGTCTTTATCTTTCAGACGATAGTAATATTCGCGTGAGCGGCGGCTTCCGTCAGGCGAGGTTATCGTCATCTCTATAGCAAGAGTGCCGTCGTCATCAATATGGTATGGATAATCGTTCGGAAAGATGTCGGAGATCGTCACATCGAGCACCAAATCGGCTGTCATCGGGGCTTTCACAACCTTATACGATGCTGTAAGATAGTCGAAGCGAGGCCATCTCTCGCCCTCAAACTCGCGCGACAACACGTCACCAGACTGAGTCTTTGAGCAAGACACAAACCCTAACACCATCATTATCAATCCTATAAGTATATATACCCTTTTACGCATAAGCATAAAAACCTATTTTGCAAAGATATAAATTTTTATTCAAATAAACACAAAACTTTAATAAACTTTTAATATTTTTGTAATTTGATATAAACTCAATTCAAATTATCGCAACAATATGATTAAGAATAAGATAAATTACTCTCAGCGTAAATATGTTATCGGTTCGATATTCATATTGGTGTCGGTTATCCTCCTGATCAAGCTTTTTATCATCCAGATTGTCGACGACTCGTACAAGCAGTCGTCCGACAACACCACATTACGATATATCACACAGTATCCTTCGAGAGGCAAGGTTTACGACCGCAACGGCAAGCTTCTCATCTACAACGACGCTGTTTACGACCTGATGATAATACCGTCGCAAGCGAAAAATATCGACACCGCGTCATTTTGTAAGTTGTTGAATATCAGCAACGACACTTATAATACCTGTCTTAAAAAAGCGAAGAGATACTCGATGGTCACGCCGTCGATTTTCCTGTCGCAGATCACCAAGGACGAGTACGGCCACATCGCGGAGATGTTGTATCATTATCCCGGATTCTATTTCCAGACGCGTTCGGTCCGTCAGTATCCGTTGCCGATAGCGGCACACACCTTGGGTAACATCGGCGAGGTGACGAAGCCCGAGATGGAGCGCGACTCATACTATAAACTCGGCGATTATATAGGAAAATCGGGCATCGAGAAGTATTACGAGAAGGAGTTACGTGGCGAGAAAGGCATGAAGATCCTTGTCGTCGACGTACACAACCGCGAGAAGGAGCGTTTCATGAACGGTGATTACGACACGGCACCCGTCCACGGTGCCGACATCATACTTGGTCTCGACGCCGACCTTCAGGCTTACGGTGAGTATCTGATGGCTGGCAAGACCGGCTCCATCGTCGCCATCGAGCCTTCCACCGGTCAGATACTTGCGATGGTGTCAAGCCCAAGTTACGACCCAAACGAGCTCGTCGGGCGCAAGCGAGGCACACGTTACTCAGAGCTTCTCAACGACCCCGACAAGCCGTTGATTAACAGGGCGATAAGTGGAGTCTACCCACCAGGCTCGACCTTCAAGATGGTGAACGGACTCATCGCCTTGCAAAGCGGCGTGGTGACAGCATATACCGCATATCCATGCAGCGGTCCCGACAGCTCACCTATCAAATGCACGCACTATCACAGCTCGCCGGTGAGGCTCTACGACGCCATCGAGAACTCGTGCAACCCCTACTTCTGGCGTGCTTTCCAAGATATGATGAACGCCCCGAGGTTTAAAAACCAGAAAGAGGCCTACATGTTTTGGTACGACAACGTGACAAGTTTCGGACTCGGACACTCGTTCAATTCCGACATCCCGTTCACCGTGTCGGGCAACATCCCGACAAAAGAGTTTTACGACAAGGTATACAAAGGCTCATGGAACGCAATGACTGTCCGTTCGCTCAGTATCGGACAAGGCGAGATACTCGTCACACCGCTGCAGCTCGCCAACATAGCGGCCGCCATAGGCAACGAAGGCTTCTATTATGAACCACATTATATCAAAAGCTTCGGAAATACTGGCAGAAGCATCGACTCATCATTTCTTGAGAAACATATCATCGACATCGACAGGCGTCATTTCATAGATGTGAAGAAAGGCATGCGCAGCGTCTTCGAAGGCGACCATGGCACGGCACGATTCTCGAAAATCGACAGCATCACGGTGGCAGGCAAGACAGGCACCGCCGAGAACCCGCATGGCAAAGACCACTCCATCCTCATGGCCTTCGCTCCCGTCGAAAACCCGCAGATAGCCATCGCCGTGGTGGTCGAAAACGCAGGCTTCGGCTCCACCTGGGCCGCCCCTATCGCCTCCCTGATGATAGAAAAATACATCCGCGGCTATGTGAAACGTCCAAACGTGGAACAACGAGTATTAACACTTAACAACGACGAGCAATGAGAAGCAAAGGATCCATAGGAAGAATCGATATCTGGCTGCTAATCATATACTTAGCATTGGTGACAGTAGGCATACTCAGCATCTATGCAGCCGCTTTCAACGAGAACCATCCACATATCTTCGACCTGACGCAGAACTACGGCAAGCAGATACTTTTCTTCGGCGTCAGCCTCGCCATCGGATTCATCATACTGCTCATCGATGCCAAGTTTTTCAATGCTTTCGCGTATGTCTTGTATGGCCTCTCGATATTTTCGCTGCTTCTGGTGCTTGTGGTGGGCTCAAAAATATCGGGTTCCACCTCCTGGATACAGTTCGGCTCGTTCTCGTTCCAGCCTTCCGAGCTGGCGAAGTTCGGCACAGCCTTGGCATTGGCGCATTATCTGGGAAAAATCGACACCGACCCCTCGAAATTCAAGACACAGCTCACGGCATACGGCATCGTATTCGTCCCGATACTACTCATCTTAGCACAAGGCGACGCAGGCTCAGCATCGGTGTTCATCATCTTTCTGCTTGTCCTCTACCGCGAAGGCATGGGCGGCAAGATCCTCATCATCGGTCTTGCAGCCGCCACAATATTTGTTTTATCTCTTTGTGTATCAAAGTGGTACATGATGGCTGGCCTGGTCGTGCTTTACGCAATGTTTTTGCTTTTGATTGACCGCACAAAGAAAAACATCTGGCTGCTGACAGGCATCCTCATCGCATCATGCGCTTTCGTGTTCTCAGTCGACTTCGCTTTCAACCATATTTTGAAGCCACACCAGCAGACACGTATCAATATTATTTTGGGCAAAGAACATGACACAAAAGGCGTCGGTTATAATCTGAATCAGTCAATGATCGCTATAGGTTCCGGTGGCTTTTCCGGCAAGGGATACCTCAAAGGCACCATGACGAAATACAACTTCGTGCCTGAGCAGCACACCGACTTCATTTTCTGCACCATCGGCGAGGAGAACGGCTTCTTGGGATGTTTCGCTGTGATAATGCTTTATCTTGCTTTAGTATTGAGAATCATACATTTAGCCGAGCGACAACGATCCACGTTCAGTCGTATCTATGGCTATGGGATAGCGTGTATCTTCTTCTTCCACTTTGCCATAAACATAGGAATGACAATAGGATTAGTGCCAGTCATCGGCATCCCATTGCCATTCCTAAGCTACGGAGGCTCAAGCCTCTTGATGTTTTCTATGATGATATTCGTGTTCCTCAAACAGGACGCGAACCGTATGAATATCCTTTAAATTCCTAAGCAGATATTCAGTCCTTTTGCGGTGCGGATAAGGTCGCAGTCGGGCTCCACGAAGTTCATCTTCGCCACAGCGTCTTTGATTGGCACGCTGATGACGTTAGGATGATGGTAAGCCACCATGTGACCGTATTCTTTGTTAAGCACCATCTCGAATGCCTTCACGCCAAACTGTGCCGCGAGCACTCTGTCGTAAGCGATAGGCACGCCGCCACGCTGCAGGTGACCGAGTGTCGTCTCACGCATATCGTGTTCAAAACCAGCGGCTTTCATCTGCTCGATAAACTTAAGACCGATGCCGCCGAGCTTCACGTTCTCGTATCCTGGCTCGTTGCTCTTGGTGAAGATCTGGGTGCCGTCTTTCGGCTTAGCGCCTTCACTGATGACCACGATGGCATGACCCCTGTCGTTGACGAAACGCTCCTCCAGACGAGCCTTCACGATATTGATATCGTATGGGAACTCTGGAATCAAGCACACCTCGGCACCGCCAGCAATTGCAGCGTTTAGCGCAATCCAGCCAGCGTCACGGCCCATGACTTCGAGCACAAACACGCGGTTGTGAGACGCCGCTGTGGTGACGAGCTTATCAACCGCCTCGGTGGCAATCTGCACTGCGGTCTGGAAGCCGAAGGTACAGTCGGTCATCGAGAGGTCGTTGTCGATGGTCTTCGGCACGCCGATGATGTTCAGGCCCTTCTCATACAGCTTCTGTGAGATACGCTGTGAGCCGTCGCCACCGATGTTGATGACGCAGTCGACGCCCATATATTCCAAGCGGCGAATCATCTCGTCGGAGCGGTCAACAATCTCCCAAGTGCCGTCGTTTTTCTTGACAGGCCATGCAAACGGGCCGCCTTTGTTGGTTGTCTCGATTATCGTGCCGCCACGGAAATGAATGCCGCGGACGACTTCCGGTGTGAGGCGCACTATCTCCTGCGGCTCCCAAAGCACTCCGTTGAATGCTTGGATGCTGCCGAGGACCTCCCAGTCTCTCTCCTGCGATGCACGCTTCACGATAGCGCGAATCACCGCATTGAGGCCTGGGCAGTCGCCGCCACCGGTGGTTATTAAAACTCGTTTCATATTATTTTGTATTAATTATAACCGAACTTCTTTATCAATTGATCCATGCAAATCGTTACATTGAAATATAAAGCATCTAATCCATAAATATTTTCCGCCAAATGGAGACAATCATACGACTGTTTGTTTTTTTGTATAAGCGACTGACCAACTGATTGTAAATCAAGCAATTCCAAAATACCATATTCATCAGTAACACTTGTGATATAGAAAGCTGTTTTTTCAGATAAACCGTCACCTGTCGAAGTAACTGCCGAACTAAGCATCATTAACTGCAATATAACATCGTTTGTTTGTTGTGAATCCTCACCATACAAGTTTTCGTATATCAAATGTTTATAAATATAAAATCTGAAACTTGTCGGGTGTTCTTTCAGTTTTTCGTTAACAATTTCTTCTGCTCTTTGCCAATCTTTTGTTTCTTTAGTCTCTTTCTTAAAAATATCAATCAATTCAGAATAATCACCAAATCTGTATGGATCATAATCCGGCCTTGTTGCTGCTCCATAATAAAAACGCTGTAACTGCTCTAATGTTAGAGTGGTATCGGCAGCTTCAAAACGCTCCAGCAATTTCGGATAATAAAGCTCGCTTTTTTTCTTATTTACTTCCTTCTTTATCTTTTTGAAATTAGGAGTGTAGTTTTGTGAATATGACATTAACGAAATCAATGTCACAAACAATGCGATTAGTAGTTTTTTCATAATGATTATTTATTTTTGTCATTTCGAGTGCAGCGAAGCGGAATCGAGAAATCCTTTGTTTGCAAAATCATTTGAATATTTACGTTAACAAAGGATTTCTCCACTTCGGTCGAAATGACGTTATTGTTTCAAATTCAATGCAATCTGAAGTTCATCTAATTGCTCCTGTGCGATTTCTGACGGCGACTCAGCCATGACGTCGCGACCCTGGTTGTTCTTCGGGAATGCGATGAAGTCGCGGATGCTGTCCTGACCTCCGAAGAGCGAGCAAAGTCTATCAAAACCGAATGCCAATCCTGCGTGTGGCGGAGCTCCGTATTCGAAAGCGTTCATCAGGAAGCCGAACTGCTCCTGAGCCTTCTCATCGGTAAAGCCGAGTGTGTGGAACATCTTCTTCTGGAGGTTCTTGTCGTGGATACGGACTGAGCCGCCGCCGACTTCAGTGCCGTTGAGCACGATATCGTAAGCGTTTGCACGGATCTCACCCCATTTGTCAGGCTGTTCGAGGAGGTATTCATCCTCCGGCTTAGGTGCCGTAAATGGATGGTGCATAGCATAGTAACGCTGTGTCTCGTCGTCCCATTCGAGAAGCGGGAAGTCGATGACCCACAATGGCTTATACACGTTAGGGTCGCGCAAGCCGAGCTGGTTGCCCATCTCGAGACGGAGAGCGTTCATCTGTACTCTCGTCGGCATGGCTTTTCCGCTGAGTATCAACAACATATCACCCGGTTTGGCGTTGCATTTGTCGAGCCAGGTCTTCAAAATCTCAGGTGTGTAGAACTTATCGACCGATGACTTGATTGTGCCGTCTTCGTTGTATTTCACATAAACGAGGCCTTTTGCTCCAACCTGCGGACGTTTCACAAAGTCGGTGAGAGCGTCGGTCTGCTTGCGTGTGTAGTTGGCGCAGCCTTCAGCGTTGATGGCGACAACCAGTTCTGCCTCATCGAACACTGAGAAGCCATGGCCTTTCGCCACGTCGTTGAGTTCCACAAACTTCATTCCGAAACGGATATCCGGTTTGTCTGAACCGTAATATTTCATTGCGTCATGCCAAGTGATTCTTGGGAAATCGCCGAATTCGATGCCTTTGATGGTCTTGAACAGATGTTTTGCCAAGCCCTCGAACATGTTGATGACGTCTTCCTGTTCCACGAACGACATCTCGCAGTCGATCTGTGTGAACTCAGGCTGACGGTCGGCGCGGAGGTCTTCAT
>Ga0265299_10006245_pt1 | contig 10884 bp, 11 predicted proteins | sample AusTroGonzalo_MG_4_FD_193485 | JGI IMG/M metagenome (GOLD analysis project Ga0265299, IMG submission 193485) | Bovine rumen microbial communities from tropical cattle in Woodstock, Queensland, Australia - Gonzalo_02 | ecosystem: Host-associated > Mammals > Digestive system > Stomach > Rumen ...
TGATTACGGGAGATAACTCCATCCCTTGTCCGTCTCCGAAAATAAAATTGTCGCCCATATTTATGCCAATTTGTCAGTATGATAGAAGTATATTATATATTGTCAATGATTGTGCCAAGCTTAAAAGAGGCCGGCATTGCAAATTTTGTTAAAAAAAGCGGATACTTTTTTGAATATTAAAAAATTAAGCCTATTTTTGACGCCCGTTTGAATAAATTTACTATTCACTATTAAAATATATATACAATGACAAAAGCTGAAATCGTTAATGAAGTGGCCAAATCAACAGGCCTTGAGAAGATTGCTGTGCAAAATGTAGTAGAAGCCTTCATGGAGAGCGTTAAGGGTTCTCTCGAGAAGGGTAACAACGTGTATCTGCGTGGATTCGGCAGTTTTGTGGTTAAGCAGCGTGCTCAGAAGACAGCCCGTAATATTTCAAAGAATGAAACTATTACGATAGCCGCCCACAAGATCCCCTCTTTCAAGCCTGCTAAAGTTTTCGTCGATCAGGTTAAGAAGCTTAAATAATTTTTAAATACCTTATTAACTATGCCAAGCGGTAAAAAAAGAAAGAGACATAAAATGTCGACGCACAAACGTAAGAAACGTTTGCGCAAGAACAGACACAAAAAGAAATAGGACTATAACAGGGCTATGAAAATAGCCCTTTATTGTGATTTTTGTCTGAATGGAGAAAGAACTGATAATAGACGTCAGGCAGGATGTGATTAACATGGCTTTGCTTGAGAACCGTCGTTTGATGGAATACAGCAGCGAGACGGTCAAAGGCAAGAAGTTTTCTGTGGGTGACGTCTATATCGGCAGAGTAAAAAAACTGCTTCCGTCCCTTAATGCCGCCTTCGTGGACATCGGGGACGAGAAGGACGCTTTCATCCATTATCTGGACCTTGGTATGAACTTCAAGGCCTTCGACGGATTTGTCCAGCAAATCGACAAGAGGGTCTCCAATACCCAGGCGTTTTACAAGAAATTCCGTTCAGGCGAGGTTCTGCCCAAGGACGGAAGAATTCAGGATTTCCTTAAGGCAGGCATGCCGCTGATGGTGCAGATTGTCAAGGAGCCCATATCCACCAAGGGCTCACGTCTGACTGCCGAAATATCCATAGCGGGAAGGAACATGGTGCTACTGCCGTTCAACGACAAGGTCAGCATCTCCCAGAAGATTACCTCCAAGACAGAGCGCAAGCGTCTCGAGAGGCTCGTTTACAGCATCCTGCCCGACAATTACGGAGTCATAATAAGGACTGCCGCCGAGGGCAAGAGAGCTGCCGTTCTCGACGCGGAGTTGCACAGCCTGGTCGAAAAGTGGGAGGGCTCATGGGAGAAACTCAAGGCCTCAAAGACGGTCGGCATGCTGTTCACCGAGAACAACCGTGTCACAACCATTCTCCGCGATTTGCTCAACGACTCGTTCAACAGCATCCACGCCAACGACGAGTCGGTGTGCAACGAAATCCACGACTATATTTCGCTGATTTCTCCTCAGCAGGAAAAGATAGTCCACTATTACAATTCCAAGACTCCGATTTTCGAGCATTTCGATGTAACCCGGCAGATTAAAGGCTCTTTCGGCAAAGTAGTGTCGATGAGAAAAGGCACCTACCTTGTAATAGAGCACACCGAAGCCCTGCATGTGATTGACGTCAACAGCGGTATCCGGCACACCCAGGTCAGCCAGGAGGAGAATGCTCTCGAAGTCAACCTCTTTGCGGCGGAGGAAATCGCCCGCCAGATGCGTCTGAGGGACATGGGCGGAATCGTGGTGATTGATTTCATCGACATGAATTCCGCAGAGCACCGCAACGAACTCCATCAAAAGATGCAGGAGTTCATGTCCGCAGACCGTGCGAAACATACGGTGCTGCCGCTGACCAAATTCGGTCTCATGCAGATAACGAGGATGAAGGTGCGTCCCGTCACCCAGATCGATACCAGCGAAGTCTGTCCGGCTTGCCATGGTACAGGCCATATATCATCCTCTCTCGTGCTTGACGAGCAGTTCGAGAACGAGCTGGAGATGCTGACTGTCGATCGCGGATACAGGAAACTGCACCTGACTGTCAGCCCTCTGATGGAAGCCTATCTGACAAAAGGGTTCAACAGCATCAGACACCGCTGGGCAAAGAAGTACGGCTGTTCGCTCAAAGTCCGTCGGGACAGCGAGATGCATCTTACAGAACACAACTGGTCCGACGGCAGCGGAATGGATATCACCATTTAGCAGCCTCTTCCATCTTTTTTCTTATTTCCTCAGTACAAAGATTGCCTATGCTGCCATCGTGGGTGTGGGCGAGCTGTGAGGCTTCGGAGGGCGTGTCGAAGCTGAACCGGCCTTCCTGCACGGCAATGCCTACCTCTCTGTAGGCATCCCTGAAGGGCACTCCCGAAACCACTTTGTTGTTCACCACTTCCACTGTGAACATGGGGCTGTACTTATCGCAGTCTTCGAGGATATGCTTGTTCACCTGAATGTGCTCCAGCATATAGGATGTCATGCGGAGGCAGGAGTGCATGTTTTCGAAGGCGGGGAAGAGGATATCTTTGAGCAGCTGGTAGTCCCTGTGGTAGCCGTGGGGCTGGTTGGTGCTCAGCAGGGCGATTTCATTCTGGACGCTCTGGAGCCGGTTGGTCCTGCCTCTCAGTATTTCCCATACGTCTGGATTCTTCTTGTGAGGCATGATGCTGCTGCCGGTCGTCAGGGAATCGGGGAAAGATATGAAGCGGAAATTGGTGCACATATACATGCAGCAGTCAGCGGCGAATTTGTTGAGGGTGCTGCTAACAGCAGCGATGGCTGCGGCAGCGGCTTTCTCGGCCTTCGAGCGGCTCATCTGGGCGGCTATGGAATTGTAGTGCAGGTCATGGAAACCGAGCAGCCTGGTAGTCATTCTGCGGTCCAGCGGGAAGGAACTGCCGTAGCCTGCTGCAGAACCGAGAGGATTCTGGTCGGCAATCCTGCGGGCCGCACGTATCATGGCCATGTCGTCCGCAAGAGTCTCGGCGTAGGCGCCGAACCAAAGTCCGAATGATGAGGGCATCGCCACCTGTGCGTGGGTGTAACCCGGCAGCAACACTTCCTTGTGCTGTTCGCTGAGCGTCTGGAACTGCGCGAACAGAGCCTTGACTTCCTCCGCCATGCCGTCGAGTTCATCGCGCATGTATAGTTTCAGGTCGACGAGCACCTGGTCGTTGCGGCTGCGTCCCGAGTGGATTTTCTTGCCGATGTCCCCGAGTCTGCGGGTAAGCAGAAGCTCAATCTGGGAATGGATGTCCTCGGCCTCGTCTTCCATCACGAACTTTCCTGCTGCAATGTCCCCGAGTATGCTGTCGAGTTCACGCTGCAGCAGCTGCTCTTCCTCTTTCTTAAGGAGCCCCACTTCGGCCAGCATGGCTATATGTGCCTTTGAGCCTTGGACGTCATACTTTGCAAGCCTGAGGTCGAGTTCGCGGTCGTTGCCCACTGTGAAGTCTTCGACAATTTGTGTGGCTGAAACGCCTTTGTTCCAGAGTGTCTGCATATTATATACTTAAATTGGATATGAATCTTATGTAGCCCTCCATGCCCTCGCACAGTTCTTCTTTAGTGACGTATTCGTCGGCCTTGTGGGAACGGTCGCTGTCTCCCGGGCCCATCTTTATCGCAGGGATTGAAAGCCTCATCCAGTCGGAGGTTGTGGGGGAGACGTAGGTCTCGATTCCGAGCTCTTCCGCCGTCTTGAGCAGGGGGTGGCCCTGAGGAGTGGCGGAGGCATGGTTCAGCATGTTGCGGGCCTTCATGCTGCACTGAGGGGCGGTTTTCTGCAACAGATCCATTATCTCCTCGTTGCTGTAGCTGTCTGTTGTACGGATGTCGATGACGAAACTGCACATGTCGGGGATGACGTTGTGGGCTGTTCCTGCGTTTATCTGGGTAATGTTGAGTCCCACTGAACCCATTGAGGGCGACACCTTGCCGAATTCGAGGCAGCGTATCGCATCAATTGCCTTCAGAGCCCTGTAAATGGCATTGTCGCCGAGCTGCGCATGAGCGCAGTGGGCGCTCGTGCCATGGCAGGCAGCATCCACAACCAGCAGTCCCCTCTCCGCTATCGCAGCTTGCATCCTTGTGGGCTCGCCAACTATTGCAAAAGAAGCCTCTTTCTCGACAATGCGCCTGAGCATCATCATGCCGCCCTTGCCGGATTTTTCTTCTTCGCAGCACAGGGCCAGCAGAAGGTTGACAGGCAGCCTGAGGCTTTGCTTCACGGCGCAGATGAAGGTGAAAATCATGCTGACTACGCTTGCCCCGTCATCGTTGCTTCCGAGCCCGAGAATCCTGTCGGCATCTGCCGGAGGGTTGTGCGGGTCGAAGCTGTAGCCGGATGCGGCAGCCACCGTGTCGATGTGTGCATTGAGCATCAGGGTCGGTTTTGAAGAGTCCTGAAGCTCCTGCCGCACGACGATGTTGTTGCCGTACCTTGCAGGGCGGAGCCCGGCTGAAGCAAGGAAGGACTGCAGGAAATCCGCCCGTCTGTCTTCCTGAAAGCTTTCGGCAGGTATGGCGACCATCTGCCTGAGCAGTTCGCAGGCTTCAGTGCTGTATTGGCTTATGACACTCATTGTACGATTGTTCCTATACTGTTGCCGAGATTCGACGAATTCTTGATTATGACTTTCTCTACGCCTGCATCAATTGCGGCGAATGCATTGTCCAGCTTGGGTATCATGCCTGCGGAGACCGTTCCGGAAGCCTTCAGCTCTTCAAAAAGAGGCTTGTCTATATGAGGGATGACGCTGTTGGCATCCTCCGGATCCATCAGCACTCCGTTCTTTTCGAAGCAGTAGGTCAGGGTTACCAGCCGCGTCTGAGACATGGCCTTTGCAACCGAAGAAGCAATTGTGTCTGCATTGGTGTTGAGCAGAGTGCCTTTCCTGTCGTGTGTCACAGCGCAGAGCACCGGAGTGTAGCCCTGCTGCAGCAGCAGCTCGAGGAAACTTATGTCCACAGCCTTCACGTCACCCACATAACCGTAATCCACGGGAGCCTTCGGTCTCATCGACGCGTCTATCACGCTTCCGTCGGCACCTGAGAGCCCTATAGCATTGCAGCCTCTTGCCTGAAGTTTTGCGACTATTGTTTTGTTGATCCAGCCTGCATACACCGAAACAGCTACTTTCAGCGTTTCTTCATCGGTAATCCTGCGTCCGTCAACCATCCGCGGTTCGATGCCGAGCCTTAGCATGGTCTGGCTGGCCATCACGCCGCCTCCGTGCACAAGTATCCTGTCCTGAGCCATCGCCGCGAAAGTATCGAGAAATGCTTCGAGGGCTTCAGGACTGTCGAGGACGTTGCCCCCGGCTTTTATTACTGACAATGTACCGTTCATAATGACTTGAGTACTTCCTTGATTACGGTCTGGGCGCTGATCTCCCTGTTGGCGGCTTCAGGAATCACGAGGCTCCGGGGTGATTCGATGACTTCGTCGCTGACAATCATGCCCCTGCGCACGGGCAGGCAGTGCATGAAGAAAGCATTGTCCGTAAGCGCCATCTTTTCGGCGGTGATGGTCCAGCTGCGGTCAGTAGATAGAATCTCCCCGTAGTGAGGCTCCATGCATGCCGACCAGTTTTTGGCATATACGAAGTCCGCCCCTTTGAGGGCCTTGTCCTGATCGTATTCGACGGCGGCGTTCCCTACGAATTCCGCTTCGAGCTCATATCCCTCGGGATGGGTTATCACCAGTTCGTAGCCGGCAGCGTTCATCCATTGGGCGAAGGAGTTTGGCACCGCCTGCGGAAGCGCCCTGGGGTGAGGAGCCCAGCTCAGCACGACCTTGGGACGCGCCTTGGTCTTGTGCTCTTCTATAGTAATGAGGTCGGCAAAGGCCTGCATGGGGTGCACCGTCGCGCTTTCCATGCTTATCACAGGCTTGCCGGAATAGTCCATGAACTGCTTGAGTATGGTCTCGGAATAGTCGTAGGCCTTGTCTTTAAGCCCCGCAAAGGAACGGACCCCTATCACGTCGCAGTAATTGCCCATGACGGGTATGGCTTCAAGTATGTGTTCGCTCTTGTCGCCGTCCATAATCACTCCTCGCTCGGTCTCGAGTTTCCATGCGCCCTGATTGATGTCAAGCACGATGGTGTTCATGCCGAGGTTCATGGCGGCCTTCTGGGTGCTGAGCCTTGTTCGAAGGCTGGAGTTGAAGAACACCAGCAGCATGGTCTTGTTCTTGCCGAGCCCCTGGTCGGCGAAGCGGTTCTGCTTTATGTATGCGGCCTGTGCAAGGGCGTCGTCAAGCCCTGCCGGCAGGTCCTGCGGTCCTAAAAAATGTTTCATACTGTCAGAGAGTTGAATGCTTCGAGAAATGCGTCCGCATCTTTGCGGCCTATCATCAGAGGAGGGAGCAGCCTGATTACGTTTTTGCCTGCACCTCCGGTGAATATGTGCTTTTCGAACAGCAGCCTGTCGCGCAGGTCGCCGTACGCTTCCGTGAGTTCTATGCCCAACATGAGGCCTCTGCCCCTGAGTTCCTTAATGGCTTTGTTGCCCTTCAGTCCTTCCGTCAGGTAGCTGCCCATGGCCGCAGCATTGGCCACCAGCCCCTCTTCCTTCATGACTTTCAGCACTGCAAGGGCGGCCGTGCAGGCCAGGTGATTGCCTCCGAAGGTGGTGCCGAGCATACCGTAGCGGGCCTGTATCTTGTCGGATATGAGAATCGCTCCGATAGGGAAGCCGTTGCCCATTCCTTTGGCCACGCTTATGATGTCAGCCTCGATGCCTGCATGCTGGTGGGCGAAAAAGCGTCCGCTGCGCCCGTAGCCGCTCTGGATTTCATCGGCAATCAAAATGGTGCCGCTGTCGTCGCAGGCCTTGCGGGCAGCCTGCCAGAAGCCGGCCTCAGGCTCGTATATGCCTGCCACGCCCTGAATGCCTTCCATTATGAGGGCGGCATATTCTCCTGTGGCCAGTTGGCTCTTTAGAGCTTCTGTGTCATTAAGGGGAGTGAAGGTCACGTTGTCAGTCCTGTTGAAAGCGGACTGGATGGAAGGGTTGTCAGTGGCAGCCACAGCTCCGCTCGTACGGCCGTGGAAGGCCCTGCCGATGGCGAGCAACTTCTTGCGGCCGGTGTGGAAAGACGCAGCCTTGATGGCGTTTTCGTTGGCCTCGGCTCCGCTGTTGCACAGGAAGAGATTGTGGCTGTCATAGCCGCATTGCTCTCCCAGCCTGGCAGCCAGTTCCACCTGCAGGGAATTCTCCACTGCATTCGAATAGAAACCGAGCTTCGTGAGCTGCTGCTGCATCATCTCCACATAGACGGGATGGCAGTGGCCGATTGATATCACGGCATGGCCTCCGTAGAAGTCCAGATACTCGGTGCCTTCCCTGTCACGGACATGGCAGCCATTGCCGCTGACAGGCTCGATGGGCCAAAGTTTATATGTTTTGAACAATTCCATTAGTAATAATTTGCTTTGAACATAAGTCCAGTCGTCTGCCCGAGGCCGAACATCAGGTTCATGTTTTCAACCGCCTGACCGCTGGCTCCCTTGGTGAGGTTGTCGATAATCGAAGTGATGTGGGCGTAGCCGTTGTGGCTTTCGACATGCAGCAGGCATTTGTTCGTTCCGACCACCTCTTTCAGGCTCACCGGTTCTTCACTGACGAAGACAAAAGGGGAGTCGTTGTAATAGTTGTTGTAAAGTTCGTTCAGCTGGACGGCATCCATGCCGCAACGCGTATATACGCTTGCGAAAATGCCGCGGGTGAAGTCTCCCCGCATCGGCACGAAATTCACCTGGGGGCAGCTTCCGCCGAGGATTCCGAAGGTATGGCGGATTTCGCCGAGGTGCTGGTGGGTGAAAGGCTTGTAAACTGAAATATTGTCGTTGCGGTAGCTGAAATGGGAAGTCTCGGACAGCTTGCGTCCTGCGCCTGTAGAGCCTGTTATAGCAGTGACGTGCACTTCGTCTTCCAGCAGGTGCATTGCGGCCAGCGGAGCTGCGGCCAGTTGTATGCTTGTGGCGAAGCAGCCGGGGTTGGCAACGCAGTCGCAGCCTTCAATATCGCCTTTGAACACGTCGGTAAGGCCATATACGAAATGCCTGCCCTTATAGTCCGGCTCTGTGCGGAAGTCGTTGCCGAGGTCAATAATCCTGCATCCATCCGCAAGCTTGTGGCTGTCGAGGAATTCCCGTGAAAGACCGTGCCCGAGGCAGAGGAATATAACGTCTTCATTCCCGCTCAGGGTGTCGGTAAAGTGCAAGTCGGTCTCACCGAGCAGGTCGCGGTGGAAACTGGTGACCGCTTTGCCCGCACTGGTCGTGCTGAGCACGTCAGTCACTTCCGCTTCAGGATGTCTTGTCAGAATCCTGAGCAGTTCCCCGGCGGTGTAGCCGGTGCCTCCGGCAATGGCGACTTTAATCATATCATTTCGTCTTTATGGTTGCCGTAATAAACGCGAAGAGGGGTGGAGGTTACCTTGATGAAGCCTTTTGCGTCCTCTGCCGTCCAGCCTTTCTGGGTCTCGCCGTACTCTCCGAGCTTCGACTTTACGAGGTCGTCCGGAGAGTCGACTCCGACGGTAGAGAAGCCGTAGGGCCGCAGCTCGAGTGTGACGGTGCCGTTGACATTGCGCTGGCTGCTTTCGAGCATGGCCTCGATGTCCCTCATCACGGGCTCAAGGTACTGACTTTCGTGAAGGAACATGCCGTACCAGTTTGCCACCTGGTCTTTCCAGTACTGCTGCCATTTACTGAGGGTGAATTTCTCGAGGAACTTGTGGGCCCCGATTATAAGCATGGGTGCTGCGGCTTCGAAGCCTACGCGGCCCTTGATGCCGATGATGGTGTCACCGACATGCATGTCGCGGCCTATGCCGTAGGCGCAGCCGATTTCTTCCACTGCCTGGATGGCTGCTATCCTGTCGTCATATTCCTTGCCGTTCACTCCGCACAGCTCGCCATGTTTGAAGGAGAGGCTGAGGATTTCGCTGCCCTTCTTCGATACCTGCTTGAGGTATGCGGATTCAGGAAGACCCTGCTTGGAGTCGAGAATTTCGCCTCCGCAGATTGAAGTGCCCCAGATTCCTACGTTATATGAATATTTCAGCTTGGCGAAATCTGCATTGAAACCGTGGGCGTTGAGGTAGTCCACCTCTTCCTTGCGGGTGAGGTTTCCGTCGCGGGTGAGGGTGATGATTTCAACCCCAGGGCACATTACGAGGAAGGTCATGTCGAAGCGCACCTGGTCGTTGCCCGCTCCTGTAGAACCGTGTGCTATGGCATCGGCGCCGATTTCCCGCGCATATTTTGCTATGGCCATGCCCTGGAAGATTCTCTCGGAAGATACGCTCACAGGGTAAGTGCCGTTGCGCAGGACATTGCCCCAAATCATGTATTTAAGGCTCTTGGCGTAGTACTCTTCGGTAACGTCGAGGGTAACATATTTAGTCGCGCCCAGTTTGTAGGCGTTCTCTTCGTTGGTCTTGAGCTGCTGCTCGCTGAATCCGCCGGTGTTGGCGCAGGCGGCGTGCACTTCGTAGCCTTTTTCCTTTGCGAGGTACATCACGGTGTATGAGGTGTCAAGCCCGCCGCTGAATGCAACCACCACTTTTTTCTTGCTGTCCATATCGTTGCTATTTGATGTCTATTTTGATGTGTTCCATAGGGTCGTAGAGCAGACCTGTACACAGGCAGCGCTCATAATTGTTCCTGGTAAGGATGTCGAAGTTCTTGCAGCCCTCGCAGCCCTTCCAGAATTCTTCGTCATCGGTCAGCTCCGAGAACGTAACCGGTTTGAAGCCAAGTGCTGTGTTGATTTTCATCACTGCAAGTCCGGTCGTGATGCTGAATATTTTGGCATCCGGGTAGAGTTCCCTTGAAAGGCGGAAGATGCGCTCCTTGATTTTGGATGCGAGCCCGATTTTGCGGAATTTATGGCTCACTATGAGTCCGGAATTGGCCACGAACTGCTTGTGCCCCCAGGTCTCTATGTATGAGAAGCCTGCAAATTCGCCGTCGTCCGTCAGGGCTATGACGGCCTTGCCTGCATTTATTTTTTCTGTGATGTATTCGGGTGTGCGGCGTGCTATGCCTGTGCCCCTTTCCTGTGCCGAAAGATAAATCTCGTCACATATAGCTTGTGCATATTTGGTGTGGCTTGTGTCTGCCACAGTGACTGAAATATTCCTCTGGTGTGAATAAAATGAAATAAACTTGGAATTGTGGGAGGGATACTGCTGTCCCGGTTGAGATTGAAAAAAGCCTGTGCGATGCGCGAGCTGAAATCACGCCGCCGGCTTAACGTCGGACACGTCTTGTCGGCATCGAAGGATATGTACATACTTTTTTCATAGACTGGCGCAAAGGTATGACAAAAATTTTGATTAATTATTATAAAAATGTACATTTACATTGCAAAGTACCCGCAAAAATGGCTAAGAGGAAATCTTCCCGCAGGAACAAGGATTCCGTTTCGGCTGAAGTTATGAGCAGCCGCAACGCCAGGTTGCGTCGTACCTATCGCAAGACGATACTTTTCAACGAGAAAGAAAAGGCTGCGATTGAGGGTTATTGCAAGAAGTACGGCATCAAGTCGAAATCTGCATTTATCCGAAATGTAGTCATAAGCCACATCCTTGTGGATATCGATGAAAATTATCCGAGTCTTTTCTGAAAAAAAATATCACAGTTTTTTTTGGAGAAATTGAAATAAGGGCTATATTTGCAGCCCGTTTCGCCCGAGAGGGGAAATCTTGAGGGCGGGAAGGAGAAAAGTTGATTGAAATAATGGAAGGCAATTGTAGCATAACAATTGAAAAGAGCAAGCGTGAATTTCTTTGAAAGGAAACAGAGAAGAGTGGAGCGGGGTCGGGCTTGAGA
>Ga0265299_10006246_pt1 | contig 10882 bp, 4 predicted proteins | sample AusTroGonzalo_MG_4_FD_193485 | JGI IMG/M metagenome (GOLD analysis project Ga0265299, IMG submission 193485) | Bovine rumen microbial communities from tropical cattle in Woodstock, Queensland, Australia - Gonzalo_02 | ecosystem: Host-associated > Mammals > Digestive system > Stomach > Rumen ...
AAAAAGAAGACAGATAACAATGAAGAAGGAAAAGATTAAAGTTTACAGGACGACAGAGGGCACCATCTTTGAAATCATCTTCTTGGTGGTGCTCATTACTGTATGGACGCTCCTCATCATCTACTGGCATCAGGCACCCGACATCATCCCCACCCACTTCGGTCCTGACGGAAAACCCAACGACTGGGGATCCAAGATTGGCATCCTGTTTCCCTGCGGCGTCACCTCACTCACAGGCTTAGTCCTCATGATAATAGCCTATTTTCCGCATAAGGTGAACATCCCCGTAACGGTTTCCACGCCTCAGCAGTGGACTTTAGTGGTGCGCATGACCAGATGCATGGGCCTCATGATGTTGGTTCTCACCTTCGCCATCGGCTACACCTCCCTGGTTAGCGCCTTGAATGGCGGAGCCATCCCCGTTCTCATCCTATCTACCGTAGGTGCGCTCTTCGCCATCATCATCGTGTTCTGCGTTCTGATTCACAGGGCGAAATTGCCTGACGGAATCGACGGAATCAACGAAACAAGGTAAGACACTATCTATCAGCGAGATAAGTGCATAGTATTAAAAATGCTCCGCAGTCCTTGGCCCATGTACAGGGCATTTCCAAGAACTTGCGGAGCATTTTTTTAAAGAAATTCAGGATTTCTGTGAGGTATTCATTGTTGTTTTACAGAAAAAACGAGATGAATATTTGGTTGTATGTGGGATTGATTGTAATTTTGCAGAAAAATCAGAATCGTATGGCTCGAAAGATTATCGTGGAGATGTAAATCATGAGGAAAGAAGAAATTATATCGTTAGTATTAATCATAGTAGCCGTAGTCGTACTGATTATTGGGCTTCAGATGGACTATGGCAGTGCTCGAAAATGGATGACAATACTTTCTTTTGTCTTGCTGGCACTGTCCTTGAATCCAAAATCGTTTTGGAAGAAAAAGAAAACCCAAATGGTTGAAGAGCCCGATGAGACGGAAGAAGATGAAGCGGAATACATAGAACTTCCCTCCCAAGTCCTCGTTGATAAGAAAGCCGTGAATCGTTCGGAAACCTATCTCACTTTTCAGGATAAGTTGTCAGATGTCTATTACTACATTCATTATGTTGACGGAGAGGCGTATGAAACCTATGCCAGCGAAATAGGATATCTCGTAAGAATTGATTACGATGAGTTAGATGATTCATACCAGACGATTGACGGTCTGTTTGAAGCCGTCGAGGCTGACGAGGTCTATGACAGTATCTATACTTTCTCGGCTGAGGACTTTATCTATATCAGAAAACGCTATCAGGACTGGAAAGTTTCATTAAGTCAGACAAGCAATGATGAGCCAGAACAGTCAGAGCCTGTCAACAGAGTTGGTAGGGCTGTGGCATACATCATAGTGGTTTCTATCTTCGCGTTTGTTTTGCACGCCATTTCTCGGTTGTCATTTATATCTGAGGTGGATGGCGGAAATTATATCCTCATATTCATCATTTTGGGTGTTGTGTCGTTGTTATCATTCTGGCAATCATTAAGGCCAGACGAATGGCTGAAATATAGAATCAAATGGCTGTCGGATAATGAAGAGCAGAAAATAGATGTCTTTGGTGGTGGAAAAGTCAAGCAGTATTGGTCTATGGATCATGACAATCTAATCCAATATGAATATCGCCCAAAGCAAAAGCAACTTGTCATCACCAAGACCATTCAGATTCCTCTGGATAACGAAGTCAAAGAGGAGTTTGACAGGCGGCAGGAGGCATGCAAGGAATTTGCAGCCACCCATCCTTTCATTGAATTCTATGATGTCCCTTTCTTTGATTGGCTTGGCACATACTCCTTTTCTTTCACAATTCCCAAGTCGAAGGCTACGAAGGCTGCGATGAAGGAACTGCAAGAATGGCTGTCGCAGCCCCTCTTTGACTCATCGAATGTCTGCGGATATTTCAAGTACAACGAGTATGGGGGCACGTTCTTCATCAAATATCAGAATTGCCACCTCACCCTGCTTGTCTTTGTATGCGAAGACGGCACGCAAGAGGTCTTTGACCCTAACGTCAATACCCTCAGCGATGAGACGTTGTCAGATGAAATCAAGGATTTCTACGTTGATTTCGAGGAATTCTATTGCTGGAGAATAAAAGAGGAGCATAGGATAGATGCCAGCGAGTGGCCGATCTGATAATCATGGACAGAGCAACGTTTGAAAGTCAGAAAGCATTTGCTGGAGAGAAGAAACCATCAATGCAACGGCGCTGTGTGGACAATGACTACACGGCACGGAGGATGTATATGGTGACGATGGTGACTGAGGAGCGGAAGCCGCTTTTTGGCAAGGTGGTGGGACATAGCGAGGCTGTGGAACCGGCGGCCGATGCACCACATATAGAGCTTTCGACGTTAGGGCAGGCCATAGAACATATTTGGCTGACGATGGGAAACTATCATCCTGAGGTGAAGGTGATAGCTCTTCAGATGATGCCCGACCATCTGCATGCTGTCCTTTTTGTAAAGGCTCAGATGGCGAAGCCCTTGGGGAAGGTGCTGTTAGGCGTTAAGCAGGCCTGCAACCAGGCATTCCGCGAGTTGATGCCTGTACAGTTTGTTGCTGTGGCACAGCAACACGCACAACAAGCACGGAGCAACGGCCTGCTCTTTGCAAAGGGCTTCAACGACCAAATCCTGATGAGGGAAGGACAGCTGGAGCGATGGCTCAACTACCTGAAGGACAACCCAAGGCGCCTGCTGATGAAACGCGAGAACCCAGACCTCTTCCGTGTACAGAGAGGCTTGACATACGCAGGGCTTAGTTTTTCAGCCATCGGCAACCGCTTCTTGTTGGAACGCCCAGTGAAGCTGCAAGTGCAATGCTCAAGAAAAATCACGGAGGCCGACCTGCAGGCTAAACTCACAGAGTGTCTGAGAGCAGCCCGTCTGGGAGCCGTGCTTGTATCACCAGCTATCTCGCAAGGCGAAAAGACCATTATGCGAGCCGCCTTTGAAGAAGGACTCCCCCTGATTTACCTGCAAGAGAATGGCTTTACGGATTTGGCAAAGCCAGGCGGAAAGCGCATGGAGGCTTGCGCCAAAGGTCAACTACTGATTCTTGCCCCATGGGAGCATCATAACGAAAAACTAACCATCAAGCGAAATCAATGTCTAGAACTGAATGAAATGACAAGGTGTATTTGTACGGACATAAAATAAAGGAAGGGACGCAAGAATTCCGTCAGCTAGCCCCTCACACATAGCCCGATGACTATCAATGGCAGTACAAACCAAAGGAAAATCCATAGAGCGAAGATGCCCCACTTCCATGCGGACTTACTGTATTTGGTCTTGTCGAAATGCTTCCGAATAGCATCCTCCCGCTTATAAAAGTAACAGCGAACGAGATAATATACCAAGCCAGCACCTATAGCAAGGACGATGGGGACGATGCCAATATAAGAAGAATTTATCAGAGGGAAAATCAATGGACAACTTAAGGGAATGAGCCAGAGGAGGGGTAGTAGCATAAGCCTTACCCCATACTCTGTACCTATTGTATAATACAGGAAATCGAAAGAATTGATTCTTTTCATTTTCTTTTTACGCATTTGTCCATCGTCAGTACAAGCGCCGTTCTTACAGATGCTTCTTAGGATAGAGGGAATCCCACCATGAGGCATCATCCTTCAGCCATTTCTGGAACCATGCCATCTGCGTGGCCAACCATTTTTCTTTCTTTGAGTACTCAAGGATATGATGGTTCTCACCCTTTACCTGTACCAAGGCCACCTCGCGACCGAGGAGTTTCAAGGCAGTAAACATCTGCAGACTCTCTACCAGGGGCACATTCGTATCAGCATCGCCATGCAGCAGAAGCAAAGGCGTATGAATCTTGTCGGCATTAAACAGCGGACTCTGATCCACATACAACTGGCGATGACTCCAAGGATAGCTGTTGGCCATACTGACCTCGCTGTAGTTATAACCCCAGTAGCCCTCACCCCAATAGCTGGTGTGGTTGGCAATGCCCGCATGAGAGACAGCAGCAGCGAAGATATCCGTCTGCGTCTGCAAATACTGCGTCATGAAGCCACCATAAGAGGCACCCATGCAACCAATCTTCTTGGGGTTAATAAAGGGATGAGCCTCACAGATTTTCTTCGTACCCTCGATGATATCCTCGGCAGGGCCACGACCAGCGGTGTTCACATGACGCGAAGCCCACTCCTGTCCGAAGCCCGTAGCACCACTGGGTTCGATGATATAAGCCACATAACCCAGCGAGTTCCAATACTGAGGGGCGTAAGGCGACTCGAAATAACGGCTCACAGGCGAGCAGCCACCATAGTAATACACAATCATGGGGTATTTCTTCGTGGCGTCAAAATCCTTAGGCAAGTAGAGACGGCCATAGACGGTATCGCCCTTCGAGTTCGTGAAGTTCCAGTCCTTGCAAGTGCCTATCTCGGCATCACCAAGAGCCTCCGCACCAGCAAAGTAAGTCTGACCCTTTTTGGTTTTCAAATCAAAGACATAAGCCGAGGCAGGCTCCATCGTCTTATAAGAGAGGTAACCAATAACAGGAGCGTTTGCTGCCATATCATAGCGATAAGCATAGTCGCCATCAATAGGCAACTTCGAGATTTTGCCCGTCTTAGGATTCAGCACAAACATATTCACGTAGTCACGATCCTCGGCCGTGAAATAAATCTGACCATCGGCACACGACCATTCCACACTACCCTCAACGCTGGGGTTGAAATCCTTGGTGAGCGGCGTCACCTTCTTCGAAGCGATGTCGAAAAGGAAAAGCTCGTACTCCGTCATGCTGGGCGTTACGTTGGCAGGCAACTGACAGCCGATGCGGTTAAAAGCCTCAGGATTACCCTTGAACAGCACCTGAGAGGCATCGGGCGAGAAAGAGCAGCCGCCAAGGAATCCCTCACCCTGCAACACAGTATCCATCTTCAACGTCTGAGCATCCATAATATAGACGTCCTCCACTTCGGTAGGACGCTTTGCCAAACGTGAATATGACGATACTATCAGCAGTTTCTTACCATCCTGAGAGATATCATAGAGATGTTCCCCTTTATGACCAAAGGTGATGCGCTGACAGAGCCCCGTCTTCAAGTCATACTTCTTCAGGTAGCTGCGCTTGCGCCAACCCGGTTGACGGTCGTCCATCTCCAGCACCTCGTAAACATCGGCATCCTCCTTAGGACCTTCCTCCTCAGCAGTAAAGATAAGGTAATCCTCCGTAGGACTGATGTTATAACTCTCGCGCGGAATATCGTAAGCAAACTGCGTGCGCTGACCCGTCAGGGGGTCAACCTTGAAGAGCACACGCTTAGAGCCCTGATACTCCTCCTCGATATAAGCCGCAGAGCGCGGCATCCATCGCACGTTAGAGGTGGGACGGGAAATCAAACGCTGCGTCTTCACCTCGCGCAACTCATAGTTCCACGTGCTGTTACCACCACGCGCCGTTGTCTGATAAGACAGCACCACGAACTTACCGTCAGCAGAGAGCGAGATACCACGCACACGCTTACCATCGGTCAGGTCGTGAACCATGTAAGGATGCTTCTTGCTGAGCGTAGGCACCACCTCGCGCGACATATCCATCGTCACCAGTATGCTGTCGGTATCCGACGGCTCCGCCAGATACTTGATAGCCAGCGTGTGATGCTCGGGCGCGAGCTTCACCTCTCCCCCAGCCTCCTGTCCGTCAACAAAGAGCTTATAGTTCTTAGGGCCCTTCACACGGATGGAACCCTTCACATAATCCCTGTTATTGATATAATAGGTGAGGATGCCCACGCTCTTGCTGTCCTTCAGCGAGGGGAGCACCTGTCCGCGGAACACGGTGGTTGGCTGGGCCGAGAACGTCAGGCCGCCCAACAGACTTTTCTCGTCAAATTTCCTGCCGTTGACATCTACGGAGTCAATACCCACGGGAGCCTGCACGGCAAAAGGTCCTGCCATGTTGAACTCCCGTATTTCCGTTTTCACCTGTGCACCAGCACTCAGTACGCCCGTTGCGAGCGCTATCAGAATCAAAGTTTTCTTCATACTGCTTAATGGTCTGTTTACAAGGTGCAAAAGTACGAAAAAAAAACTGATTCTACTGCATTTTCATACAATAATTACATCCTATTTCTTCGCCGTCGTACACTCGTTGACCAGATAGATGATGCTCATATAGGGGATACCTGTATTCGACTCCAGTCCAATCTCGCAGGTGCGACTGTTGGAATAGCCCACCTCGATATGGCTTGCCTCTATCTGCGGACGCAGGTTGCGCAGCCCGTATTTATTCAGTTCGGGGAAGGTAAAGCCACGGTCGCCCGCAAACCCGCAACAGCCCACGCCGTCGGGCAGGAACACATGGTTCGAACAGAGTTTTGCCACGGCAATCATATCCTTGTCGACACCCATCTGACGCGTAGAACAGGTGATATGCAGGGCGACAGGACGGTCGATAGGATGGAAGTCCAACCGGTCTACCAGATACGTCATGATAAACTCGGCAGGCTCATAGAGTCTGAGCTGCGACCCGCCCTTGCCGCACATCACCTTCTTCATGCGGTGCAGACAAGGACTTTGGGCACAGAGCACAGGATACTTGCCCTGTTCGGAGGCCTTCCATAGCGCAGCCTCGAGTTCGGCACTCTTACGGTCGGCGATATCGAGCATACCCTTCGACTCCCATATCTGTCCGCAGCACATCTTCTCCATCCCCTCAGGGAAAATCACCTCATAGCCCGCCTTCGCCATGAGCTGGATAATCTCGTCAACCAAGGCATGCTTCACCTTTGCCTCCTTCGACAACCCCATGGTCTGGTTGATGCACGAGGGGAAATAGACGACCTTCAAGTCCTCCTTGTCCGTCGTGTCCTCAGGGGTGCTGTTCCTGGGGATGCTCTTCTCGATGATAAACTGCGTCAGGTCACTTTTCTTGGGCTGCCTTTTCTTCTTGGGCATCGCAGTGGTCCAAAGCGGCAGTCCCATCTTGTTCATCGTGCGACAGATATTCGTCATCAGCATCGGACCAAGCGTGACATGGGCGGCATGGGCCACATCCAACACCACGCGCAGGCCGCTCTTGATGCCTGCCATATGGTTGGCGGCAAACTCGCCCACACGATAGCCCATCGGATTCTCGTTCATATCCATCTGGCGAATCAGGTGGGTGAGCTCGCCCGTATTGATCTTCATCGGACATGAGGTGGCGCAAAGGCCGTCGGTGGCGCAGGTCTGGTCGCCATAATACTTATACTGCTTCTTCAGTGCCGCAAGTCGTTCGGGGTTGCTGCCCGTACTGGTGAGATAGCGGATTTCACGCTGCACGGCAATACGCATACGACTGGACAGGGTGAGGCCGCACGACATGCAGTTGACCTCGCAGAAGCCACACTCTATACACTTATTGGCACGCTTCACCTGTTCGACGGTCTCCTTGGCAGTGGAGAGCGCCGGATTCATCAGGTAATGACCGCCATCGGGCACACTGTCATAGTTGAAGTCGAGTTCGGGCAATGGTTTCAGGCACTTGATGAAACAGTCGGGATCGTCATTGAAGATCACTCCGCGGTTCAACAGGCCGTAGGGGTCGAAGATGGCCTTCAGCTCCTTCATCACCTCATAGGCCTTCTCGCCCCACTCGTATTTCACAAACGGCGCCATGTTGCGGCCCGTGCCATGCTCGGCCTTCAGCGAACCGTCGTATTCCTCGACCACGAGTCTGGCCACGTCGCGCATCATCTTGGCATAGCGGGCCACCTCATGCTCGTCGGCAAAACTCTGGTTCAGGATGAAATGGTAGTTGCCCTCGAAGGCATGGCCATAGATGCAGGCATCGTCATAGCCATGATCGGCAATCAGTTTCTGCAGTTTCACCGTGGCTTCCGGCAAACTCTCAATGGGGAATGCCACATCCTCGATCAGGCAGGAGGTTCCCACAGGACGCGTGCCGCCCACACTGGGGAAGATACCTGAGCGGATAGCCCAGTATTTGCCATAGACGGCGGGATCCTCGGTAAACTCGGCAGGGATATACAACCTGAACTGGGCCAGACATGCCTTGATCGTCGAAATCTTTTCAAGCAACTGGTCGTGCGTAATGGCTTTCGTCTCCGTGAGGATGGCGGTGAGATGATGATAGTCGCCAGGCGCCACGCCCTCGATAAGACCGGCATCCACGTCGGCCTTGTATTTCAGAAAAACAGGATCGTCGACGGCACTCAGCGACTTATAGTCCAGCATCTCGGCACTCTTCACCATCAGGTTCTCGGCACTCATCTCAAGGTCTTTTACGTCGGCCTGCAGTTTCTTCATAGCCACCACAGCCTCGCAGCTCTCCTTCATCGTGAGGAAATAGACCATTGCGGAGGCCTTGTAGCGATAATCCTTCAGCGTGCGCATGGTCACCTCCGACAGGAATGCCAGGGTGCCCTCGCTGCCTACGATGGAATGGGCGATGATGTCAAACGGGTCGTCGTAAGCCACCAACGGGCGCAGGTTCAGGCCTGTCACGTTCTTGATGCTGTATTTCCTGCTGATACGCTCGGCCAGTTCCTTGTCGGCACGGACCTTGTCGCGCAGGGCTTCTATCCTTGCAAGGAAATTGGGATGCGTCTTACGGAACTCCTCACGACTCTCTTCCGATCCTGTGTCAAGTATCGTACCGTCGGCCAGGATGAGACGTGCGGAAACCAGCATGCGGTCACTGTTGGCATGTACGCCACAATTCATGCCCGATGCATTATTCACCACGATGCCTCCCACCATCGCACTTCCGATGCTGGCAGGGTCAGGGGGGAACACACGTCCGTAAGGCTTCAGTATCTGATTCACACGCGCACCGATGACACCTGGCTGCAGGCGGATCTCACTGCCCTCTTCCACGGAATGGTCAGCGCTCCATTTGTTATTGTTTATAACCTGATATTTCTCCCAATGCTTGCCAGCCACGATCAGTACCGAGTCCGTACAGCTCTGACCTGAGAGCGACGTGCCTGCAGCACGGAAGGTGAAGGGCAACTGATATCTGCGGCACAGGCGCACTATCCTGCTGATTTCCTCCTCGCCGTCACTACGGATGACGACCTTTGGAATCTGGCGATAGAAACTGGCATCCGTGCCCCAGCCAAGGGTACGGAGTTCATCGGTATAAATACGGTCAGACGGTAATACCTGTCTAAGCTCGGCAAGAAATTCATTTATCTTCATAACGGTAGCCGTTTTTATATATACATCAACTCTGAACTAACCTATAAGCTCAATCCCAAGAACACCATCAATCCGTTCATCAGTATCCAGAAGATGGCAAAGGGCATCGTCTTACGCATGATATCGCCATCCTTACCCTCCATATTACAGGCTGCCGTGGCGATGGCAATAGACTGCGGCGAGAGTAGTTTTCCGCCTTCAGAACCGGCACAGTTGGCAGCGGCAAGCCAGTTGGTCTCGCTACCACTGACGCCAAAGAATGTGCCTTGGTTCACCAGTCCCAGGTCGCTGGCCGCCGTGGCCTGCAGTTTACCAAAGAGGATATTGGCATTCGTAGCCGAACCTGTCACAAAGGTGCCTATAGAACCAATGAGCGGGGCGAAGAAGGGGAACACAGCACCAGTCAGTGCCACCAGTCCTTTCGCAATATCGTTGGTCATGCCGGTATTGTTCATCAACATCGCCATAGACACCAGACAGCAGATGGTGACCACCGTTTTCTGCAGGCTGACGGTGGTCTTTGCCAGCATCGTCATCAGTTTTCCGAAACTCAGTCCCTGTATCATACCTCCTATCACGGCACCAAGGAATATCATCAGACCGGCATTGGAGAGCCAGCCGAATTTAAAAGTATTGCCTATAACGGGGATACTGAATGAGGTGACCAGACTCTGGTTCAACAATTCGTTGACGGGCGGCACTATCTTACTGGATATGAGGATGAAGAAGATGATCAGGCCATAGACACTCCAGGCCTTGAGCGACTTCTTCAGACCGAAATGCTGATAGGTCACCTGCATCGTCTCCTGTGAATCCGACTGACGGATAAACAACTTATTATATATCAGCATGGCGATGATGGATGCCACGGAACCAAGGATGGCGGGCGTCTCAGGACCGATGAAATAGGCACAGCAGAACTGTACGGCAATAGAGCATGTGCCCACGAAAAGGGCAATACCGATGTTCTTCAGGATCTTCTTGCGATCGGTCATCATCAGGATAAGGAATGGCGTGATATAAAACATCAGCGACAGTTGCATAATGATGAAGGTTGCCACTTCACAGAGTTCGTCCGACGTAGCCACACCACTGGCGGCAACCTGATTGGCCAGCGTCGTAGCAGGCAGTCCCACGGCACCAAAGCCCACCGCCACCGTATTTGCCACAAGACAGATTACTGCAGAGAACATCGGTTTGAAACCAAGGCTTATCAGGATGGCTGCAGGAATAGCCACTGCCGTACCAAAGCCTGCCATGCCTTCAAGCACGCCGCCCAAACCCCACGTCAGCAGGAGCACCAGCAAACCTTTGTCGGAGGTCATCTGGATAAACTGTGACTTGATGGTCTCTATCTCTTTTGTCTCACAAAGGATATTATAGCTGAAGATGGCAAAGACAACGATGAGGATGATGGGGAAGCACGCTTTGAGCAGTCCCTCCACCACAGACCACAAGGTGACGCCATAGATGGAAGCCTCAGCATATTTCCCAGGCATAATACCCATTGCGGGAACTGCGAACAAGGCCAGGATAACGGTTACGGCGAGCGTAACGACAGCACTCCGATAGCCAGAGACTTTGAACCCCATCATCAACACGATGAGCAACAAAATAGGGATAGCAGAGATAATAGCGGTCATAGTAGTTTTTTTATTATATTGGTT
>Ga0265299_10006247_pt1 | contig 10882 bp, 7 predicted proteins | sample AusTroGonzalo_MG_4_FD_193485 | JGI IMG/M metagenome (GOLD analysis project Ga0265299, IMG submission 193485) | Bovine rumen microbial communities from tropical cattle in Woodstock, Queensland, Australia - Gonzalo_02 | ecosystem: Host-associated > Mammals > Digestive system > Stomach > Rumen ...
CGGTTCGCTGCAGGGGAATGTCTTGGGCCGGCTTTTTTTCGAACCAGCGGACAAAGAGGGCGTACAGCAGGAGCATCGCCACAGAACTGCCGACGGCAACGAGACATTTCAGCCAATGAGGCTGGGTGACTTCCAGTGCGTACTGGACCCCTCCGTACATGTTGATGGCCAGAAAGAGACTGGCGAGCAGCAGCAGTACCCATTTCCAGACGGGCATTGTTTTGACAGACATAGCGGTAGCGGATTACAAGGATGATTGCTTGATGCGAATGTAGATGATTTCCTGCAATTGTGCAAATTATTCTCGCCGCCCTTTTTTCTCCGAAAAAAATTAGGAATTGAAGGAAAGTTGACTTACCTTTGTGGCAGACTGATTGCCTGCTGCTATGAAACCCCTCCTTCGAACGACGCTGACGCTGCTGCTGATTGGCCTTTGCGGCCTGTCCTGCCAGAACAAAAACGAGGATGACCCTTCTTTGTATGCCAAAAGCTCGGGGCCCGGCTACTTTCGCGAATTGAAGGCAACCGATGCCCGGCAGGCAGCGATCTACCGGGAGACCGAGAGTCCACGGGAGGAAAACCGCGCCATTATGGCCTTGAATGACGAGCGGCTGCAGATGGCGTGCCGGTACGCCGCCTCCACGCCGGAGGCCCTGCGCGCCGTCCGCAACAACTGTGTGAAAATCTCTCGGGAACAGATGACGCAGGTGTATGATTCCTTGACACCGGCTATGAAGCGGACACAACTCGGAAAATCCATCAAAGCTTACACAAAGTCCAGCGGCGTGCTGGTGGGCGACTCATTGCCGCATTTCGAAGGCGTCGGGCCGGATGGCCAGCCGTTTGACTGGTCGGTGACTGAAGGGAAACGAACCCTGCTCATCTATGAGGGCTGGGGCTGGATCAAGCGCAGCACGCACATTTGGTTCAAGGATTTACTGTCAGCTACCGACCGGGACAGCCTGGCCGTCGTCGCTTATGTTTACGCGGCGTCGCTGTCTGAGTTGCAGAAGCGTGTCCGCTCATTCCAGCTGGAACCCTATCTGGTGATATCCGACCTGCAGGGGAAGGAAGGACCGCTAGACAAAAAGATGGGCGTCCACGGCGTTCCGACGTATTATTATACGGATCGGCAAGGACGGGTGCGACGCATCCTCAGCGGTTTCGACCCCGACAGTTTCACGATGGATACCGGTCTTTCGCCCGAATGGGGCGAAAGTTGGACCAAGAATGATTAACCTTGGCCGTATTTTTGCGTCCTTCTTGTGAACGCTAAACAGATTATGAAAAACTTTCGATACTTCCTTGCGTTGTGCCTGCTGAGCCTCTGCGCTTTCCCGGCTCACGCCCAGGTCTTTACGATGGATATGTTCACGGTGCAGGGCACTGTCAAACTGAAAGTGCTCGAGGAAGGGAGCGAAAAGCCCATCGAGTTTGCTTCCGTCTATCTGAAAGCCAAGAACGATACGCTCATCACCAATTTCACCCTGTCCGACACAAGCGGCGTGGCCAAACTTGAGAAGGTGACACGCGGCACCTACAACCTGACGGTGGAGCTGTTGGGCTTCAAGTCCTACACGAAGGAGCACTACTTCAACTTCTCGTGGAGCAGCGAGGAGAAGGACCTGGGTACCATCTACCTGCAGGAAGACCATGAACTGCTGGACGCGGCCCACGTGTCAGCCATCGGAAACCCCATCGAGATCCGGCAGGACACCATCATCTTCAATGCCGCGTCCTTCACCCTCGGACAGAACGCGATGCTGGAAGACCTGCTCAAACGCATGCCCGGCATGGAAATTACCAGCGAAGGCACTGTAAAATATAATGGAGAGGAAATCAAGAAGATCACCGTGGGCGGCAAGACTTTCTTCTTCGACGACCCGAAAATGGCCCTCAAGAACCTGCCGGCCCAGGTGGTGGACAAGGTGAAGGTCATCGACAAAGTGAGTGATGCGGAGCAGTTCTCCGGGGTGGCCACCGACCGCGAGAAGGTGATGGACCTCGAATTCAAGAAAGAATTCCAGCAGGGTTGGTTTGGCAATGTCAAGGCAGGCGCCGGCTCCACGCTGGCGGGCGACCGCAAGGACGAAATGGTAGATAACCGCGGCTTCCTGTACAACGGCAACGTGATGGTCTCCGGTTATAGCGAAAAGGACCAGCTCGTAGTCATCGGCAACGCGTACAACGCGCCGATGAATGAGGACGGTCTTGTGATGGTCGTCTATCGGGATGAGGATGGGGACGAACAGCGTTTTGGGGGGCTGTCGGGTGGCATCCAAACCTACCGGCAACTGGGCGTCAACTACAACACCACGCGCATCAAGGGCCTGGAAAGTACCGGTATGGCCAGCTACAGCCATTCCTTCCGCGACGCGCGCAACAAGGCCGAACGGACCACCTGGGTCCAGAACGGCAGCGACATCTTCTCCGCCAGCGAAGCGAAGAACTTCACGACGGATGACATGGCGAAAGTGTCGCTGGAACTCAAGAACACCAACCGCGACAAGTTCCTCTTCACTTTTACGCCCACTTTCCGTTTTAATGGCGGCAAGACGGAGCGTTACAACGACAACAACGCCAATACGGTCGATGACGGAACGCGGCTCAACAGTTCCTCGTCCAGCACCTATATGGAGTCGAAGAAATTCTACTATAACGGCGACTTGCACCTGGGCGTCGGCAAGCTGGGCGACAAGCGGCGCAACCTGACCTTTGACGCGTCTTTGACGCTGGAGAATTATGATGCCGACAGTCGGGAGTTCTCTCAGACCTGGCTGGCAGCAGGCTCGGATCCCTCGACCAAAGACCTGTTCTACGTGACGGACAACCGTACCTACGGTGGCATGGCTGAAATCACCTATGTAGAACCCATCGCCAAGAACTGGGTGCTTTCCATCAATGCCGAAGCCTACGGTACGGTGCGCGACAACGGCAAGGACGCCTTCGACCGGACCGGCGGCACGCCGGGCTTCCAACCCTCCATCGTCGATCGCGGCAGCTATACGAAGCACAACGACTATTATTCCACGCAGTCAAAGAACACCTACGTGGTTCTCGGCCAGAGCGCCCAGTTCCAATACAAGAAAGAACAGAGTTCGGTGCAGCTGGGCGTCCAGACGCAGGAAACCCTCAACGAGACCTACACCAAATCGCTGGGCCGCGAAACTACTACCGGCAAGGGCGAGTGGCTGTTCGACTGGAGTCCTTATGTGAGCATCCGCTTGTCGAAGAAACAGTCGCGGGCTACTTTCTACTACAACGGCCGCTCCCAGCGTCCCTCCAATGCCAACCTACTGCCGGTGCTGGACATCTCGGTGCCGACGCGGCTTCGAACCGGCAACATCTATCTGAAATCCGCCTACCGGCACATGGCCTCTCTCAGCGGCTCCTTCAATGACCCTGTGAGCCAGCGCTACGTCAGCCTGTCGATCAGCGGCCAGATGACGATGCGGCCAATGGTGACGGCCAGCTGGTTCGACACCGACGGCATCCAGTACAGCATCCCTGTCAATTCCCGAAAAGCGTCATACAGCCCGGCGTCGTATATGAGCTTCGGCATCCCCTTGACGAAGGACAAGCGACTGCAAGTCGACGGATTTATCTCGGTTTCCTACAACCGGGCCGTCAGTTACCAGAATACCCGGCGAATCGACGGCATCGACATCGACAGCTTCGACTATATGAAGTTTATGAGCTGGTTCTGGGGCGACGCAACGGGCGACCAGTTCTATAGCGGGAAGAGCGGATTCAGCGAGAGCCTGACCAACAGCTTCCAGTTCAGTCCGGAAGTGTTTCTCGAATATAAGGCGGATGCCGTCACGCTCGAGGCGGGGTACGGTACGACGATGAATGTTTCCTCGTACTCGCTCGATCCGACGGCGAACACCCGCACCTGGCGGCACACCGTCAACGGTTCCATCGAATGGGTCACACCGCACGAATGGGAACTGGAAACCGGCGCCTACTACCACTTCTTCAACGGATTCCCGAAAGGATATAACGAGCCTTACGTCCGGTGGGATGCCGGCATCACCAAGAACATCAAGGCCTGGGCCATCTCTCTCCGCGTCGAAGACATCCTGAACAGTACGCGTACCACGCGGCACATCACCACCGAAAACTATGTGGAAGACACGATGCAGAACCAGCTCGGCCGCTTCTTCTTCATCTCCGTCAAATGGAACTTCGGAAAGCTCAACGCCAACAAGAACCGCAATGCTACCAACGCTGCGTTCAAAATGATGTACTGACGCAGACGCTGCAGTTTCTTTTGCACTTTTGCCGGAAAAGGCGTATTTTCGCATTCGTAAACCGATGGGGTATTAGCTCAGTTGGTAGAGCGATAGGTTCGCAATCTATAGGTCAGGGGTTCGAATCCCCTATGCTCCACGAAAATCCCTCTCAGAGTAGTCTGAGGGGGATTTTTTCGTATGCGGTGTGACAAAAAGTGTGACAATCTTGTCCTTTCGAGTACTCAAAATGGTCACTTGAAGTTGTTTGTCTATTATTAGAAGATTACAGGCACAGTTAAAAAAACGTTAACCGGATTCCCATCAACCTTGCCTGGCTCCCAATCCTGGATCTGATTCACCGTCTCGAAAACTTGTTTCTCATAAGCACTGAGCTCATCGGTAGTCGCGCCATTGATGAATCTTTTACCCACCCACATCCTTGGACCAACCAGCTTTCCGTCCTTGTCGATAACAAACAAGACCTCGAAACTATCAGGATTATCATCACTCTTTTCAGGATGGAATCTGCGCTTGAATTCAGGAAGGAATCCTTCTGTAAATGGTACGCCATTGCACAATGGAAGGGAGTCAACCCTATCTGACTCATAAACACCCAGCCCTGTAATATGATCATAGAACGATACGTAGCCCTTCGGCAGATTGTTAAACCAGACCAACTCCCAAAGCTTCACGCGATCAACTTCTTCGTGTTCATCGAAAATAACCTTCGTGTAAGTCTTGAGTGCATCCAAATACTCAGGGTCGATAGCGTCTTCTATCTTTATGGTATCTATCGATTCTCCCGTAGAACGTACGTTGTGTCGGTAATACAGTTGCATGCCGTCCAGGCACGACACGTCATAACTTAACGCTCCGCTTCTGGTTATCGTGAAAGGAATAAGCACGGGCCTGGCAAGCGAATAAACACCCCCGCCTTCATGATACTCTGCCGGATCCCTGGACACGACAAAATTAAACTTCCATTCAACCTCCCGAGGTGCATAAGGAGCATCTGAACAAAGCGGCAACAGGCACTTGCCATCCTTATCATAAACGAGGGTGCGGATATGCTGCCGAAAAGGTAAATAGTCCTTTTTCTGTAAATCCTCAGGTCCGCCGATGCATTGGATAGCACGGAGTTTCAGATCTGAAACCCTCTCATCGAAGCCATAGTAGAAAAGTTCTCTCGTGGCCTTTGCATAGGTGAATGTACACGTATCACCGGAAACCGTAAGCACATTCTCGGGGTCATTCAAATCCACGGTAATAAGGCTGTCCCTCTTGGCGAGTAAAGCGCTGTAGTGGTTATCATCATCATACTCAAACTCTACGGAGTCTTTCCCAAAATCAAAAAGGAGTCCGCGGAACAACACATGCTTTTCTTCTTTGGCTTTCTCCAAATGAAAGTTGAGAAGTGTTTGCTTATCCTCCGGATACCGGCCATAGATAAATCGATATGAATACATTGATTCTCCGAGAGTTTCGAATACCATACCACTATAGTATTCAGCAACCCTTCCGTCATCAAGTATCTCGCGTATCTGTCCATTGGAAGGAAGGCACAAAGCAGACACCAGCAAAACAGATAAAAAGAACCTTTTCATAGATAACAATTTCTAATGGTCAAAGATAGCAACTATTGTTTTCTTATCCAAAGCCACCCAATATCCTCGTTTTCATGGCAACTTGGCGGGAATTCAAGGTTAATCATTTTTGATTCTGCCAAGAAATGACGAAAGGATTGCCTTGGCATTCTCATTCTGATTGTCGTTCCGGGCTTGCCCGGATTCTGCCACCTATTAAGGGTGGTGGGTAACTCAATACCCCCTTCCCTATAAGGGAAGAGGAGGGATGCCAGGAGATCAGCAAGCTGAGGTTGGCAGAATTCCGGTCCGATATGGTGCTTCTGATAGCCCCCTCGAAAAGAGGTTTGTGCCAAACCTCCTTTGGCACATTTTGGATAAAACCCTTCCGGGCTTGCCCGGTTTATGGACACTGAGAATAGGGATTGGTAACTTAATATGTAGGCCGACTCCCGTCGCCTACAATAGGGCCAAACAATGGCAAGCCCTTTCTGGCAGGAATGAGGAAAAACACTTTTCATACGTTGAATTCTTTTCGGATTGGGCAGATGTGACGATAGCTCGCACCTTCGCAGGCCGAGCCCATCGTGCACCCTATTTCTCTTTTGACCCGCAGATTATTTGCGGGACGATTGGTAATCGTCGGCCAGCCTGCGGGCTGTCTCGACGTCAAAGACAATCCGTCGCCCGATGCGGGAGACGATGGCAGGGCGGAGGATTCCGCCTCCTTCAGCGGAGCCATCTTCTTCTCGTGGCGTACGCATCAGTGCATAGACCGTGGAGTCGGAACACCCGAGTTCTACGGCAAGGGCATGAACGCCGAGTGCCTTCTGCCCAGGTGGAGCCGGGGATGATCCGGTGTTCGGAGAAAGGGAGAGAGCATAGTGAGTGAGCTGGCAGTATTCCTCTCCGGTCATCTGCCAAAGGGGCTTCTGGAGGAGCCCTTCAATAAGATTGTTCGAGTCCATAATAGAATAAAGTTTAACGTATTATCAAGTACAGTCCGGCAGGAAGTATCCTACGCGCGTTTTGCCGGAATGTGCCAAACACGGGAAAGGGAATGTGCCAAACATCTGTCTGACAAGCCCTTCGCCCAAGTGTATGTTAGGAAGAAGCATTTGAAAAGCCAAACGAAGAGCTGGCTTTTTTGCGAAAACCCGCCTTTTTTCCCGGCGAGTATCAAAATGGTACTCTGAAATGATACTCAGATTTCCGCAATTGACAAAAAAGTCCTCTCCCGTTTCCAGGAGAGGATAAACCGATGTGCCAAAGATGAACTAAAGATATGGACACTCGCTGCCGACTAAATCCGGCTGATCAGATCCTGCGGAGTTATGTCTTGCATAAGAGAAAAGGCAAACCACTTCTTTCCCAGGTCCTTCAGTGATGCCCCAATATGATAGACTTTTTCATCAATGATCAAGAACCTGTCGTGGGCTTTGTTAAAAGCTTGGACTTCAATGCGAGGATACTGTGCATTGTGCCTGTTAATATCCAATTGGAACTGTGTCGAAACTTGCTTGGTGTAGATTGTTGCTTTCACGGAAGGCCCCCGTTTATCAAGCATCGTCAATACGGTCTCATCTACATAATTGTCAATCAGAACTATCTCCTTCTTTGCGCTTTTGATGAGCCCGGCGACAAACCGATAGGCATCGAAGATCTGGCCATCGAAGAAGATGTTTTGTTTCGGGATGACGGACTGCTCTTCCAATTTGTCGAAAATCTGTTCAATCTTATGGTCGGTCTCCAGTTGCTTGAGTTCCATTCGGTCAAGCCTCTGGAAAACCTGAGCATTTGCGAGCAGGAAATGACGCATCGCGACGAAGGCGTTCATGATGCGTATGCTAATGTCTACCGCAGTATCGCTATGGAGTACGGCTGACAACATCGCCACCCCTTGTTCCGTGAAGGCATATGGGCAGAAAGAGCTATGCTTCAAGGTCTTAAACCTATCGCAATTTGCGATAAGTTCATCGGTCTCCTGCTGATTCAATTGAAAGCGGAAAGCTTCTGGGAATCTACGGGCATTACGCTTGACTTGCTCATTCAAACGTGCAGTCTGGACACCATACAGTTCGGCCAGATCTCGGTCAAGAATGACCTGCACATCCCTTATCGTCAGAATCCGACTCTCAACCGAGAGTTGAGGAAGGTGGTCGCAATTTGCGACATCCTTTTGAGTAGTTTGCAGCGACCTCTTTGCCATAGCACGTTCTTTTATGCGAAGTTAATCATTTTTCTCTAACAGCCCATTGAACTTCGTCATCGAGGTGGCCTTGATATCATCCACGATGTCGATATAGGGTTTCATGGAAGAATAGTCGCTGTGGCCGGTCCATTTCATCACGATGTTCGGCGGTATTCCCAAGGATAAGGCGTTAACGATAAAGGTGCGACGCCCGGTGTGGGTGCCGACTAGTTCCCACTTGGGATGGATTTCGTCAGTTCGGACGTTACCCTTGTAGGTCGTGATGCGAATCTCCTCATTGATACCGGCGAGTTTACAGAGTTCCTTGACGTCTCGGTTCATCGCTTGGTTGGTGTAGTTCGGCAGGGCCTTGTTATCGTTGAACGGAACATCCTTGTATTTCTCCACAATTGCCTTTGTAACGTCGTTAAGCTCGATGGATATACTATCTGCCGTCTTGACGGTCGTAACTTCAATATGGTCGCCTTTAATGTCGCTTCTGCGGAGATTATTGGCGTCGGAGTGACGGAGTCCGGAGAAGCAGCAGAACAGGAAGACGTCACGGATCGGATCCAGGTATGCCTGGGCTCCTGACAATTGAAGATTGCGGACACGGGCCATTTCCTCCTTGGTAAGGTAGATTACCTTTTTCTGAGTTGTTTTCAGTGTTGGTTTGAATGACTTATAAGCCATGTTCGTGTTGTAACCGTTTTCGGTCGCCCAGTTCAGGAACCAACGGAGAAAACGCAGTTTCTTTTCGATGGAGGAGTTTTTCAAGCCGATGATGTCATCATGGTCATATTCTTCCCTGTCCCCTTTCTTCTTTCGGGGTGTCCTGAGTCTTTTGACGTCCCGCAAATAAGCCACGAATTCCGCTAAGGTAGATTCGGTTAGATCTGAGAACTTAAGGTTCTTCTTGAAGGCCGTAAGATCCCTCCTCATCGTCTCCATCTTGGCATATGTCGCCGTTGTCCAGGCATTCTTCTCCCCATTTTCCTTTACAAACTTGTCGTACACTTCAAAGAAGTCTAGAGACTTGGGGTTCCGTTCTTTCTTGGGTTCCGGTTCCGGCTTCTTTGGAACAATTCCCTTCATTCTTTCCTGATACTTATCGGCAACTTGCTTCTTGGTCGGGTTGATGTCATTGGCCTCAAAATATCTGAAAGCCGTCACCATCTGCTCACGGCAGTTGCGGAGAGCGTTGTTGATGGAAATGGTCGTCTCTCCCTTTGGCCCCTTGTATCCTTCCTTCACGCATTGATTGTCCGCATCCCAGGCGTCTAGGTTATTCACTTGACAACCCGTTGAGGTTATCAGTCGCTGGCCATTGAAAGTGGCGTGTTGCTGGACCTGGAAGAGGTTATTTTCCTTTCCGTAGGGGCGAAGTTTGAAAGAAATTTGGTATTTCAGAATCATTTTGTCACACGATTTAACCGTTTCGTGTCACAAAAATGTGACAATTTTCTGTAAATTCCAATACCTACACCCACAATATAACGCAGTACAATAATGATTTCTACAGTCCTCTGTGGCAGGTTTTACAAGATTTTCGTATCCCCTATGCTCCACTTCCAATCATTCTTCATGAAACAATCTTATGTCCATCCTGAGATCGAGGTGCTGTCTCTGGATACGAAATCGGCTATGTTGACGGTGGTTTCCGGCAATATCAATGAAGTGCCCTGGGAAAATTAATTCGTTGTACTATGAAAAAGTTGATGATTCTTTTCTCTGTTACGGCGCTTCTGTGCACCGCTTGTGAAGTACTGGGTCCGGAAATCATTGAACAAGCCAGTCAGCAACCTGGCGGTTCGAAGCACCTGGTGAAGATGATCGCATCTCCCATTCCGTACGCTGATGCCACAAAAACTACGATGACCGTCAACGCCAGCGGGCTCCAATTCAATTGGAGCAGTGGTGATAAGGCTGGCGTATATTCTTCTGCTGGTGGTTTTACTCTTTTTTCATTGACGGGAGGAGCGGGAACGAATACGGCAACCTTCGATGGAAGCGGGTTTGATTTGACGGATGGCGCTTCGTATTATGCTTTTTATCCGTATAATGGCATGGCGACCGACAATACTGCCATTCCGCTGGACTACTCGTCTCAAACCATTACGGCAGACAACGACATCGTTTCTCCGTTGACGAAAGACTATATGTGGGCAGGAGCGACCGCTGCCGGAGGAACCGCTTCGTTTGCGTTCAATCACGTCGGCTCGTTCGTCCGGCTGCAGATGTCGGGTTTTCCCCAAGGATACAGTGTATCGAAAGTGCAGATAATTCCAATGTATCATCCAATCGTGGACAAGGCTACTTTCGATATCACCAGCGAGAACAATTATGTTGCATCGCCCAGCCCGGCCATTACGGCAACTGAATCTGTGCTCTGTCGGGAGATTACGGCCACTTCGGCAGTGGTTCCGGAAAGCGGTACCTCGACGCTCTGGGCGATGATGGCTCCGCAAGATTTCAGTGACGACGCCTTTGCCGTTGTTGCAACTGTCTCCGGGATCCAGTGTTCTGCCCGGCTGAGTGGCACGAATCAAAAGGCCGGAAAAGCCTATCAATGGAATGTCGCCCCTGTGGTACCCACGTTGATACCTAATATAGGATTTTCTGATGTGCAGGTAAAAGATCAGGTGGAGATGTCCGTGACACCGGGCAATTATTCCGGTATTACATATTTGCAGCCAGGCACAGTATCGGGAACATACAAGTTTGCCGTCGTGGATGATAAGCTGGGCGGTGGCGGCATCGTATTTTTCACGATTCCCATTTCATCTGATGGAGAGGTTGATGGCGCGAACATTGTTCTTGAAACCCCTGCGGGAACGACGGGCGAATCTGTCCGTGACAACGAAGACATCGTT
>Ga0265299_10006248_pt1 | contig 10880 bp, 10 predicted proteins | sample AusTroGonzalo_MG_4_FD_193485 | JGI IMG/M metagenome (GOLD analysis project Ga0265299, IMG submission 193485) | Bovine rumen microbial communities from tropical cattle in Woodstock, Queensland, Australia - Gonzalo_02 | ecosystem: Host-associated > Mammals > Digestive system > Stomach > Rumen ...
AATTTTATGGAAGGTATGCATAACTTCGATAGCTTTGGGCTTAATTGGAGTGTATGGGATCATGAGGATATACACGAGTTTGATGAGTTCTTTATGGTGCGTGTAGGTTGCGGCAAAACGGGAATCGTTATGAAAGGTACGGTTTTGTCTGACCCATACATAAGTAAGGACTGGAGTGGGAGAGGACGTAAAGTTTACTATATAGACTTAAATGTGACTGTAATGCTTAATCCTGAACTAGCTACGTTGCTGACAACGGATGAACTTGCTAAACAGATTCCTGATTTTGATTGGACTGGTGGACATTCGGGGAGAGTACTCACAGAGGACCAGTCGTTAAAACTTATAAATCTATGGGATACGCACCAAGATACGTTAATAGATGAGTTTAATAATCCTAATATCGCCAGGCGCATTGATGATGATATAAACCCTCTGTCAAAGGTTTCGAGTTTAAAAGTCCTGTTAAAGAATTACGATTTCGAGATTCGTACCAACAAAGATGAGAGAAAAGATAATGTTGAGTTAGAATATATTACCTTTATATTAAAAAATTCGGAGGGTGAAGAGTTGACCATAGATTTAGATGAAGAGTTCACGCTTTCGTTTGGCGGTTGGCACACACATTATATGGCAACAGAAGATGATTACGAGTGCCTGAAGAATGATATTATGTCGTTCCTGAATAATAAACTGGCTACTGTTACATTTACTATAAATGGCAAGTGGATTGGCAGTTCTACTACAGATATGCCTATCACAAGTAAGGAACAAGCAGTAGATAAAACATATGATGTGTTTGGATATGATAATTATTTTATGAAGAAGATAAAGAGAAACGGAATTAAGCTAGAATGCAACTTCTGGAATCCAGAATTAGATACCGCCATTGTTCTTGAATCTGCAGATATTATGACCCTTAAGAACTCTACAGGAAGTACAGCCTGACAGACGAAGAAATCGCCTTCATCGAATCGATGATCAAACCAATGGAGTAGGCGATTTTGATACTTTTTCGCCAAATTATTTGGAAGTATCGAATAATCTTCCTATCTTTGCAGCGTGAAAGGTGGAACCAAGTAGAGCCACGATGTGCGGAACGGTGGCATCTGTGTGATGATGAGCAATTCGACCTTGCCGCTTGGTTTCATAAACATAGCGACCATCATTCTTCTGAATGGTGGTCGTTTCTTATCTTGACATATCGCTTGCCATTAAACTCCTTCTTATCTGTACGTCGTGTTGCCGTAATGAAGTTTACTAGCTTTACTTGGTCGCGGTTCACCTTCATCTTATAGTTGGGATGAATGATGAACTTCGATACCTCATCAGTATAGATGAAGCACTCTCCATCATAGTACAAGTCCATTTTAAATCGGCTTTTAGGGAAACGAACAAGTTCTTCTGCAGAAACGACCAGACCCTTTGCGCCTTTTGATGCACGCATGCAATGCTGTAACTGCTTGGCACTCATGTATAGTTGGTTGCAAGCCAATGCTACATCGTTTTCTTGCGCGAACTGTATCATTCGCTGTTCTACATCGCCAATACTAAATGGTTGTATAGCAGAAAATCCTTTCTGCTCTATGTCAATCAAAACAGCTGTTATCTGTTCTTCTATCGTCGGTTTATCTGTTTCCATATACTTTCTTAAGTAATCGAGTACAAAGGTACAACATTATTTTGAAATACCCAAGGATAAGTTGTAAAAAGACAATACTTTTTCGCCAAAACATTTGGAAGTTTCAGATATTCTTTCTATCTTTCTTCGACAAACGAAGCGGCAAAGCCGAGCGGCAACGTGAAAGGTGGAACCAAGTAGAGCCACGATGTGCGGCGCTCGACCTTTGGTCGCTTTGCTTGCAAAGGGTTTCGGGTAGTCTACCTAAGCCTCCCAACCAGTCCGCCCAAGTCGGACTATCACACTTTAGATAATCGCACATTTAGACAGTATATAATGCCATTTTATGTTAAATGTCAGGTGAATTGTGTGGAAATATTTGCGGGAGTCGAATAATTTTTGTATGTTTGCAGCAAATTTAAGCAAACTCACGCAAAAAATCTAACATCGAGGACTGGCTGTTGTGCGATATGGAAAGCATCTGTCGTTATCTGGGTCTCACGAATATTCCAAAGTCGCTAAAAGGTAACGACGGAAATGCCAAACTAAACGACCTCTACAGCAAGGCAAGGAGAATCTATCAGAAAGGCTATCAGGTGAAAGAGTTGGTTGCCTCGCTTGACATGAGTGTCATCCGGAAGAAAAATGCAGACGCTCTTGCAGACTTGGAGAAAGCCTTAAATGTTTCTGTCCAATAGGGAAAGGACAATCCTCTTATATATCCAAATACATCTGCCCCGTGTAGTAGCCGAGGACGGCGATGCCAACCAGCGCCGTGGCTGCGGCGTATTGCTTCTGGCCATCCGTTGGATTCGCATCCGCCAGCGAAACGGATGTCTCACTGGCGGTAAAATATGTCTCAAATATGGAAATATATTACTTGCTGGTGCGGTTGATGTATGAGAGGATTACTTCTACAGCATCGTCTTCGCTGAGGTCGTCCATCGAGATGACTAGTTGGTAGTTGCGGGTGTCGTAGCGTGATGTGTCCTCGTACTTCTTGATGTAAGTTTCGCGGCTGCTGTCAAGCTTGGCTATGATTTCGCGGGCCTCTTTCTCGCTTACGTTCTGACGGCGCATGATACGCTTTATACGGTGCTCCATAGACGCCTGGATAAAGATGTTGAGATGGTTGGGCCAATTACGAAAGATCATAAAGCCTGTGCGACCTGCTATCACGCATGATGTCTGTGAGGCGAGCTCCTGCAGTATCTGTTTCTCGGTCTCGAACATGCTGGCAGTGTCGAGTTTTACCTCAGCCTCCATGGGCTGGCTGGTGCTGTTTACCAGTGTGTTATAATAGTTGTTGATATCGTTCCACCACGACTTTTTCTGGGCCTTGAGCTCCTCGATACGCTCGATGTTAAGACCGAACTTATGGGTAAGTCCATTAACAATGGCCTTGTCGTAGTAATTTACAACTAACTTCTCTGCCAACTTGCGGCCAACGGTACGTCCACCAGAACCGGCTTCGCGGTTGATGGTGATAACAAATTTCTCGTTCTTGTTCATAATAGGTATTATTTTAGTTATTGATCAGGATTTGCTTGTCACTCGTATGCACATCATGGTGAGGTCGTCGTTAGGCTCGGCACCATTGCGATGGGTCTCTACCTCGGCGGCCATGGTTTCTACCACCTGCTGTGATGAATGGAAGTGGGTGCTGCGCAGAATGCTGAGCAGACGCTCGTTGCCAAACTGCTCTTGCTCCAGGTTCTCGGCCTCGTTGAGTCCGTCGGTATAGATGAAGAGCGGACGGCCCTGGATGGAGTCGATCTCCTCGCCAATGTATTCTACTCCCGACCAGAGTCCGAACGGTGGGTTGGCCTCCATCTCAAGGAAGCTGCCATGCGACTCTGAATCTCTGATTACAGGCGGATTATGACCAGCATTGCAGAATGAGAGGTGACCGCTGCTGAGATCGATAAGACCTACGAAACAGGTGACGAACATTCCGTTCTGGTTGTCATCGCCCGAGAGTGCATTGTTGATCCTGGTACATATCTCGGCTGGTTGCAATCCCTGTTTGGCCAGGGTTTGGAACAGTCGGGTGGCCTGCGACATAAACAGCGATGCCGGCACTCCCTTGCCGCTGACGTCGCCCACGCAGAAGTAGAGCTGGTTGCCATTATCCACATAGCCGTAGAGGTCGCCACCAACCTCGCGAGCGGGACTCATCGATGCGTACATATCCAGACCTTCGCGCTGTGGGAACTCGTGGGGTACCATACTCATCTGTATGTCGCGGGCAATGCGCAGTTCGCTCTCTATGCGCTCCTGCTCTGCCTTCAGTCCGGCCAGTCGTCGGGCTGCCTGCAGGCGCGACAGGACGAAGAGCACTATGGCTATCAGCACAATGACTATGATAGCCATCACCAGATTGGTCTGGCGGCGTTCGCTCTCCATCTTTTCGCGCTCCTGCTGTGCTCGCAGTTCGTCGATCTCGAAGCGCTTGTTGAGTTCGTTGAGTTGCTCCAGGGCTTCGCCTTCTCTTAGCGAGTCAATTAGTTCGTAGTGCTGAAGCAGATAACCGTAGGCGTCTTTCCATTTTCCCAGTTCAGAAAGGATGGTGGCGCGCTTGCCCAGAATCTCTGAATATGCGTTGATGTCGAGATCCTTGGCTATTGGCAACTGTTGGTCGTTAAGTTTCAGAGCCTCGGCAAAGTTCTTACGGGCAATGGCCAGTTGGACGCGATAGCCTATCACCTCATTGCGCGTGACCTGCGACCATCCGGTATTATCTATATGCATCACCACAGAGTCGAGATGCATGGCTGCACCGTCGTAGTCTTTCTGATGCACGCAATAGATATAGTATGCGTGATGATAGTAATACAGCCAGTTGTGGAACTGTATGGGCTTGATGGCAGTATCCTTGCGGCACTCGTCGATGTATGATCTCCATTCGGCCAGTGTGGTACGCATCTTATCAGCCTCGTCGAGGTTTTTAAGTTCGGTGAGATAGTAAACGTAGATGCTGTTTTTCTGGAATGGTGAAGCATTGGCAGGGTAGTTGGCCAGTGCTGCCTCGAAACTGCGTGCAGCCTCCTTGTGATTAAGCTGTCCGTCGTAAACCAAGCCTTTTACAAACATGGCTGCGGTGAGTCCGTACTTGTTGCCTCGCTTGGTGGCATCGTCGTGGATTTCCTGCACTATCTTGATGGCTTTGCTGTGCTCGCCACTGAAGCTGTATTCCTCGCCCAGCAGCATCCATGTGTCGTAGAAGTCGGTCCACAACTCGTGCTCACGACAGAAGTCGAGCACCTCGGGCACCATCATTACCAGCGTGTCGTGGATATTGTTGTTGTAGTAATATGTCAACTTACGATATTGGTCCTGCGCCTCTTTTAGCCATCGGGCTGAGTCGCTGTTTTGCGCATTATCGTTGCTATTTGAGCTGCCCCCATTGTGTTGCCCGCAACTTATCACAAGTAGCAAGAGCAGGATGGATAGTAGATTAATTGTTTTCTTCATTGTTGATAGTAATATTTTGTCATTTGGGTGCAAAAATAGTACTTTTTTTAGAAATGTGCAAGCAAATTACTACAATTATTTGTATCTTTGCCGCCGAATAAATGATAAGTACAGTAAAAAAGTAGATTAAAGATGAAAAAGATTATTCTAGCTATATTTGCATTGGCAATGATAAGTGAGCCTGCCGATGCATAGTTCTTTAAGAAGCTGTTTAAGAAGAAGGCTAAGACTGAGAAGAAGGCCTCGACGAAGACTGACGGCATCGAATATTACTAATAGGAGTAATCCTGATATGCATGCTTATAGGCTACCTGCTATGGCGTTCGCACAGGTATAACAGGATTCTGGCCTCGAAAAACCGTAAGCTATTTGCCGAAATAGAACATAACCGCCTGGAGCATGTAGCCCGACTACTGAAGACCACCGACAAACCAATAGCCATCATCGGCGAAATATCGGGTATACCAAGCCGTGCCACATTGGCCCGACTTTTCCGTATCGCATACGGCATGACACCTAGCGAATACCGTAATACAACCCCTAAAAACTAAGTTTTTCCTAATTTGATACATACTTTTCCGCCAGTGATACATCAGTTTCGCTGGCAGTATGTAATTTTGCAACCGAAATCGCGAGAACGGGCTGCGCCTCAGCAAAGAGCGAGCTCTCTGCGTTCGGCTTGCAGCGTCCTTGCAACCAAAATCATAAACAGATATGGAAGTATCATTTGTTATAGCAGTGGCCTTAGGGGTAGCGATAGTAGTACTCCTGGTTTTGATAGCTGTCGTGGTTTACCAGCGATGGCGCATCACTGATAACAACGCCCACATCAAGGCGTTTATAGATGAGAGTATAGAAATGCGTGAAAAGTTACATGATTATAAAACTAAATTAAAATGAAAAAGATTATGATGACGCTGGCAGCTGTAATTGGCTGCACAATGACAATAGCATTGCTGACATTCTGTTGCAGCGACAATGCCGTTGTTTCAGACAAGTCGAAAGACTTGGCCGAATACACCGTAATCTACTTTGTATCTAATGGACTTGGTGAAGATCATGATTTCGACGATCAGATAGCAGCGGTGCAGCCGCTGCTTTCTGATGATGAGTCAGTACGTTTCTATTGTTTCAACAAGTATGGCAGAGCCAGTGAGGAATTTTCGGGCCGATATGGTGACCCAGGCATGGTGCTTGAGTTTGAACTTACGCCAAAGACCAACTTAGACAGTCTGCGCTATACCAGTGTGGCAGGAGATTCTACGCTAGTGCTCTGGAATCCCGCAGTTCTGCAGGGCGTGCTTGACCGCGTGGTAGAGAAGGCACCAGCCAAACAATACGTTCTGGTAATCGAGGGCCATGGCTTAGGCTTTGCTCCCGATTTGGACTATCCTAAGGACGGTCCGCTATGGAACACCTGGAAGCCCAGGGTGTGGAAAGCTGCGCCTCAGGCATCTGCGCCAAAGCCAAAGATGAGGGGCCTGTTGCGCGATAATTATAATGGTGGGCCCGATATGAATATGTATGACCTGAGCAAAGCCATCAGCACTTCTAAGTTAGGCCACCTTCCACTCATGATGCTCAATGTATGTTCGATGGGCGATCTGGAGTCAGTAACAGAAATCAAGGACTTGGTAGACTATCTGATAGCATCTCCGTTCGCAGTGAGCGAGAATCCTGCTCCTGTTACCGAGCTGGTTCGTGCCCTGCAACAGAAGAAAGGGATAAAGGCCCAAGTAGAGCAGATGTTCCGCCTGATGCGAGAGGGATGGATAAGAGAATACAAGGAGGACTGTGGTGGATGGACAGCCAATATGGCGCTATATAATCTCTCGCAGCTGGATGATGTGATAGCACAAATGAAACGGTTATGCGACAGACTGTGTGAGATATATCCCAACAACAGGGAGGCCATACACAGCGCTGCCGACAAGGTGTATCGTTATAATAATGAACCGCACTACGACTCTATGGACTATGCCCGATTGCTGGCCGAACTAACTGGCGACGCAGAGATAAAGGACATTTACGAGAAGATGGCAGCTGCCTACGATAAGGTAATAGTCTATGAGACCCAGTATGTGGAAAACTATCCCACGTTGCCTCGTTTCAGTCTGGGCTTTAGTCTCTTCGACAACGATTACTTTGTATACGCTCCGACCCGTGGTGAGTGGTATTTTGCCGACTGTTATGAGTTTTGCACATTCCACAAACTCACCAACTGGGGACATTGGCTCCGTATGCACGAAAAGACACCAACAGGCAACCCCTGCGGAGAGGTAGAAGAATAAAAAAACAAATATTTAAAAAAAAGTTTTGTTATCAACAGAAAAAATATTATTTTTGCAAAATAATTGGAAGAATTGAAAGAAAATGCATTTGATTAAACGCTTGGAAAAGGTCATACGTGAGCAATGGGACGAGCCTGCGCTTACAGATTACGGTAGTGATGTTACTTTTAGATATCGTGACGTTGCTTATCGGATTTGTTATTTGCATTTACTGTTCGAGTCACTGGACATCAAGCCCGGCGACAAGATAGCTGTCTGCGACAGGAACAGTAGCAACTGGGCTATCTCCATGCTGGCCGTGCTAACCTATCGTGCCGTAGCTGTACCTCTGCTGCCCGACTATAGCAAGGAGCAGTTGCGGATGCTGTGCGAACATTGTGACGCCAAATTTATGATAGCCCACCACCGATTGGCAAATCTGTGGCCAGAAGGGAAGTGCCCGATGTATATGATTGACATGGAGGACCTGCTGGCCATGACTCCTACAACATTGACCGACGAGGTGGAAGATAAGGCGTATGCGCTGTTTGCCAAGCGCTATCCCGGTGGATTTACCAAAGAACATGTACACTATGAGGCTGAGAATCCAGACGACCTGATGATATTGAGTTACACCAGTGGCTCTACAGGTAATCCTAAGGGCGTGATGCTGCCTTGGCGCTCGTTACAGTCGAATTTGCAGTTTGCTGCAGATGCCTTACCTTGTGAAAAAGGCTTGCGTGCGTTTTTGATTCTGCCAATGGCACACATGTTCGGCTTTGCTTTTGATTTTCTCTATTGCATCACTTGTGGAGCCCATTTGTTTATCCTGACGAAGATACCTGCCCCGAAAGTGATTCTGGAAGCTTTTGCCACCATTAGGCCCGACTACTTCCTATGCGTTCCCTTGGTGATGGAGAAAATTATCAAATCCAAAGTGATGCCTGTACTGAATAAGCCCTTGGTGAAAGTACTGTTTAAGATACCTGGCATACATGAGTTGATCTGCAGGAAGATACGCCGACAGTTGACCAACTCTCTCGGCGGCAACTTTTACGAGGTAATTATGGGCGGTGCCGCTTTGAGTAAAGAAGTTGAGAAGATTCTGCGCATGGTAGGATTCCGTTTCACCGTCGGCTATGGTATGACCGAGTGCGGCCCCATCATAACCTACTCCGACTGGAAGGAACACCGTCCTGGTTCTTGCGGCAAGGCAGCCCTGAATATGGAGGTGAAGGTAGACAGTCCTGATCCCAATAATATCCCTGGCGAGATTATTACAAAAGGCCCCAATATTATGCAGGGCTATTACAAGAACCCTGAAGCTACGAAATACACTATTGACGAGGACGGATGGCTGCATACTGGCGATTTGGCGGTTGTCGATAAAGACGGTTATTTCTACATTCGCGGTCGAAAGAAAAACATGCTGTTGGGTTCCAACGGACAGAACATCTATCCAGAGGAGGCCGAGGACCAGGTTGTCACCCATTCTGTTTTCGAAGAGTGTGTGGTGGTGCAGCGTGAGGGTAAACTGGTTGCGCTGGTCTATGTGTCAGATATGATGCTGAAGAAACTGGGAACGACGCGCAGTGAACTAGACTTGGAGGCTATCCGCCATGAGGTGAACCTGCATCTGCCTAACTATTGTCAACTGTCGAAAATAGAACAGCGTGATGAAGAGTTTGTCAAGACTCCCAAAAAGAGCATTCGTCGTTTCTTATATAAATAATTTTATAACAATAATGACATTCACCCGCAATCCGTATCTGATAACGAAGGCGATGAGGAACTTCCTGTGGGCAAGTATCCTTACGATGGCATTGGCGCAGTTAAACACTACCGTCGATGGCATTATCGTGAGTCATTTGGTGGCTCCTGACGCCCTTTCGGCAGTCAACTTGTATATGCCTATATCGCTGCTCATCACGTCGTTCAGTACATTGTTTGGCATCAGTGCCACCATCGTTGCTGCCAGGGCGCTGGGTGAGCGCGACAAGATACATGTAGAGCACCTGCTGTCCACTGCCGTGCTGTCTGTTGTCGTTGTCGGAGTATTGATTGCATTGGCAGGCAGGATATTCCAGAACCCCATCTCAGAGCTGATATGTCATGAGGAGCGTCTGCGTCCTTACTTCAACAGTTACATGTCAGTCATGATGACTTTCTCCTTCATCACCATGATGTCGGCCCTGTCTAATGAGTCGGTATCCATTGACGGACACCCTGAGTTGGCCACCAAATCCATCGCATTGACAGCCGTGTGTAACGCGCTCCTGGACCTCCTGTTCGTAGGTGCGCTCAACCTGGGCATTGCCGGTTCTGCCTATGCTACCATCTGTGCAACCACCATCAATATTCTGTTCCTGAGCCGCTATCTTTACGGCAAGAAATGTTCATTCCGCATCAACCCCTTTACCAAGTCAGACTGGAAGAGCCTGAAAGAAAACACAATACAGGGCACGCCACTCATTATCAGTAATCTGATACTGACTGCAATGTTCCTGCTCATGAACAATATCATCCAGGACAAACAGGGAGCCGACGGCATGTTCACCTTGTCGGTATGCATCAACCTGCTATCCATTGGCATGATGTTTTCAGGTGGTGTAGGTTCTACAGCACTCACCATCGGAGGATTCCTTCGTGGGCAACAAGACTTTGTCGGACTGCGCATGCTTGTCTCCAAGGCTGTCAGATGGCTTTTTGTCAGTCTGATAGTCATTGCATGCGTTATCTTCCTGTTCCCCGAACTCATCAGTTCGCTGTTTGGTGCAAATACACCAGAACTGACACTCTATGCAAACCACGGACTACGCATCTTCGTGCCGATGCTGCCATTCATTCTGCTGGCGCTTCTGCTCGCGAACATTTACCAAATGTTAGGACATATGCTGATGACAGTAGTTGTTGTGGTTATGTTCCCCATCATACTCATTCCAAGTCTGCTTATATGGCCGGAGATTGCCGGCAACGATGCCATATGGTATGCGTTCCCCACTACAGGTATCCTGGTAATGCTGATTACCGGTATCATTACGGAGGTGTATAAGATGAAGAATGGAAATGTCACACGCCTCACCTTGGTACCTTTAGCCAGCAAGGAAGAGGAGAGTGCTTTCAATATCTCTGTCCAGGCAAATGAAGAGAAAGTGTCAGAATCGCTGGATAGCATTCACGAATACCTCTCGAATGCAGGAGTTGACAAGAAGCAGGCCAATGATATCGCACTGTGTATCGAGGAACTGTTGCTGAACATTGTGCATCATGCTGGTAGAGCCATACAGAGTCACTATATTGACGTACATATTCATATGCGAGATGGAAAGATGCTGGCTTCCGTGAAAGATGACGGACGTGCCTTTGACCCGATTCATTTCGATATTGAGAAACGCAAAGCAGGACTGAAACTATTAAACGGACTCTGTCCGGGACTGGACTATCAGTACATGTATGGTCAGAATATGACTTTCATGAACTGGGACATGCATTTAGACAGAAATAATAATTAAAAA
>Ga0265299_10006251_pt1 | contig 10878 bp, 10 predicted proteins | sample AusTroGonzalo_MG_4_FD_193485 | JGI IMG/M metagenome (GOLD analysis project Ga0265299, IMG submission 193485) | Bovine rumen microbial communities from tropical cattle in Woodstock, Queensland, Australia - Gonzalo_02 | ecosystem: Host-associated > Mammals > Digestive system > Stomach > Rumen ...
AAATTCCTTATTTTTTATTTCATAAATGTCTTGATTACCTTCGCTTCCTTCCACGAGTGCGATTGATGAATAAACTGTATTAGATGCATTCACACTAAAACTCTCACCACGATTAGGAAAAGCGCGATAATTAAAAACAAAGATTTCTAACATTAGAATTATGAAACTTAATAGAAATCCGATTAATGATTTTTTGACTGCTTTTTTCTTTAGTAACTCAAGCATAGTATAGTGATTATAGCATTTTTAAAATAAAATGCCTCTATAAATATAGACGAATTATTTAGATAATATCGCCATTTTTAAAATAATGTGGCAATTTGCTTTAGATATTTTTGTTCCCTTTTAGCTTTATATCTTTTAGAACAGCAGATTTCTTTAATATAGATAGCTTTGTCTGCATTAGAAATAATGCGCGCTTCTTTGCTTTTTGGAAATTCGGTGAAATTAACTGGCCACATATGACTCTCAATGACCTTTTTAATTTTTGGTGGGATATTGAAATCTCTGGTAGCGTTTTCTGCGGCCTCAAAAGGATGAGATGATAGATGATGTTTCATTTTGTCTCTTTCAATCCGCCAATCATAGAGATAATAATCATGGAGAATTGCGCCTACCAAAATGACATATAAATCACCTTTTTTATGTCTTAACGCTCTTTTAATAGCGAGCTTAGCAACTTTAAAAGAATGGATATAACAATTAGATCCACGATGCATGGATATCTCTTTCATTTTTAAAATCTTCTCATTATGGAGAAAAGATTGATAAATATCTTCTAATTCTTGTTTTCTTTCAGAGGTGATTTCCATAACTATTTGATTTCTTTAACCGGATTTTTCTTGTCCACACTATCGTCTTGGGTTGTATCGCCATCTTTGCAGTGGATAATTACTTTTGTGGCAGAGTAATGTTTAAACCAAGAATAGTAATAAACGACTGTCTCGTAGCGGTCTGTATTATGATAATAATAGCCATACCAATCTTCAGTAGTCTTTTCTTCGATCGTCCCTTTTTTAATCGCGCGCCATTCTTCAATCGTGCCATCATAAAAGAAATCAACATTGATGATGTTATGCATTTCTTCACAGGTGAAAGCATCGGCTTCTATTTCTTTAACCGCTAAAGGGATATGGATTTCAACATCTTCCATCACATTAAAGAAGTCTTTTTTAATTACTTCTAAAGATGGACGAATTTCTACTCGCATTTTATTCATACTTACAAAATGATTATAGCAACTTTTCCGTTACTATTTGCACTTATTAATAAAATATATTAAAATTATTAAGTACCGACTGAGGCTCAGGTACTATTTAAGAGCCAGAAACCGATAATTTGGTTTTTTTATTTTAAGAAAAAAGCCATCCCTTTAGTGAAGTGAGATGGCTTATTTTTTACCAAATAACTACTCTCTTATTTGGAGCGATATACATTTTATCAGTCTTCTTGACATTGAATGTATCATACCATTCTTGGAAGTTTCTTGGAGGCATGTTAGTTCTTAAAATAACAGGACCGTGTACATCAACTGAGAGCAATAAAGCTTGATATTCTGGTTTAGCTTTTTGACACCAAATCTTGGCCCAGTTAAGGAAGTATTCTTCATAATTAGCGTCTTTCATGCCTTTCATGATATGGAGGGTGACCGCCATACCACCATTATCAGCGATGTTTTCACTGACGATAAGTTCACTATTAACTTTACCCCATGGTAATTCAATACCATCAAATTGTTTGATCATATCTTTAGTCTTTTTAGCAAACTTCTTGAAGTCTTCTTTGGTCCACCAGTTATTGATGTTACCGTTTTCATCCATCTTGGCGCCGTTGTTATCAAAAGCGTGAGAGATTTCATGACCGATAACCGCACCAATACCGCCTAAGTTTTCGCTTCTACTTTGTTTTAAAGAATAGAATGGAGCTTGTAAGATAGCGGCAGGGAAAGTGATATCGTTTCTTGAAGGATCATAACAGGCATTAACCATATGACCTGGCATTAACCATTTGGTTTTATCAACTGGCTTATCAAGTTTAGAAATGTTATCGAGTAATCTAATCTTGTAAATGTTGCCAAGGGCTTTATATAAAGAATCGTTTTTATTAACTTCAAATTTGTCGAAAATTTCATCAGCTTTATCTGGATAGCCCATCTTAATTTTCATGGTGTCGAGTTTTAAGATAGCTTTTTCTTTAGTGGCATCGCAAAGGATTTCACTGTTTTTAATTCTTACTTTGTAAGTAGCAATAATCTCTTTGACCATTTCTACGACATCTTTTTTAGCTTCTTCGCCAAAATATTTACGGCCATAGTATAAGCCAACTGGTTCAGAGAATGTATCAGCGGCTAATTGATAAGCAAATTTGACTGGTTCTGTTGGTTTAGCAATACCTGACAACGCTCTTCTAAAGGCACCAGTTAAGGCTCTTAAATCTTCGCTTAAAACACGGCCGACGCCGAATAATTGCATGACATATGACCAATGAATATATTTAGAGAAGTTTTCTTCATTAAATAATGTGTTGAAACCATTTAAGAATCTTGGATCCGCCACAATGATAACTTCTGGGACATAGCCAAATACTTGTTTTAAAACCTTTTTGAATTTAATTGGTTTTAATAAGCGAGCGACTTTATTAACTTTATATGGATTATAAATCTTGGTATATTCACTCCACTCTTGTGAAGATTTAACTAAAGTAGCAATGATAGCGTCAAATGCAATAGAATCTTCCACGTATTGAGCTTTTTCTTCATCACTTAAATCGGTAAAACTTAAGACTTGTGTAGCGATACCCTTCCACATATTAAGAAGCATGTCCTTGTTTGGATTAGCAGGATTGTACATGGTTGTATCTGGTAAGATTGTTCTTGGACCAGACATCATTAAGCAGTGCTTATTACTATCTTTCATGTCGGTATCAACACCAAAATAAAATGGTAACGGGAAGGCGTTTGTCACGAATACTTTTAATCTTTTGTTCAATAAATCAATTGAGGTTGTGGATTTAATAATATTCAAGTCCTTTAACGCGGGTTTGATACCTTGAGCATTTCTCTTTTTAACGTTCTTAGCAATCTTATATAGATTGATTGCTTTTTCTAAATTTGGATCATCAATTTTGTCCGCTTTGGCAAGTTCTTCAAAATCATTCATTAATATCTTTTCAACATTTTGGTGTAATTCAGAAAAACCACCCGCGACAGGCATGTCATCAGGAATGACTAATTGATCGATTTTTTCTTGATTGACGTATGTAAATAAATCGTCTTGAATTCTAACTTTGTTGTCCATAATAGACCTCCGTTTCTTTAAATTGCTTATATGTTATCATAGTTATTCTAATTGGCATAGCCAAACTATAACTGGATCAAATATCTTTTTATTGTTTTGGCTCCATAAGTAAACGAATGACTTGTTCACAATCAGCGGCATTCATAATCTTTGGTACTGGATAACCAGGATTTCCTTCTTTAAGCGCTCTTTTGACAAGAGTTGGAATATCTTCTTCTTTAATAAAATCAAAGTGTTCTGGAATATTCATCGCCTTATTCATTCTTCTAATTTCTAAAATATATGCTTTGGCTTTTTCTTCAACGGACATGTTTTCTTTTGAAAGGCCAATTAGGTCCGCTAATTTGGCAAGTGGTTTATATACCGAAGAACCATACCATTCTAAAACATATGGTAAAATCACAGCATTGGCTAGACCGTGAGGAGTGTTATACATTCCTCCTAAATTATGAGCAATTGCATGCACGTATCCTACGAATGCCCTAGTAAAAGCAGCACCAGCATAGAATGAAGCTTTAAGCATATTGTTTCTAGCTTCCATATCTTTACCGCTTTGATAAGCCTTCTCTAAATTGACATGAATTAACTTAACTGCGTCTTCAGCATACTTAATTGTGGACTTAACATTGCTCTTACCAATATAGGATTCGACAGCGTGAGTTAAAGCATCCATACCAGTTGTAGAAGTAATGTGAGGTGGTAATCCCACGGTTAAAGCGGGATCAAGAACAGCATACTTTGGTCTTAAGCAAGGATCACATATTGCATTCTTTTCATGAGTTTCTGGGTCACTCACTACTGCGGCTAAAGTGGTTTCAGAGCCAGTGCCTGCGGTAGTCGGAACGGCAAAGAAAGGTGGAAGTTTCTTATTTACCTTAAGGTAACCTCTCATTTTGCGGACTGATTGTTTTGGTTTAACAACTCTCGCCGCTGCCGCTTTTGCGCAATCCATTGGTGAGCCGCCACCAAAGGCGATAATGCCTTGGCAGTTATTGTTGATATAAATGTCTTTACATTCTTCAATGTTAGGAATCTTTGGATTTGGCTCTACTCCATCATAGGTGACATAGTCAATGCCAGTCTTTTTAAGTTCTTCAAAAAGAGGATCTAATAAGTGCAAATTCATTAATCCTTTATCAGTCACTATTAAAACTTTATTGATGCCTTTATTTTTAATAAAAGCAGGCAGTTTTAAAACAGCGCCTTCTCCTTCAAGTAGTTCTGGTTCTGACCAATCCATAAAGCACATGGCAATTTTTAATGCTTTTTGTGCAAAGCGATAACCAAATTTTTTAAGAGTCCAACACATATTATTCTCCTTTAAGAGTGTTTTCTTTACTCATTATAACAAAAGCCGCCAATAAATGGCGACTCTGTTGAAAGGAAGGTTTTAAAGATTTATCGAAACATGTGTGGATATTTCTTTAACATAAAGTCCATGTCTTTATCCCCACGTCCTGATAGATTGACAAGTATTGAACCACTTTTCATCGTTCTAGCGCATTTAATGGCATATGCTAGAGCATGGCTAGATTCAATCGCAGGAATAATGCCTTCTAGTCTTGAAAGTAAGAAGAAGGCTTCTGCCGCTTCATCATCAGTAATAGTTTCATATTTGACTCTACCAATTTCATGGAGGAAAGCATGCTCTGGACCAACACCTGGATAATCAAGACCACTAGCAATGGAATAAGCATCACCTGGTGTGCCATCTTTGTTTTGAAGGACTAAAGAATTAAATCCATGAAGAATCATTTCTTTACCTAATGTCATGGTGGCACTGTTCTTGCCTGGTTCTTCACCTTCACCCATCGCTTCCACACCAACGATATTGACTGGTTCTTCTAAGAAAGCTTCAAACATGCCTATGGCATTACTACCACCACCAACACAAGCGGTGACGATATCTGGTAATTCGCCAGTCATCTCTAAGAATTGTTGTTTAGCTTCACGACCAATAACTTCTTGGAAGTCTCTAACCATTAATGGATATGGATGTGGACCTACCGCACTGCCAATAACATAGAAAGCGTTTTTATATTCTTTAGAGTAGGCTTCAAAAGCAGCATCCACTGCTTCTTTTAATGTTTTTGTACCAAAACTAACTGGAATGACATTTGCACCTAATACTTTAATTCTTTCAACATTAGGGGCTTGTTTTTCCATATCAACTTCACCCATATAAATATCACATTCTAAACCAAAGTATGCTGCCGCCATAGCTACGGCAGAGCCATGACTTCCGGCACCTGTTTCGGCTATGAGTTTTTTCTTACCAAGATATTTAGCTAACAAAGCTTGACCCATAGCGTTATTTAATTTATGAGCGCCACCATGGTTTAAGTCTTCTCTTTTAAGATAAATTTGTACACGTCCTAAGTAATTGCTAAGGTTTTGACAGTGATATATTGGTGTTGGACGACCTTGATAATTCTTTCTAATCTCTCTTAATTCAGCGATGAATTTTGAAGATTTAGCAATTGTCTGATAACCATAGTAAATCTCATCCATAGCTTTCTTCAGATTATTAGGAAGGAATGTTCCTCCATAACGGCCGAAGTAACCATCATCACTTGGATATTGTTTGCGGTAATTCTTAAAATCAATATTGATACCTTTTAATGGTGAATCTTCAAAGAGTCTTTGTCCTTTAATACGACGATCTAAAGGTTTATTGGCATTTTCTGGAATTAGATACTTATGATCCTTGTAAATAGCGCCTTCAATTCTCTTCTCTTTTAAAAGAGCACGCACTCTTCTTTCGTTAATTCCCCACTTTTTGCTCACTTCACTAACGGTTAAATATTTCATACCTTTATACTCCTATTGGTATATATGTTGTTCCTATTATAATACAAATTAAAAGAAAGTGAAGCAAAAAGCATTTCTTTCGATAGAATCTATATTTTTAAATGTTTTTCTCAAAAACCATACGGTCTTTGTTAGGCGTTAATATTGCTTTGCCACAATAAACAAAGCCAAATGATGCAATTAAACTACGCATCACCATATTACCGGCGTGTGTATCAATTCTTAAAGAATGGTAGCCTTCTTTCTTGGCTTGAGCGATAAATACTTCAAATAGTTTTTTGCCGTATCCTTGATGGCGATAAGCTTTCTTAACCGCCACGCGATGCATGACCATATATGGCAAATCAGTAAGCCATGCACCTTCGTATAGATGATGGTAATCTTCTTCATGATATGTGAGAGCGCAGACACCCACGATTATATTAGGGTTATTAATATTAGTTACCACAAATAAACGACCATTATTTATATCATTAATAAAATCATTTCGATTAGGATAGCCATCTTGCCACTGCCCATTTCCTTGTTCTTTTAAAAAGGCACGTGCATCTTCAACGGCTTCCATCACTTGATCTAAATCTTCCAAGGTTGCTTTGCGATAATCAATTTTCATCTTGATAAGATTATATCTATAAAAAATCTAATAATATATTAATATGCATCAAAAAAAGACCTAGGTAAGGTCTATTTCTTTTTGGGCTTTTCTAAGATTTCTTTATAACCACCATCACCATATTTTATGCATTTAGATACTCTAGCTAATGTGGCACTAGAAATCTGCGTTTCTTTAATCACTTCCTGGAATGTTTTATCTTCAAGAAGCATTTTAGCCGCTTTGATTCTTTGGAGCATGGCGTCTAGTTCATTAATCGTACATAAATCCGCGAAGAATTTTTCGCATTCTTCTTGGGTTTCAAGTTTTAAAATTTCGTCAAATAACTCTTTGTAATCTTTTTTCTTCATATATTTATTTTAACAACTTTATCACTCTAAAGTAATATATGATTTTAAGAAGGCCCTTGTTCGTTCGTTTTTAGAATTAAAAACTTCTTTAGGAGTGCCATATTCCACGACTTCGCCATTATCCATAAATAGTACCTTGTCGCTTATTTTCTTAGCAAAAGACATTTCATGGGTCACTATTATCATTGTTAGATGGTATTTCTCTTTTAATTCTAAAATGACTTTTAAAACTTCATCTGTTAACTCAGGATCTAAAGCGGATGTTGGTTCATCAAAGCACAAAATATCTGGTTTGAGCGCCATTGCGCGGGCAATCGCCACTCTTTGTGATTGACCACCACTTAACTGATTGGGATAAAAGTCTTTTTTATTTTCTAAACCGATTTTAGTTAATAAATCGATAATCTCTTCATTTATTGGTTTAGTTAAAATTGATGGCAAGTTTTCTTTCTTTCTTTTTTCCTCCATTAGTTTTAATGGTAATTCAATATTTCCATAAACCGTATACTGTGGGAACAAATTGAAAGATTGAAAGACTAATCCATAATGGATTCTCTTTTTGATAATATCGCTTTCTTTTTTAGGAAAAGAATTTGAGTGTAACAACTCATCTTTTAAATAAACTTCACCATCATCTATAGTTTCCAAATAGTTTAAAGATCTTAACAATGTGGTCTTACCACACCCACTTCTCCCTATAATAGAAAGAACTTCCCCTTCTTCGATAGAGAAGTTAATGTTTTTTAATATTTGAACATCGCCAAAGGACTTATTTAAATTGTTAACTGAATAATACGCCATATCACACCTTTATATATTCAAGTTTTCTTTCGGTTAGTTTTAATAGATAAGTCACCAAAGCATTAAATAAGAAATAGAATAATCCAGCATAGAAGATTGGCCAAATTAGACCTTTATTTAATTGCTGTTGTGCTCTAAACATGAGCTCTGTGACTGCAATAACGTTCGCTAAAGAGGTGTCTTTCACCAGAGTAATTATTTCGTTTCCGATAGGAGGCACTATTCTTTTGACCATTTGTAAAAGAATGACTTTAAAGAAGATTTCTTTTTTATTCATTCCTAATACCGCGCCCGCTTCAAATTGCCCTTTTGGAATAGAAATGATACCACCTCTAAATATTTCTGAAAAATAAGCGGCATAGTTAATTGAGAAGGCCACTAAGGCGGCAATAAAACGTGTGGAGAAAGTTGAATCAAACCACACGTTGCCTGTACTTAATGATGGCCATTGAAAGCCAAATAAGAGACCTGGTACATAGAAAATCACAAATATCTGTAACATTAGAGGTGTGCCTCTTAAGACCAACACAACACCTTGAGAGAGCCAACTTAATGGTTTGAATTTGGACATCGTTGCAAAACATGTTATTAGTCCAAGTGGTAAAGAGATGAGCAGAGTGAAAAGGAAAAGGAAAACAGAGCTCGCCAAACCACTAAGTAACTCTAATGTTATAGATATGAATTGTTCCATGTTACTTTAATGTCTCATCATTTAATGCAACATTATATTTAGTAGATAAGGTTGTTAATAAACCGGATTTATAGCTATCTTTAAAGAAGACATTTAATTTTTCAGTAAGATCGCTACCTTTACGCGCACCAACACCAAAGTCTTCTTTCTCAAAAACGATTAAATCTTTGCTAATGGTTGATAAATCAGTGAAATCACCCTTACCCACAACTGCATTAGCCATTGTGACATCGATAATAGCGCAATCAGAAGTTCCTGCTTTTACTTCTAGTAAAGCAGCTTCTTGACTAGTTACTTTGTTAACATTGGTCACACCAACCGCCGCTGCTTCACCGGCAGAGCCAAGTTCCACAGCTACTTTTTTGTCTTTGATGGAATCCGCGTTTGCATAATTAGAGACATTGGCGGTTTTGGTGACCACACATTGATAATTTGTTGCATAAGGAATAGTAAGATCGATGTTCTTCTTTAGTTCATCAGTAATTGTCATGCCATTCCAAATTAAATCTATCTTTTTGCTTGTTAATTCCAAGATTTTAGAATCCCATTTGATGGTAATAAAACGTGTTTTTACGCCTAGCGTGTCTGCAAATGCATCAGCGAGTTCAGCATCAAAACCAGTAATAGTTTCACCATCATCGTCGAAATAATCCATTGGTTCATAGATTGTGATTCCGACATTTAAGTAACCAGCTTTTTTAACATCATTCACATCTCCAGATGAGCCACATCCCACTAGGGTGAGGCCAGATACCATTATTAATGGTAATACTTTAATAAATTTCATTATAATTACTCCTTACTTTAGCGTGCTAAATCGCTAAACTGAGACAATTATACTTTATCGCTTTATCGTTGTAAAGTATTTTGATTAAATCACACTATTTTATGCTAAATACTATGTATATTTTTATTAGAAGAACTTTTCTTTTAAATAATCAATAAAGTATTGCGGGTTCATAGGTTCGCCTGTCACCTTTAAAATCCAATCTTTTGGATCCAAATAGTCATAGACAAAGTCTTTTTCTTTAAACCAATTTAAAATTGGCAATAAATCGCCTTTAGCGAGTAATTCATCAAACGGAATATCTTTTTTCATGTAATGAAGAATTTGCGCACCATATAAATTGCCTAAGGCATAAGACGGGAAATAGCCAAAGGCTCCACCAAACCAGTGTGTGTCTTGTAATACACCCATTGCATCATTAGGAGGGGTAATACCTAAATAGTCTTCATATTTCTTATTCCAAGCTTTTGGTAAATCCTCAACTGTAAGGGAACCATTAACCAAATCTCTCTCGAGTTCGTATCTCAAAATGATGTGTAAACAATATGTATATTCATCACTATCACAACGGATTAAAGATCTTGTGACTTGATTAACTGATTGATAGAATGTTTCTTCATCCATGGTCAAGAACTCTTTACCTAGGTTCTTTTTACATAGATTTAAAAGTGTAGGAATATATAAACGATTTCTACCAATAATATTTTCATAGAAACGAGAATGTGTTTCGCAAAGAGCACTACTGGCTCGACCATTAACGTGATTATCAAATTGATAATCTGGCCAGTTTTGGAATTGGAGGGCGTGACCACCTTCATGGATTACGGAATACATTGATCTTCTCCAATCATCTTCATGATAATGAGTGGTGACACGGCAATCGTCTCTCCCAAGGTCATTGGTAAAAGGATGTTCAGTTTCTCTTAAAGTACCGCGTGTTAAATCATAATTAATTGCTTTTAATAAATCTTCTGATAAATGAGACTGTTCATCACGGCTATGTTCTTCAATCGGTGGTATTGGATGTTTAGCTTGTATGTCTAATACTTTCTGCAAATTGTCGATTAAAAACTTCTTTAATGGTTCGAATATCGCATTCACGTCCTCTTCCGTTTGACCTTTTTCATATAAAGACAAGAAAGAGTCATAAGGTGTTTTATGGAATGGAAGATGATATAGTTCGGCTTGTTCTTTTTGGATTTCTACAACCTTTTTAAAATATGGAAGAACCATGTTCCAATCAGAAGCATTTTTGGCCTTTTTCCATATTTCATTACATTTAGAAATCGCTAAATCCCATTCGATATATTTTTCTATAGGAATCTTTTCCATAATGGAAATATCGTAAAGCAAGTCATCGATTAATAATGTTTCTGCTTCATTGAGATTACCAAGTTCTTTAGCTTCTTTAACTAAAGCAATAAACTCTGGATCCTTACTAATAGAGGCATATTCCGCACTATAGAAGCTAATCAATTCATTTTCCTTTTCGATAGCTTTTTCTGGAGCGCATGTTTCAACATCGAAGT
>Ga0265299_10006259_pt1 | contig 10867 bp, 7 predicted proteins | sample AusTroGonzalo_MG_4_FD_193485 | JGI IMG/M metagenome (GOLD analysis project Ga0265299, IMG submission 193485) | Bovine rumen microbial communities from tropical cattle in Woodstock, Queensland, Australia - Gonzalo_02 | ecosystem: Host-associated > Mammals > Digestive system > Stomach > Rumen ...
CATGTCGTTCTGACGAGAGTTACGTGAAGAAACGGCGAGGTTAGCGCGCAGTGTCAGACCCTCGATCGGGGTGAGCACAGCTGAGAACTTGCCGTCGAAGTTGTCGAGATAGGTCTTGGTGCGGTTCACCTCGTTGTCGCGGATAGCGTTACCAACGAAGTTAGCACGCTTGAAGTTGGTCTGGTTAGCATCGTAAACGGTGCGGCCAGCCTCGGTCATGATATTACCGTCCTTATCGCGCACATACAGCGGATAGATGGGGGCAATCATGTTACAGATATAGAAGATATTACCAGATGAACCCCAAGTAGTAGAGTAAGAGGGACGGTTGGCATCGCGGTGCGAGAAAGCCATGTTAGTACCGATCTTCAACCACTTCTTCACCTGATAGTCAATGTTCAGACGAGCGGTGTAACGCTGCATGTCAGAGTTGTTTACGATACCGCCATCCTTCAGGTAACCAGCGCTGGCGTAGTAGTTCAGCTTGTCGGTCACACCGCTGAAGCTGACGTTATACTCCTGACGGAAGCTGTTGTGGAAAGCCTCGTCGTACCAGTCATCGGGTGTGTAGTAATACTCACCGTCGCTGTAGCCCAACTTAGCGTTGGGGTTCAGGCGCAGGTTAGTACCTACGATATTCTCACCCTCGGGCAACGTGTAGATCTGGTAACCCAGACCGCCGTTGGCCTCGTCGTAGATGTTCTTGCTGGCGAAAGCGTAAGCCTCATCAGCAGTCTTGCCATTGTAGATCTGAGAGTTGTAGAGCTGCTTGAAGTAAGTCTCGTAGTACTGACCGGGATCAGTGATCACGTCGTACTGCGGAATCAGGCGGCTGTTAGAACCCCACTTGGCGTCGAACTTGATCTCAGCCTCCTGGTTACGACCCTTCTTAGTGGTGATCAGCACAACACCGTTAGCACCACGGGCACCGTAGATGGCGCTGGCCGAAGCATCCTTCAGCACAGTCATCGTCTCCACGTCGTTCGGGTTGATAGAGTTCATGGCACCGTCGTAAGGCATACCGTCGAGCACGATCAGCGGGCTGTTACCAGCCGACATAGAACCGATACCACGCACGCGGATAGTGGGCGAGCTGCTGGTCGGGTCACCACTGGTATTGATGATCTGCACACCAGGAGCAGCACCAGCCAGTGCGTTAGCCACGTTAGAGCTTACGTGAGCCTCGATGGCCTTAGCATCCACCTGAGCAGCCGAACCCGTGAAGGCCGACTTCTTCTGTGTACCATAAGCCACAACGATCACCTCGTCCAGAGCAGCAGCGTCGCTCTTCAGGAACACACGCATGCCGTTCTTAGCCTTCAGTGTCTGGCTGAGGTAGCCCAGATACGAGATCGTAATCGTGTTCTTACCCTCGGGCAGAGTCAGCGAGAAGCGACCATTAACATCTGTCAACATACCGGTGCTAGTACCGTCCACCTTGACAGCAGCGCCGATAATTGGCTGACCGTCGTCCTGTGAGAGCACTGTACCGGAAACTTTGGTTTGAGCGAGTGCTGATCCTACGCAAAGGACGAGCACTGCTAAAAACATCGTTAGTCTTTTTTTCATAAAATCTCTCTCTTTTGTTAATAATAAAATATAATAATGTGTAATTATAATCTCGCCATTAGGCTGCAAAAGTAATGCATAAGTTTCTAAAAAACGAATAATTTTATAAAAAAATCACATTTCAGCCCATTTTATTAACCATTTCGATGCATAATTAGTGCAAAAAACATCAATTTCGCACATTTTGCGCACCAAAATCCCACTCCTCCACCCTCGCACGCACGCGCGCACCATTTATAAATGTATAATCACGTCTGTATGAACCTCACCTTTTTACGATTACCTGATGGCCTCACTGCGAAGTGTAGCCAATACGTGCCCTTGGGCGATCGTTCAATCAAGAGTTCATCATAGTCGCGCTTTGACTCATCCGCAATATCCAGCAAGATGCAAGCATACCTGATGGCTTGCTCTGGTCCTGTAACTCGGATATCCACAGCGCACCCCGTCAAGTGGTTCGAACCTTTCACACCCCCAATGGCCTTATTCACCGCCTCACTCCTGAAACCGCTATTAATCAGAATCGGCTCCACGTTCTTCGAGGTCTCATAATCCTCGCCCGACTGTAAAAGAGTCAATTGTTATAGTAAATGTGGCAACTATCATAGGAGCAATAGTCAACTAAATCCGTCAGGAAAAGACACAGTCCTTACAAACTTACAACTTACAAACTTACAAAAGGTGGTTTTCAATGGTGCTAGTAATGTTACAAAAGAATTTATATTATATTATATATTATAATATATAATATAATATAATTAATATTGATAGTTATTTGTAAGTGATTGGAAAATGAGTTTTGTAAGTTTGTAAGTTGTAAGTCGTCTAGTAAAGTATTGATCAAAATTAGGATTCCTTATTGCGCAGCAAGCTCTCCTTATAAATAAATAAGCGGTACTCCCTGAGAAAAGAGTACCGCTCGGCTGATAGTGTCGCGGCGAGGCGCACAGCGGCGCCCTGGCGACTATGGTTCGCCCAACTCAGCGAAGATCAGCGAGACTTCGGCGGGCGTAAATGTGCGGCGACGGGAGTCGTAGAAATGTGACAGGCGGGGATTGTAGCGCAGCCAGGAGCGCAACTTGTGCCAGGCCGACTCGGGCGTCATCCCCGGAAAATACTTGGTGGCCAGTTCTGTGCGGACGAATGATTTGATGTTTATTTCCATATATTTCTATTGTTTTGATTTGTGGTGCAAAATTACAAAAAAATATGCGAGAATAACGAATGAAAATAGTTTATAATGTATCGTAATGTATTTGACCATAAAAAATTGTTGTATCTTTGCATCGTCAAAAGGAAAATATCGGCAGTGCGCAGGCCCAGGATGATCCGGAGACAGAGAGAATTAACAACATCAACAAAATTAACAACAAAATCAAAAAAGTATGCTAGAACTTAACATTACAAAGAACACCATGGCCGACAGCAAGATGTTCGGCAAATGGTATGCCCGAGTGGAGTACAAGCAGACGATGGGCATCAGGGAGATGGCCAAGCACATGGCCGAGCACAACACACCGTTCTCCGTGGGTACGATCGAGGGTATCCTCATCGACTTCGTGAAGTGTACCCGCGAGCAGTGTCTGCTGGGTAATACGGTGAAGATCGACGATCTGGCCATCTTCAAGTGCAGCGTGGAGGCTAACGGACTCACCCTGGCCGAGAACTACAAGGTGAGCTGCGGACTGGGTAGCATTCCCACTGCGGGACCTGACGGCACGGGCAACCCCGACTTCACCAAGCAGTCGCAGTATGCCGTGAATACCGTGAAGCTGCTGGCTCAGGCCACGGGCGACTTCACCAAGAAGGAGCTGAACGACGACGTTTCGTTCCGCTGGACCAAGAAGGCAGCCGAGACCATCGACGGCATCGTGAACCCCAACGGCAGCGCTAGTCCGTCGCAGGGCGGTGGCAGCTCTTCGCAGGGCGGTGGCAGTCAGGGCGGTGACGAGGGCGACGGTAAAAATTAGTCGCAGACCATAAGACAACGCCCCCTCCTATCCCATAGTTCTTGGAGGGGGCTAATTACAAACCAAAAACTAATTTAGGCTTATGAGTAAGAAAGAAACCATCAAATGGACGCTTCAGATCTTGGCGTCAGTGATCACAGCCATCCTGACTGCAATGGGAACATCAAGCTGCATGAACGTGTAAAGAATGGGGAGTCTCAAGTCGAGGCTCCCCTATTCTTCTTGTAACTTGTGGTTGATCTCGAAGAGCTTTACTCAGAATCAGGAATATAGAACCATGACTCGGGAACGCTCTGACGCTCTGACATCCAGCCCTGTGAGGGGTCAACGGCTATGATCATCGGGGCCTCGCCTGCTTTCGGGAATACGACGTTGTTATAGACGCCCGTGCTACCGCCCTGCTGTTCTACCTGGACGCTGATGTTGTGGGTGTTGATGTTCCAACCGCTCACCGTATAGACCTCGTTGGGATCGGAGCCAAGCACGCCTGCATGTTCGTCGAGCTGGGTGTCGCCAATAGAGAGGATAAAGGAACGGGTGCCTCCGAGGTGGCGGATAATGGCTTCCTGACGTGAGCCCTTGTCTTTCCAAGAGGTTACCACGCCGTTGGTGTAGATGGGAGAGATGGTGCGGATATTAGAGACGTCGATCACGATGTCGTTGAAGTCGAAATCGTCGGTAGCACCGAGGTCTTCGATCATGTAGCGCACGGTCTTGACTTCCTCAATATCGTCGCCCTCCTCAATCTTGATGGGCTTGGGCACCTGCTTGCCATAGACCAGGAATACCACGTCGTTCATATCCCAATCGTTGTCTCTCAGGTCGGAATCCTCGCAACCGATGATCATCACTTCGTTGTCGTCGGAGATATTGGCGGGACGGGGTACATCCTGCAATGCCAGCATCTGACCCTTCAGCGACGACTCGTGGGCCCCCACATTATTCATAATATGGTAATAGCCATCCCACTCGCCACTTCCCGACTCGGTGACATCGAGGTAGAAGTACATCTCGGCGCCTACGGGGAAACCGCTGAACGTATAGGGGATAGCCCTGACGGCGGTCACCTCATTCTTCGCAGTCCAGTCGGGATTCCAACGGTCAGAGCCATCGGTATTGTAGAGGCTGTTCCAGTGGCCGTAGCCCCAGTCGTACCACTGACCGTGCAGGTTGTGCCACTCATCGTTGTCGAGATCCTTGATCTGAATGGTACCTGTCAAGGGCTCGTTTGAGGGATCAGCCTCGGTTCCGCCTAAGCTGGCGTTGTTGATCTTCTGCCATACCAGGTAATCGACGCCATCGACCACCACATGGAGATTCCACATGGCTCCGGCCTGACCCTGATAGATGGGAACGATGGTGAAGTCGTTGCCGGGTACCGTCATATAGAAAGGATGACCTTTGGCGCGATTGTCAACGGCCTCTACCAGTTGATCGTGCATCCACGACAGCGTGTTGTTATCGACCTCGTACCAGCTGCCTGAGGTGAAACCGCCCTCACCGGCACGTGTACGGGCTCTGTTGGCGGTCGATACCAGGGTGAAGTCGCTCTGCTTGGTGCTGTAGTCCCAGTTCTGGTTCAGATCGACATTGGGATACTTCTTAGCAAAGTTTTCTGCATAAGACTCTTTCTGATTGTTCTCTACTAAGGCCTCGTCGTACATATCAGTACTTGTGCAGGCTGTGAAGGCTGCTGCTACGATGACCATCATCATTTTCTTCGCGTTCGTTTTCATTTTTGAATTAATATTTAGTTTGTAATTTTGCTCAAAAGGCGAATTGACGGTGCAAAGTTACGATGAGAAATGACCAAAAACAAGTCTATCCACAAGCAGATGTGGATAGACTTTACGATTAAAATTTAGTAACGCGCTTATTCAGTGATAGTTATATTTTCAGCCATTCTGAATAAAAGTGGACGCGATATGGAGGTGTAAAAAATACGCTTAACCCCGTTTTTTATGATTTCTGAGCGAGCAGATGCTCTTGATAGGCCTTGATGATAGCGCTCGAAAGATCGTCGGAGTGGAAGAACTCGGGGTCGAGGCCGAAGTTCTGGGCCAACTGACGCACATCAGCCTTATTCTGCTGGTTGATCCAGATGTTACGGATCAGGATGCCCAACGTGAAATGGAAGCTGACGGCATCGGTCCTGGCCACAATGGTCTTATCCTCGTCGCTCAGCATCGCGTCGAGCTGGGCAAAGGCTTCTTCTTTGGTCTTTGGTATTTGCTGGCTCATTATTTTTAGTAATTTGAATGCAAAGATAAGCATTTATTTTCAAACCTGCAAGAATTTGGGTCGAATTGTGACGATTTATATCAGGACGAGGGGTGAAGTGTGTTAAATTTAAGCGAAAATTGTGTTTTTTTATCTTTTTGTGCGTTTTTTACAACTATATACAGTATTTTTGTAACCGAATCTGTACAAACACTAATAACATATTAATTAATGTAACTAAAGAAATTGAGAGATATTATGATGAAAAGACTAACGATGTTTTTTGCAGGACTGCTTCTGTGTACAAGTGCAGCTCTTGCTCAAACAAAGGTGACCGGAACGGTGATCTCACAGGACGACGGACAGCCGATTATCGGTGCTGCCGTGAAGGTAGTGGGAACTACGACCGGTATGTTGACTGACGTGAACGGTCGTTTCGACGTGACGCTTCCCGCAGGCAAGGATCAGCTCGAGATCACCTATCTGGGCTTCATAACTCAGGTGGTGCAGGCTAAGAACGGTATGCGCATCTTCCTGAAGAGCGACGCTCAAGCCCTCGACGAGGTGGTGGTTACAGCTATGGGTATCTCGCGTGAGAAGAAGGCCCTGGGTTATGCCGTGTCTGAGGTGAACGGCGAAGACCTGATTAAGAGCCGTGGCGGTCTGAATAACCCCGTGAATGCCCTGCAGGGTAAGGTGGCTGGTCTGCAGATCACCTCTGCTGGAGGTTCAATGGGTGGTTCATCAAAGGTGCTCATCCGTGGTAACAACTCTTTGAGCGGTTCTAACCAGCCCCTGTTCGTCATTGACGGTGTGCCCATCGAGGGTAGAGACTACAACACTACTGACACCCAACGCGGTGCCGGTGGTTACGACTATGGTAACCTGATTCAGGATATAAACCCCGACGACATCGAGAGTGTATCGGTGCTGAAGGGGGCCGCTGCTTCGGCTCTGTATGGTAGCCGTGCTTCTAACGGTGTGATCATGATCACCACGAAGAAGGCTCAGCGTCAGCAGGGTCTGGGCGTGGAGTTCAGCTCTACACTGGGTATCGAACGTGTATCTAAGTTGCCAAAACTGCAGAGCGAATATGGTGGCGGTTATGGTTACATGTCGCTCGACGGATATGATGACTTCGGAGAGATAGAGATCAACGGTAAGGCTTATATCACGCCCAACTACGGTATGGACGAGAGCTGGGGTCCGAAGCTTGATGGCCGTCAGGTATTGTCTTGGTACGACCTGGCCAAGTGGGAGGCTAATGGAAAGAAGGGCGACCCCACCACATCACCTTGGAGCGCTTCCAACCATGACTATGAGGATTTCTTCGAGACGGGTGTGTCGTTCACCAACAACGTAGCTATCTCGCAGGTGTATGACAATAGTGCTTTCCGTATCAGCTACACGAACACAAGTCTGGACGGCTATCTGCCTAACAGCTCGATGTACAAGAACATCTTCAACGTGAACGGTAACATCATGAGCCCTGATAAGAAGCTGAACGTGTTCACCAACGTGAACTACTTCAACAGCCGTACAAAGGGGCGTCCGGACACAGGTTACGGTAAAAACAACATCATGCGGACTTTTGTGCAGTGGAATCAGCGTCAGCTGAATATGAACGAGCTCAAAGATATGTACAGGTATCCTGACGGCACTCAGGCCACCTGGAACCGTATTGACGCGGAAGATCCTACGCCTGCTTACCACAACAACCCGTACTGGAGCCGTTATATGAACTATGAGAACGATACCCGTAACCGTATCTATGGTAACGTTGGTGTCAGCTACCAGATCATGCCGCAGTTGAAAGCCCAGTACAAAGTGAACCTCGACTTCTTCGTTGACAAGCAGTATGAGCGCATCGCCGTAGGTTCTCAGGATGAGTCACGTTATTCGGAGATGTCCCGTCAGCAGTACGAGATCAACCATGAGTTTATGCTGATGTACAACCAGACATTCAATGATTTCTCCTTGAGCGCTAACTTGGGTGCCAACATCATGAAAAACCACTATGAGTATGTATATGGTGAGACCAAGGGCGGACTTGCTATTCCTGAATTCTATAATCTTGATAACTCCATGACACAGGCCGCCAGTTCCAACTACCGTCGTGAGAAGTCGATCAACTCGCTCTTCGGCGATGTGACACTGGGTTGGAAGAACATGCTCTATCTGGAGGCTACGCTGCGTGGCGACCAGTCATCTACTCTGCCAAAGGACAACAACACATACGTGTATCCCTCTGTAACGGGTAGTTTTATCTTCTCTGAGCTGCTGAAGGACAAGATGCCTTGGCTAAGCTTCGGTAAGATTCGCCTCGGCTTTGCTCAGGTAGGTAACGATACTGATCCTTATCAGCTGTACAACACCTTCACACAATATACTAATATCGACGGCGCAACGCCAGGTTACCGTCTGTCTGACACCATGCAGAACCCCGACCTGAAACCTGAGCGCACAAACTCTTGGGAGGTTGGTCTTGAGATGAACTTGTTCAAAAACCGACTGGGCTTCGACATTACCTACTATCAGACCAATACGAAGGATGAGATTCTGCCGCTGTCAGTTTCTGGTACAACAGGTTACCTCTACAAGTATGTGAACTCGGGTGAGATCGAGAACAAGGGTATTGAGATCGGCATACACGCTACACCTGTCAAGACCCGCGACTTTGAGTGGTACACGCAGCTGAACATTGCTCACAACAAGAACAAAGTGAAGTCGCTGGCTGACGGTGTTGACTACTTCCGTATCGCCAGCGCCCGTTTCAAGGTGGAGATTGGCGCCATGGTCGGCGAGGAGTACGGTGTTATCATGGGTACAGACTATGTATATGACGAGAATGGCAACAAAATGGTTGATGAAAACGGTCTTTACATGGCTACTGACGGAAGCCAGGTGATTGGTCATATCTTCCCCGACTTCACGGGTGGTTGGAACAACACGTTCCGCTTTAAGAACTTTGATCTGGGATTCCAGTTCGATTTCTCGAAAGGTGGTCAATACTTCTCTACCACTTACATGTGGGGTATGTACTGCGGTATGTTAGAGGAGACCGCCGCCAACAACGTGCGTGAGACGGGTATCATCTGCGATGGTTACACCGAGGATGGCGTACCCAACACGACAGTAGTTGCTGCCCGCGACTACAGCGAGAACTTCTACTCAGGTCCTGCAGCACAGAACGTGCTGAAGAGCGACTATATCAAACTGCGTGAAGTAAGCATCGGATATACCTTCAAGTTGAATCCGGCTTGGTTCATCAAGAGCCTGCGACTCTCTGCATACGGTCGTAACCTCGCTGTATGGGGACCTGACACCAAGCACTTCGATCCTGAGATGATCGTGACTGGCTCTGGTAACATCCAGGGTGTTGAGGGTGGTGCTACTCCGATGGTTTCTACCTACGGCCTGACAGTAAATCTCAAATTCTAAAACATAGGAGGAAACAAGATATGAAGAAATTGATTAAATATACACTGATTGGTTCTTTTTGCATCGCAGCAGTCTCCTGCTCGGATCAGGAAGCTATGAACGTCGATCCCAACTTGGCTTCGAACGTTCCCTCTAACATGATCATGAACGCTGCTGAGAAGTGGACGATGGATAACATCTACGACAACTGGTTCAGTGCTCGTCAGTGCCTCGTGTATTCACAGCAGTGGAGCCAGCGTAACTATACTGAGGAAGACCGTTATCAGGTCCGTGAGCCTCAGAACAACAGCTACTTCAAATATTTGTACATGGGTCTGAACAACTTCCAGAAGGTGATCAACATGAATAAGAATGAGGCCACAAAGAATGCCAGCTCTGCATACGGTGCCAACTGCAACCAGATTGCTGCTGCCATGATTATGAAGGTATGGCTGGCCAACTTGATGACTGACACCTGGGGAGGTATCCCTTACTCTGAGGCTCTGAGGCTGGAGTCAGACAATGTGCTCTATGCCAAGTATGACGATCAGAAGGACCTCTATGCCCAGCTGATCAAGGAGGTGACAGAGGCCGTCAACATGATCGACGAAAGCGAGCCCGCATTTACCAGCGGTGACGTGATCTTCAACGGTGATGCCTCTAAGTGGAAGAAGTTCGGTAACTCACTGAAGTGCCGTCTCGCCATCCACATGTCTAAGGTTGACAGCAACTGGAAAACCTATATCCAGGAGGCTCTGGCCAGCGGTGTGATGAAGAGCAATGACGATGCCGCCAAGTTCAAATATAGTGATACAGGCACAGAGTACTGTAAGTTCTACGAGGGCTTCTTTGTAAATAATCGTAACGACTTTGCCATCAACAAAACTCTGGCAGACCTTCTGAAAGGCCAGCGTGATACCCTAAATGCGAAGAGCCATCCTTGGGAAGGTGTGATCGATCCTCGTATCCACATCTATACTGTTGACGACGGCAGGTGGAACGGCATGGCCGTTGCTACCCAAACTGGTATCCAGGCTCGTCTGTTCACTCAGGACGGTGTGGCCAGCTGGTATGCTAACCAGCCTCCCGTATTGAATAAGACCTACGCAGTGCCCCTGATGACCTACGCTGAGCTGAAGTTCATCATCGGTGAGTATAATGGCTTCTCTGTTGAGGATTATCAGGAGGGTGTACAAGCCAGTATCGACTACTGGTATGACGTGATGGGTGCTTCGTACGACGCTAACGAGGTAGCTGCCTACATCGAGGCAGTGAGCCAGAACGTGAATGCCGAGGCTTACGCTATCCAGAAGTACATCGACCTCTTCACCAACGGTACTGAGGCTTGGACTGAGATCCGTCGTACGGGTTATCCCGAGCAGATTGTACGTCCGGGTGAAATCTGTGCCGTCTATTCCACTAGAGACGGTGAGGTGCCCTACACGTTCACTCCTCTGTCAGAAGTGAAGGGCGACATCATTGCCCGCGTGAAGTATCCTACCGACGAGAGCACGCTGAACAAAGCCAGTTGGGAAGCCGCCGTTGCTAAGCTGCAGGACGGCACGAACAACTACTATTCAAAGATGTTCTGGGACGTTCGTACATCAAGTTACGATCACCCTGCAAATAAGTAAAAACAAGAAAAAATCCCCGCTCGACGTCGAGCGGGGATTTTTCTTTATTTCACC
>Ga0265299_10006261_pt1 | contig 10863 bp, 8 predicted proteins | sample AusTroGonzalo_MG_4_FD_193485 | JGI IMG/M metagenome (GOLD analysis project Ga0265299, IMG submission 193485) | Bovine rumen microbial communities from tropical cattle in Woodstock, Queensland, Australia - Gonzalo_02 | ecosystem: Host-associated > Mammals > Digestive system > Stomach > Rumen ...
CTCCTCGTCACGGCCTATGACCGGGTCGAGCTTACCCTTGCGCGCACGCTCATTAAGGTTAATGGCGAACTGCTCCAGGTTCTGGGGTTTGTTCTGATTGTTCTGGTTGTATTCCATAGTTTTACATTTTTGATTTCTATGGAATGACACGCAACAAGCAAGCCACAGGCTATTCTGCGACAAAATGTCGTAGATTACAATGCGGCTGCTGACAGATTGACAATCAGCGCTTTACGGATAAACGGGGTGATGTTTAAGAGAGTCTCTGCTTAACTATCTCATACATAAGGACTCCGGCAGCGACAGATACGTTAAGTGACTCTATCTTGCCCAGTATGGGGATGCGTGCCCATTCGTCACACAGGGCCAGATGCTCCTGGGGTATGCCTTTATCCTCGGCACCCATGATGAGGCATACGGGACCGGTGTAGTCACCTTTGGTATAGTCACGGTCACCTTTTTCTGTGGCACCTACAATGCGGATTCCACTGTTCTTGAGGAACCTTATGGTCTGTGATATCTGGTTCTCACGGCATACGGGAAGGGTATGGAGTGCTCCGGCCGATGTCTTGATGGCATCGGCATTGACACTTACGCTGTTACGTGAGGGTATGATGATGGCATCCACGCCTGCACACTCGGCGGTACGGGCTATGGCTCCAAAGTTACGTACATCGGTCACGCCGTCAAGGAGTACAAAGAAGGGATCCTTGCCCTGCTCAAAGAGCATGGGTACCAGGTCCTCAACATGCTGGTAGGTTATCTGGGTGGTGAATGCTATCACACCCTGATGGTTCTTGCGGGTTATGCGGTTCAGCTTCTCAACGGGAACACGCTGAACGGGTATGTCCAGCCCCTTGATGGCTGCAAAGAGTTCACGTGAAAGCTCACTCTGCATGTCTTTCTTAACAAGCAGACGGTCTATCTCCTTTCCGGCCTGAACGGCCTCTATAACGGCACGTATGCCGAATATCATTTCATCTTCCATTGTTGTCAATAAGTGCTTTGGCATTATCGAGAGCCTGCTGGGTGAGGGTAGAGCCGCTCATCATTCCGGCTATCTCGCGTATACGGTCGCTACCCTCAAGCACGGATATGCGTGTGTGGGTTGCGTCACCTTCATCGGTCTTGAATACTTTGTAATGGGTCTGTCCAAGTGCTGCAATCTGGGGCAGGTGGGTGATGGTGAGTACCTGACGGCCTCCACGTGACATCTGTTTCATGAGCAGGGCCATCTTCTCGGCTACTGCGCCTGATACGCCGGTGTCAATCTCATCAAAGATCACGGTAGGCAGTGAACGTACTCCTGCCATAAGGGATTTGATACAGAGCATCACGCGGGCTATCTCACCGCCCGATGCCACGGCCTGCAGCTCCTGCATGGGAACGGATTTGTTGGCCGAGAACATGAACCTGAGGTCATCATGTCCGGTGCGGTCATAGATGGCGGCGGGTTCCATGTTGATGCTGAACTGCACGTTGGGTATGCCAAGCGGTACAAGCAGCTCCTTGATATCCTTGACTATGGTCTGGGCAGCCTCCTTCCTGGCTTTGGTAAGCAGGGCGGCCTGTTTCTCCATCCTGATACGTGCGCTCTCGGTCTGTTTGGTAAGCTGCTCTATGTCAAACTGATAAGAGCCTGAACGGTCCAGACGGGCACGTATGCTGTCGGCCAGCTCCAGCAGTTCTGTTATGTTCTCTTTCTTATGTTTCTTGAGCAGGGAGTAGATAAGGTCCAGACGTCCGTTTACCTGCTCCAGGCGAGAGGGGTCAAATATAACCTTCTCCTGGGCGTCATCAACGGTGGCTGCAATATCCTTGATCTCTATGAGGCTGCTCTCCAGACGGTCGGCCAGTTCCTCGGCCTGCGGGTAGTTCTTCTGTGCTGAGCGCAGTGAGTGCAGGGCGCTGCGCAGCTTCTGGATGCAGCCTTCCTCATCGGCCGCAAGTATCTGTGATGTGCCAAAAAGGTCCTGCTTTATCTCCTCGGCATGGTTGAGCATGTCAGACTCCTGCTCAAGCTGCTCCAGTTCACCCTCCTTAAGGTGTGCGTTGTCCAGACCCTCAAGCTGGAACTCCAGGTACTCACGGTCTGTGTTGTCAGACTCATACTCAGCCTTGAGACGGGCCAGCTGATCCTGCAGACGGTGCCACTCATCAAAACAGCTTACATAGTCACTCTTGCACTGGGGGTTGGCAGCTATGGTATCCACAACATCCAACTGGAACGACTGTGTGCCCAGTGCCAGGTTCTGGTGTTGTGAGTGGATGTCTATAAGGCGGCAGCCCAGGTCACGCAGCTGGTTCAGGGTGACGGGGGTGTCATTGATGAATGCACGGCTCTTGCCCGATGCCAGCAGCTCACGGCGCATGATGGTGCTGTCTGCATCATAATCCAGGTCATTATCCTGGAAGAACTGCTCCAGACCGTATCCGGTTATGCCAAAGCAGCCCTCTATGGTGCATTTGTCAGCTCCCTGACTGAGAGCTTTGGTATCGGCACGGCCGCCCAGCAGCAGGTTCAGGGCGCCCAGTATTATGGATTTACCGGCACCGGTCTCACCTGTCATGACAGAGAAGCCGTCTGTGAAATCAATATCCAGACGGTCTATGAGAACATAGTTGCGTATGTGAACCTCTTTCAGCATCAGTCTGTCTTTATTGAGTTCCAGTCATTGCTTAGCGAAGGATTGACATAGCTGAGCAGATCCTTGACCTGCTGTTTCTCCTTACTGATTCCTGCGCTGTATATGCTTATAAGCTCATTCTTCTTGATCTCTGTAAAGAGTACGGGCAGGGCCGATGTGCTCTTGGCATCCTTGGCCTGTCCCAGTAATGCCAGGCTCTCTGTTATGGTGGCGCGGCCACGGTCTGCGTTGGTGGTCATCACATCCAGTCCCAGACGGTGGTAGTTGTACTGCAGCTTGCGGAACACTGACATGTTGCCGTTCATGTAGTCATTGATGATGGAGTAGCGGCATGCATTGTTGTCAAATGAACGCCATCCGCTGCCAAGTGACTGTGCACCGGCTGCAATGTTCTCTACCTGACGCAGTATGTCTGAGCCTCCGTTAAGTGACATGGTGTCAAAATCCAGACCTATTATGAGCAGGCAGTAATATGCCATGATGGCTGTCAGGTTGTTGTCCGGGGTTATGCCGGGTGAGTATTCTATGCGGTCCTGCTCAGTGTAGGTGAACTCAACATCGGTATCACGGAAATTGAACACCGTGGTGTTGTAGACTGATCCGTAAACGGGACGGCTGCTCTGTACGTTGAGGTCACATGTCATTTTGCCGCTCTGGGCATCATATTTGTTAACCGTGAGATTGAAATTGCACTGTATGCGCTCGTTCTCTGCAAAATGGTAATCGGTCCAGACCTGGTTGGTGAGGAACTGCTTGAGCGTGCTCTCCAGTGACTTGAACACATCCTTGTCAGTGCCCTGTATCTTGGATGTGTTGATGGTGAGGGTGGGGTTGAGCTCCTGTGCACCTGCCTTTACAGGCAAAAACAGGAACAGCAGACAGAAGAGCAGGCCTGCCAGCTTGCTTATTATGGCTTTGGCCACATCCTTCTTGGACTGCAACGGCAGAGGTTGGCTGCCTTCACGGTCTATGAGCGTTACCTTATTGGTGTCATAGCCAAATCCGGCTCCCTCATCACGCAGTGAGTTGAGTACTATGAAATCCAGGTTCTTCCGCTCCAGCTTGCTCTGGGCGTTGCTGAACTCATCATTGGTCTCCAGTGCAAAACCTACCATACGCTGGTTGGGGCGTTTTACGGCTCCCAAGGCGGCTGCTATGTCCTGGGTGGGCTTGAGAGTGAGAGTCATCTCACCTTTGCGCTTTATCTTGTTGTCTGCAATGACAGCAGGGGTGTAGTCTGCCACTGCGGCGCAGAGTATGGCGGCATCGGACTCCGGGAAATGGGTCATGGCGGCCTCATACATCTGCTGGGCTGATCGTACGTCAATCCTGTTGATGTTGCTGTGTACGGTCTTAAGGTTTACGGGGCCGGCAATGAGTGTCACGCTGGCACCGCGTGCGGCACACTCCTCGGCCAGCGCGAATCCCATCTTGCCGGTTGAGTTGTTGCCTATGAAACGGACAGGGTCTATCTGCTCATATGTGGGCCCCGCCGTTATCAGGATTTTTTTTTTTGAAAGCTGTGACTGGGTCTGGAAATACTCCTCAAGTGCTGCCACTATGACTTCGGGCTCCTGCATGCGGCCTTTGCCTACCAGCTGGCTGGCAAGCTCTCCGCTGGCCGGCTCAATGAATATGTTGCCGATGGAGCGCAGTGTCTCTATGTTACGCTGTGTAACGGGGTGGCTGTACATATCCAGATCCATGGCGGGGGCCACGAATACGGGGGCTTTCATTGAGAAGTAGGTGGTGGCAAGCATGTTGTCTGCTACGCCGCTGGCCATCTTACCCAGTGTGGCGGCGGTGCAGGGTGCTATGAGCATGGCATCGGCCCACTGACCCAGGTCCACATGGCTGTTCCAAGAACCGTCACGACGGTCAAAGAACTCGCTCACCACAGGCTTGCGGGTGAGAGTGGAGAGGGTGAGTGGAGTGATGAACTCCTTGGCGGCAGGTGTCATGACAACCTGGACCTCTGCCCCTTTCTTGATGAGCAGACGTACCAGATAAGCTGCCTTGTAGGCTGCTATGCTACCGGTTACTCCCAGTACTATATGTTTTCCGCTGAGTATATCCATTATCTGGACTGCAGTTTTATTCTGGTTAAGACCTGCTTGGTGTTGAGTGCAAAGTCACCCTGGAGTATCCATGAGTAATAACCGGGGTCACGACGGAACACATCAACAACAGGTATGTCCTTGTATTTTCCAAAATTGAATACCTCCTGTCCCTTGTCATTCATGACAATGCGTCCTGCAAAATCCACGTTGCGGGTGAATGATGAGTACTCTGAGAGCCAGGCGATATCATTCTTAAGGTCATCGGGGTAGCGGTCCAGCTGGGCCATGAGAACCTCATATGTGGCACGGGTGTCACCATCGGCACTGTGGGCATCGGTCAGCTCCTTGCCGCAGTAGAACTTGTAGGCGGCGGAGAGGGTGCGCTGCTCCATCTTGTGGTATATCACCTGTACATCGATGAAACGGTGACGGCTCAGGTCTATGTCAACGCCTGCACGCAGGAACTCCTCGGCCAGCAAGGGCACGTCAAAACGGTTTGAGTTGAATCCAGCTATGTCACTGCCCTCAAAGTCACGGGCTATCTCCTTGGCAATCTCCTTGAATGTGGGGCAGTCCTTTACATCGTCATCATAGATGCCGTGTACGGCCGATGCCTGCTCGGGGATATGCATCTCGGGGTTTACACGACGGGTGTGCATATCCTCATTGCCGTTGGGAGAGACTTTAAGATATGAGATCTCTACAATACGGTCCTGTACGGTGTTTGTACCTGTGGTCTCCAGGTCAAAGAACACTACCGGTTTGTCAAGATTGAGTTTCATCAGTCGTTCAGTACCATTGGCATGAGGAGCATGAGCAGATTCTCACCTTCGGCCTGCTCTGAGGGAACAATCACACCGGCACGTGAAGGATCGGCCAACTGGATGGTGATCTCCTGGCTGGGTATGTTGTTGAGAATATCAATCAGGAATGCTGCCTTGAAGCCGATGCTCATGGCTACGCCCTCATACTGGCAGGCCATGGACTCCTTGGCTGATGTTGAGAAATCAATATCCTGGGCCGATATGTCCACGTTGTCCTTCTCAATATGCAGTTTTACCAGACCGCTGCTGGCGGGTGAGAATACTGATACACGGCGCAGTGCTGTGAGCAGTGACTGACGGTCTACCAGGAGACGGTGCGGGTTGTTCTGCGGTATTACTGATCCGTAGTTGGGGTAACGGCCGTCAATGAGGCGGCATACCATACGGAACTCAGGCAGTGAGAAACGTGCTATACGGCTGTCAAACTCTATTGTTATGCTCTCTGAATCCTTGCTTATGAGTGAACGGAACAGTGAGGCGGGTTTCTTGGGCAGTATGAATGATGACTTGCCGTCAGCGTGAACAGTGGTGTTGCGGTTGCAAACCAGCTTGTGGCCATCGGAAGCAACGAATGTGGCGCCCTCCTCATTGATATCAAAGAAAATACCGTTCATGACGGGACGGAGCTCATCATCGGCTGTTGCGAATATGGTACGTGCCAGGCCGTCGGACAGTATCTGCGCAGGAATGCTGATTGATACGGCATCCTCCTTGAGCACTGCAGGGGTGGGGTACTCATCGGCGTTCTGACCCATCATCTTGTACTCACCGTTCTGGTACTTGACGCTTACCTCATAGCTGCTGTCGTTGATGATGAACTTGAGCGGCTGCTCGGGGATCTCCTTGAGAGCGTCCAGAAGAGTCTTGGCGGGCAATGCAATCTGACCGTCCTTATCGGACTCTACGATCTCGATGTTTGTCTCAAGAGTGGTGTCGTTGTCGGCAGCGGTTACTGTGAGCTTACCGCCCTCTATACGAAACAGGAAATCCTCAAGGATGGGATAGATTGCTTTGGGGTTAATAACGCGGCTGATAGCCTGCAGACGGCCTGAAAGAGCCGAGCTGGATACTGTGAAATTCATATATATATCTTTTTGTTATTTGTCTGTTTGTGCGTCTTACAAAGATAGGGAAAAGTAACGGTAATGTGGAAAAATTTGCATGGAAAAATGTGCGGCCCAAAAGGGAAAAGTTTTAAATTCGCGAAAACAATTTCAAACAGATAATAATAATGGATATTACAGGCAAAATTATCGCAGTCCTTGAGGCACGCTCAGGTGTGGCCAAGGCATCAGGCAATCCGTGGAAAATTCAGGAGTATGTATTGGAGACAATAGGCGAGCAGTATCCTAAGAAGATGATGTTCAGCATCTTTGGTGAGGACAAGATCCAGCAGGCCGCCATCAATATAGGTGATGAGGTTGTAGTAAGTTTTGATATCAACGCCCGTGAGTTCAACGGCCGCTGGTACAACGATATCCGTGCTTGGCGCGTAAGCCACGACGTGAACGGCGGTGCCGCTCCCGCAGCCCAGCCATACGCTCCCGCCGCCTCTGCCGCTCCGGCTCCGGATCCGTTTGCGCCCAGCAACGAAAAGGACGATTTACCGTTCTGACTTTGTCAGCCCGATAAATCGAGTAACGACCTCTTTTTAGTTTGCTCCGCAAACAGGGCTCCCTCCGGTCGCATAAAAAATCAGCCACATTACTGCGGCTGATTTTTTATTTTACTGCAATTTGCTTGCTTTGTCACGAATTCATGCTGGCCAGGAATTCCGCATTGTCCTTGGTTGTTTCAAGACGGGACTTGACAAACTCCATAGCCTCGATGGGATTCATGTCGCTAAGCTACTTACGCCGCCCCACCAGCCGTTAAAACGGCTGGCTATCCCAATCAATGCCTATGGCATAATCCGTACCCTTCTATCAGAAAATCCAACCCAACCGAACACAGAGCATAGTAGTAATAAGGTTCTCTGTAGTCTGGCTTTCATTCCAATTGTCTCCCGAAATGACCTTTCCTTTAATGATGTCGGCTCCAAGATTATATAGACCTGCTCCAATTAAGAAATGGTCTTCGAACTTCAATCCTGCGCCAATCTGATATGCAAATGCCAATGACTCATCAAATGAGAATTTGCTTTCAAATTGTTCGTTATCGCACTCAAAAGTTATTCTCATGTCTTTCAATTTCCTGAAGTTCGCTCCCAATCCGACTTCTATCCAGAATGAACAGTCCTGCCCCAGGTCAAATATCGGGCAGTTGATACCGGCCATAAACGGGATATTGTAATAATACGGATACTCTATCTCAAAGTATTCTACTTTTAAGGTGTTGTTCCCTTGGGCTTTCCTTATAGACTGTTCCAGTTGATAATGAGCCCAAGTCCCTATCGCATCCTTCAGGTCAGAGTCATATCCATTGCAAAAGAAGTCAACTGATAGGAACCAGTTGACTTTTGAATCAGGGAAGGGCCTTATATATCTGGCTCCTATGTTGAAACCGAATGTGGCTCCTCCCTGATCGCCATAATCGCTGCTTAGAGCATTCCTGTACAGATTCGTTCCTCCAAAATTACCTGTAGGAACAGCCAGACCGCCATATACTGCTGCGGATTGTGATGACACTGCTGTTGCAAACAGTGTCATTAAGGCAAATGCCAGGATAATCTTGTTTCTCATAAGAATATATGTGCTTACGAATTCATGCTGGCCAGGAACTCTGCGTTGTCCTGAGTGTTCTCCAGACGGTCCTTGACAAACTCCATTGCCTCGATGGGATTCATGTCGCTAAGGTACTTACGCAGTATCCACATGCGGTCCAGGGTGGTCTGGTCAAGCAGCAGGTCGTCGCGACGGGTGCTTGATGCCACGATGTTCACGGCAGGGAAGATACGCTTGTTGCTCAGGTTGCGGTCCAGCTGGAGCTCCATGTTGCCGGTACCCTTGAACTCCTCAAAGATAACCTCATCCATCTTGGAGCCGGTATCGATAAGGGCGGTTGCCACGATTGTGAGTGAGCCTCCGTTCTCAATGTTACGTGCGGCGCCAAAGAAACGCTTGGGCTTATGCAGCGCGTTGGCATCGACACCACCGGACAGAACCTTACCTGATGCAGGGGCTACGGTGTTGTAGGCGCGTGCCAGACGTGTGATAGAGTCAAGGAAGATGACTACATCGTGTCCGCACTCAACCATACGCTTGGCTTTCTCTATTACGATGCTGGCAATCTTTACGTGATGCTCTGCAGGCTCATCGAATGTTGATGCAATGACCTCGGCCTTTACGCTGCGGGCCATATCGGTAACCTCCTCAGGGCGCTCATCGATGAGCAGCATTATCATGTATGCCTCAGGATGGTTTGCGGCAATTGAGTTCGCAATATCCTTGAGCAGTATTGTCTTACCGGTCTTGGGCTGGGCTACTATCAGAGCGCGCTGTCCCTTACCGATAGGAGCGAACATGTCAACCACGCGGGCTGAGAGGTTGTCATTCTTGCCGTTGCAGAGAGTGAACTTCTCATCGGGGAAGAGGGGAGTAAGATGCTCAAACGGAACGCGGTCACGTGCTACAGAGGGCTCCAGGCCGTTTATGCGGAACACCTTTACCAGCGGGAAATATTTCTCACCCTCGCGAGGCGGACGGATAACACCCTCAACTACATCGCCGGTCTTAAGGCCGAAGAGCTTGATCTGTGACTGTGATACGTATATGTCATCGGGTGATGCCAGATAGTTGTAGTCCGATGAACGCAGGAATCCGTAGTTGTCGGGCATGATCTCAAGTACACCCTCACCGCGCAGTACATCACCAAAGTCATACATGCGCTCCTCCTGCTGCATCTGACGGCGGTTCTGCTGATTGTTCTGCTGGTAGGGCTGTGAGTTCTGATTCTGCTGGCGCTGCTGGTTCTGCTGCTGGCGCTGCTGATTCTGCTGGTACTGCTGCTCTGCGTGGAACTGCTCCTGACGGGGCTGTTCCTGCGGCTCCTGCTGCTCCTGAACAGGGGCCTGAACGGGCTCCTGCAGGGTTACTGCCGGCTCGGCTACCTGATGCATAGGCTCCTCATCCTGCTCATATGAGTCAGCAACGGCCTGGGTTACATTCTCATCGTCTATCTCGGGCAGGGGTACCTCAACCTGCTGCTTGCGGGGGCGTCCGCGACGCTTGGAAGCAGCGGACTGCTGAGCGGGCTGGGGGAGCTCCTCTTTCTGAGCGGGCTCACTGGCAAGCTGCTCCTTTACGGGTTCCTGGACAGGCTCCTGTGCGGGCTGCTGAGCGGGTGTCTCCTGTGCCTTGGGCTTGTTCTGGTTGGCTCCGCGGCCACGTTTCTTCTGGCCCTGATTGTCCTGGGCAGGTTTGGGCTCCTGCTGCTGTGCAGGCTGCTCCTGTGCGGGCTTGGTATCGGCAGCAACCTCTTTGGCCTCCTGTTTGGGGGCGTTGTTGTCCTTGCGGTCGCCCTTCTTGGCCTTGCCTTTCTCACCGTTGGCTGTGTAAACTTTCTCGGTGCTGTTGTTCTTGAGTGCTACCTTGTTGCGGGGTCTCTTCTCCTTGTCGGAGTTGTTTTTGGATGCTGAGATGGCCTGCTCGTCAAGAATATCATACACAAGCTGATTCTTGTCATCCTTGCTCTTGATTCCCATCTCTTTTGCAATGGCCTGGAGCTCTTCCAGACTCTTGCTCTTTAATTGCAGTATGTCAAACATTGTTTTATCGGACCTTAGCAATATCGGCGACACACCAAGTGCACACTGACATCACGTAAGGTATGGGTTAATGTAAAATCGGATTGATTGCCGCTACCGGAGTTCCTTGAATTGGACTGTATTGCGGCTTACGGTTGCAAATGTACGAATTAATTCAATACGTAGTACACAGTAGGAGGGTTCTTTTTCCTTTTTCCCGATAAAACCTTCAAATCACAATCAGCGGTCTTACTTATTTGAAATCAAAGCGCATCAGGACAGGATTGCCTTCAGGGTTTATCCTGGAGAGTGTCTCATTATCAATGTTTTCTCCGTTAGCCATGATAAAGCCTGATGCCGATGAGTATGTAATCAACGCCTTGTCACACAGGTAATATCCGTATCCGGGGAACGGGGTGGAACACAATCCCTGCTCCTGCAGGCAGTAGTTGTAGCACTTGTTGGCATCGAGGTCATTTATGGCCATGAAATCCTTTATGCCGTATCCGTCCAGATACATGCTGTAGGTAACGACAAGTTTGTTGCCGACCATTGCGGCCGAGTTGAACTTTCTTACATATTCAGTATTCATGACCAGTTCATTAAAGGCCACAATATCCTCCATCTCGCTCTGCGGGTAACGCTTG
>Ga0265299_10006262_pt1 | contig 10863 bp, 9 predicted proteins | sample AusTroGonzalo_MG_4_FD_193485 | JGI IMG/M metagenome (GOLD analysis project Ga0265299, IMG submission 193485) | Bovine rumen microbial communities from tropical cattle in Woodstock, Queensland, Australia - Gonzalo_02 | ecosystem: Host-associated > Mammals > Digestive system > Stomach > Rumen ...
AGACCTTGTTGCGCAAGCTTTTCGCAGAGAATGCGGTACTTGGGTAAAAGCCCTGCGTGGTGGAGCCCAATGCCTTGCTTGAGCCAACGCTTGACGTCGGGACCATACGGGCTTGCGAATCGGACTTCCTTGATGGCTTCGTTGATCTTGACTTTCTCTTCTTTGGTGCAGAGGTCGAGACTCATGAAATTTTGCGCATTGGATGCCGCCGCCGCTTGCGTGAAGTGGACAACGTAAACAGGAGCCTTGCCCTCGTTCACGAGTTTTTGTACTTCCGTCGAAATTTCTGTCGTGCTGTAGCTGAAGTCGAGCGGTACCGGGCGTTGCGTCGAGCGGACGGTTACGGACTCGCGGCCTGTGTGCTTTGTCATGTCGCGTTCGAAAAATTCGGTGGCGCCGACGGTCGCGCTCATCAGGAGGAATCTCGATTGCGGGAGCGTAAGTAGCGGGACTTGCCAGGCGACGCCGCGTTCGCGGTCGGAATAATAATGGAATTCGTCCATCACGATGTCCGTGATGGAAAGCATTTCGCCTTCGCACAACGCCATGTTCGAAAGAATTTCGGCGGTACAGCAAATGATGGGGGCATCGCGGTTGACGGTTGCATCTCCGGTCGAAAGTCCGACGTTCTCGGCGCCGAATTCCTTGCAGAGCGCCATCCACTTTTCGTTTACGAGCGCCTTGATGGGACAGGTGTAAACGCTTCGGCGGCCATGTACGAGACTGTCAAAATGGAGCGCAAGTGCGACCATGGATTTCCCGCTTCCGGTCGGCGTGTTGAGAATAACATTTTTACCGTCCAAAAGTTCGAGAATCGCTTCTTCTTGCGCTGGATATAAAGTTGTCCCGCGGGCCTCGGCCCACGCCATAAATTGTTCCAAAACGTCTTCGGACGAAATATCCGAACGGTGTCCGTTGACCTTTTCGACCAGTTCGTTCAAAAAATCTTTGAGAATCCGCTTGCTTTGCTCTGCCATAGTGGTTCAAAGATAACTTTTTGAAAATATTTCGTAATAACTTTTCTATTTTCGATTGTAAGGAGATTTGTTATGAAAGGAATCGTTCTTGCTGGAGGCTCCGGCACCCGTTTGTATCCACTTACGATGGTCACATCGAAGCAACTCTTGCCGGTTTATGACAAGCCGATGATTTATTACCCGCTTTCGACGTTGATGCTTGCGGGAATTCGTGACATTCTCATCATTTCAACGCCGACGGATTTGCCGAACTTTGAGCGCTTGCTCGGTGACGGATCCGCAATGGGCCTCAACTTGAGCTACAAGGTGCAACCGAGTCCGGACGGCCTTGCTCAAGCGTTTATCTTGGGTGAAGAATTTATTGGTAACGATTGCTGCGCGATGGTGCTCGGCGATAACATTTTTTATGGGAACGGCTTCAGCCCTCTGTTGAAGGCTGCCGTAAAAAATGCCGAAGAAAATGGACGCGCCAGCGTATTCGGTTATTACGTCGAAGACCCGGAACGTTTTGGCGTCGTGGAATTTGACAATAACGGCAAGGTGATTTCCGTCGAAGAGAAACCGAAGGAACCCAAGAGCAATTATGCCATTACGGGACTTTATTTTTATGACAACCGCGTGAGTGGATTTGCCAAAGTGCAAAAACCGAGCGCCCGAGGCGAACTCGAAATTACCGACCTCAACAAGACGTACCTCGACAAGGGCGAACTCGACGTGAAGCTCCTCGGCCGTGGCTTTGCTTGGCTTGACACAGGCACGATGGATAGCCTCATAGAAGCGGGCGAGTTTGTGAAAATGGTCGAAAACCGCCAGGGAATCCAGATTTCTGCCGTTGAAGAAATCGCCTACATTAACGGTTGGATCAGCAAGGAAAAACTCCTGGAATCTGCGGCCAAGTACGGCAAGTCCCCCTATGGACAACACCTGAAAAAAGTCGCCGAAGGAAAGATTCATTACTAGGCTTGACGGCGTTGGTGCCGTCAATTGTGAATTTGAACATCCGCTAGGCTTGCTTGATATGTAAGCATTGAAAAATTATGGAGGGAGGGGATTTCTTTAATTTTTTTTCTTGTTGTAAAAAAAATGTAAAATAAATTAAACAGTTTTCGTTTTTTTGTTATTGATGATAATTTAAGTCGTGCAACAGAATGTAATTTAGTTTACTTTTGTTGTATTCGTCATTTAAAAAGGAGAAAATAATGAAAAAAATGGCATTGGCAGCCACGTTGTTGGCTGTATTTATGATGGGCTGCTCGGATACGGGCGTGGATAATTCAGTTGCTTCTACGAGCGACGTGAAGAACAAACAGACCTTGCAAAATGAAAAGGTGGCTGCTTATTTTAGCTCAGTGCCTGAATTTAAAAATGAAGTAAATTCTGAAAAAAGTGTAGGTTTGTATAAAACGACAGTTGTAAGTAATACTTTTCAATTTGCTGCATATGTTGAAGATGAAATTTCTCATACTTATGGGATGGGACTGGGTGTATTTGTAGACCCGGAACCGCATCATCGTGGCACGTCTTATTTTTATACAAGAAAGAATGGTAATCCTTATACAGCGGATATTATTCACATGTATACGGCTTGCGCTAAAGGGTGTTCTTGGAATGGCTATGATGTGAATAGCTTTACATGCCAAGATTTTGATGTAAAATACGATTACAATACAAACGTTGATGCGTTTGAAATACATTGCAAAGATATGACTGGAAATTTTGGCGTAGTTACCAATGCTGCAGCAGTTTTAAATGCAGGAACTGATGACGAAGTGATTATGGCAATGGCAGGGCATAGCCAAAATATTGATGATCTTTTTGGTATTCTGATTTATCAAAAGTATATTGTTCCGCTGGCGAATGCTAATGCTGGACTTTAGTTTTTGTAAGAAGTTCATCGCTATCACAAGGAACTCGGCTCATTTTGCCGGGTTCTTTTTTTAGAATAATCGAATGCGGTTTTTGCACCTTAATCTTCAAAAAAAATATATTTTCCTTAGGGATTCTCCAAAAATATTTTTGAAATCAAGTTTTCTTAACCAAAGTGATTTTAAAAAGTTCCGTTTAAGAAAATTGTAGAGGTGGGTGTGAAAATTGTTCAAATTGTATTGATTTTGCTTGTCTTGGCGCCACTTTGCTTTGCGATTCCCGCAAGCGACGAGACATTTTTCTTGAAACAGCCTGACGGGCGTTCCATCGAAGTGCGTCAGGTGGGTGACGAGCGTTTTTACTTGTTGGAAACTGCAGATGGATATATTCTGCAAAAGGATGCGCTCGGGTTTTATGCTTATGCTAACGAAATGGGCGAATCTTCGGGAATCTATGCTCGCAACGCACAGGACCGCAGCGAATCGGATGCGCAGTTCTTGGCGGGACTCAATCCGGAAAAAATATACGAACGCCTATATGAATTGGCTCCTAAAGATGATGATGCTCCCGAAAATGAAAGGCCCGCCTTTGTCAATCGTGGAAAATTGCAGATGGCCGCTGCAAGTACAAGGCTTTCCGTGGGAAAACTTCGCGGATTGGTCTTGCTAGTCCAATATTCCGATGTCAAGTTTAAAATTGCAAATGCAAATCAATTTTTCACGGATTTCTTTAACAAGGAAGGTTTTGACGAATTTGCCAATCATGGTAGTGTAAGGGATTATTTTGTACAAAACTCCATAGGGTTGTTCACCCCTGAATTTGACGTTTATGGTCCCATTACTGTGCCGGGAAAAAGGGCTTCTTATGGATATGATTCGACGGGACTTGCCGGTGGAAAACGCGCTGTAAAAGAAGCCTTGGATTCGCTTGTTAAAAAAGGCGGTATTGATTTTTCGCAGTATGATAAAGATAAAGATGGCTATATCGATTTTATTTTTATGGTCTATGCCGGTGTCGGTGCTGCGACGACTTCAGTTAAAGATGCTATATGGCCTCATGCTGGAGGTCTAGGCGATTTGGGTTTTCCCAAAAATGGTATGAAACTAGATGACAGTATTTATGCCAACAAATACGCCTGCTCTAATGAAATTAGCGGATCTGCTTATCAAAAGGATAGTAGTACATCTGTTGTTGATGGTATTGGGACTGCGATCCATGAATTTAGCCATACGCTAGGATTGCCTGATATGTATGATTCGGGAAAAAAGAACCCTCGCAAAACGCCGGGGACATGGGATGTCATGGATCAAGGGGTGTACAATTGCCCAACCAATTCCTATAACACAAGAAGTTGCATGCCTCCTTTTTATTCCGCTCTGGAACGATCTGTACTTGGATGGCTGACTCCTACAGATCTCAATCATGTCGGTACGCTTGTTCTGGAAAAAATAGATAACAATGTAGCGTATAGAGTTTTAAATCCCAAGAATGTAAAAGATTATTTTTTATTGGAATACAGAAGCAATAAAGATTGGGACGGTGGCCAAAGGGCTTCTGGAATGCTGATATGGCATATCGACAGAATTGATTCTTTATGGAGAAAAAATAGGGTCAACAACGACAGCAATCACATGCAAGTTGATATCGTCGAAGCGGTTCCTGAAAAAGTAACGTATGCAACTGCTGACGATCCGTTCCCTGGAGCTGGTAATGTCACCGAATTCGACAAGTTCATCTTCAGGAACGGTGACGACATGAAGATAGCCCTTTCCAACATTAAGGAATCCTCGGACAAGGATTATGTCACGTTCACTGTGAATATGACTGTCAAGTCGTCCTCGTCACTAACACGCTCCAGTTCTTCGGTTTTGTCGAGTTCGTCGATGGTTTCGTCGAGTTCTGCTACGGTTTCGTCCAGCTCAATAAGAGCGTCCTCCAGTTCGAATGTTCCAGGTTCATCAAGTCGCATTGCGGAAATGTCTTCAAGTTCTGCAATTGCGTCCTCGTGTTCCGCGATATCGTCTTCGGAAAGTCTCGAATCCAGTTCTAGCGAACATCCCGTTTTCGCTGTGCATTCGACGCCGTTGTCAAATGTTCGAGTCAGAATGCATAACGGCGATATTTGCATTTACGCTCCGCAGCAAGGCGTAAAAACAGTGAGATTTTTCTCTCCCATTGGAACTCTCCTGCTCGAAACGACGATGGACGGCTACGAACAAAAAATCGTCCATATCCGCCAATTGGCGACAGCAAATGTCATTCTCTCGGTATCGCAAGGCGGCAAACGGCTCTTTACGGAGATGCTAAAGCTCTAAGTTCTAGGATTTCTCAACTGCGGCAAAGCCGCCCTTTACTATATTTCTCCTCAAATTGGAGAATTTCATGAAACGTTCCATTGTCATCACTGGCGGCGCGGGCTTTATCGGAAGTCATGTCGTTCGCCTGTTCGTGAACAAGTACCCTGAATACAAGATCATCAACCTTGACAAGCTTACTTACGCGGGTAACCTCGCGAATCTCAAGGATGTCGAGGACAAGCCGAACTACAAGTTCGTGAAGATGGACATTTGCGACTTCGACGCATTCTACAAGCTCATGCAAGATGAAAAGATTGACGGTATCATTCACCTCGCGGCCGAAAGCCACGTGGACCGCTCCATCAAGGACCCGTTCACCTTTGCCAAGACGAACGTGATGGGCACTTTGAGCCTCTTGCAGGCTGCGAAACTCTACTGGGAATCTCTCCCCGAAAAGTACGAGGGCAAGCGTTTCTACCATATTTCGACGGATGAAGTTTACGGTGCGCTCAAGATGAACCATCCGGAAGGCATTACGCCTCCATTCACGACTACGGCGTCCAGTTCGGAGCACCATCTGGCTTACGGTGACGATTTCTTCTACGAAACCACCAAGTACACGCCGCACAGCCCGTATTCCGCATCCAAGGCGGGTTCCGACCACTTCGTGCGTGCGTTCCACGACACCTACGGCATGCCGACCATCGTGACGAACTGCTCCAACAACTACGGTCCGTACCAGTTCCCCGAAAAGCTGATTCCGCTGTTCATCAACAATATCCGCCACAAGAAACCGCTTCCGGTTTACGGCAAGGGCGAGAATGTGCGCGACTGGCTCTTTGTAGAAGACCACGCCCGCGCTATCGACGTGATTTTCCATAACGGGAAGATTGCCGAGACGTACAATATCGGCGGGTTCAACGAATGGAAGAACATCGACATCATCAAGGTCGTCATCAAGACGGTGGATCGGCTCTTGGGTCGTGCGGAAGGCGAGGACATGAACCTCATCACCTACGTGACGGACCGTCTGGGCCACGACGCCCGCTACGCCATCGATTCCACCAAGCTCCAGAAGGAACTGGGCTGGGAACCGTCCTTGCAGTTCGAGGAAGGCATCGAGAAGACGGTGCGCTGGTATCTCGACAACCAGGAATGGCTCGACAACATCACGAGCGGCGACTACGAAAAGTATTACGAGACGATGTACAAGAATAGGTAGTAGGTGGTAGGTTATAGGTTGTAGGTGACGTTACACGCACTTCGTGCGTCAATAAGGGACGGCGAAGCCGTGATTAAAACCTAATGCCTAAAACCTAAGACCTGTAACCTAAAAAATCGGAGTTTTTTATGTCTAAATTCAATTTCATCAAGACGTCCATCGAGGGCGTGACTATCATCGAGCCGACGGTCTATGGCGACCATCGTGGCTACTTCATGGAAACTTACAACAAGGGCGAGTTCGATGCGGCCGGCCTCAACATGGTCTTTGTTCAGGACAACGAGTCCAAGAGCAAGAAGGGCGTACTTCGCGGACTCCATTTCCAGAAGAAGAACCCGCAGGGAAAACTTGTCCGTGTCATCGAAGGCGAAGTCTTTGACGTTGCTGTCGATCTTCGTAAGGGAAGTCCGACGTTTGGCAAGTGGGAAGGTGTTGTGCTTTCCTCCGAAAATAAAAAACAGTTTTACATTCCCGAAGGATTTGCTCACGGTTTCGTGGTGCTCAGCGAGACAGCCACGTTTGTGTATAAGTGCACCCGTCTGTATGACCCGAAGGACGAGGGCGGCCTCATGTGGAACGACCCGGCCATCGGTATCGAGTGGCCTGTCGGCAACGGCTTTGAACCGCTCCTCTCCGAGAAGGATACGAAGAATCCGCTCCTGAAGGACCTTGGTTTCGCTTTTGAACTGTAGGATTGGTAGTTGGTTATAGGTTGTTGGTCTTAGGGAAGCCACGCTTTTCATGTGTTCGTATGTAAATGGCGAAGCCGTGATTTTTAATCCTAATACTTAATACCTATTACCAGACCCCAAACATCTTTTTCTATTTTTGCGCTATCATGAAAAATATTCTTGTCGTTTGTACTGGGAACATTTGTCGCAGCCCTACGGGGGAGTACCTTTTGAAAAAGGAACTAGGACCGGATTTCAATGTAATGAGTGCAGGTCTTGGAGCGTTGGTGGATAACCCCGCTCACGAAATTTCCCAGAAAATCGCATTGCAGCATGGCATTGACATGAGTGCCCATCGTGCCCGTCAAATCAACTTGGACATCCTCAAGTGGGCCGATTTGATTTTAGTTATGGAAATAGGTCATAAAAGGGAACTTTTGCATAGGTATCCGTGGCTCGAAGGCAAGGTTTTCCGATACGGAGAATCTCACCAGGTCGATATCCCCGACCCATATCGTCGTCCGGAAAATGCGTTTGTCCTTGCGTGGAATTTTATTTCCAAGCTGACGCCATACTGGGTAGAAAAAATTAGGCAAAGTGAAGCCAAACAATAATTCTAAAAAGGTAAGGTATGAACAAAATAGGTTTTGCTCTTTGTGGAGTGGCTGCCGCGGTCTTGAGCGGTTGTTTTGCGGCTCCGCAGATGCGTATGGAAATTCCTGAGGATTCCACGACTTTTAATGGAATGACTTTCAAGCTGCATTCCATTGAGAAGGGTGATATGGGCGAACCGGTGCAGGTCACTCCCAATCCGTCCGAAGGCAATTTGGCGGATTTGATGGTGGATTCTCTCCCGGACTTGGAATACAGGATTGGACCTCTGGACATGGTCCAGGTGGTTGTCTGGGAACATCCGGAACTCACGTCTCCGATGGGCCAGTATCAGCCGGCAGGTCAGAAGGTGACGACTGATGGTAAGCTCTTCTATCCGTATGCGGGTGAACTCCAGGTGGCTGGTCTTACTGCGCAGGAACTTCGTAAGGAAATTACCAAGCGTCTTTCTGACAAGATCCTTAACGATCCTCAGGTGGATGTTCGCGTAACAGGCTACCACAGTCGCAAGGCTTTGGTTTCGGGCGCCGTGAACAAGCCCGGCTATGTGCGTTTTGACGAAAATCCGATGACCGTTCCCGATGTGATTGCCGAAGTCGGTGGCTTTGATGAAAGGGCTGATCCTTCGTTTGTCCAACTCCGTCGTGGCGACAAGGTTTATAACATTGACTATGTCCGTGCGTTCAAGGATAACATTGCCATTGACCGCATTCTCGTGAAACCGGGCGACCAGCTTTTCGTTCCGCAGAAATCCGAAATGGAAAGGGATCGCAAGGTGTATGTTCTTGGCGAAGTGAACAGGAGTGGGATTGTCCGCATGGATCACCTCTTGACTTTGGCCGAAGCGCTTGCTGCTTCTGGTGGTGTCAATGCCATGAATGCTTCGCCGAAAGATATTTATGTTATTAGAAATTCGGGCGAGAAGAAAATCGATATTTACCAGTTGAATGCAAAGAATGCAATGGCTCTTGCCATGGCCGATCGTTTTGAAATGAATCCGCGCGATATCGTGTATGTCGATGCTTCTGGCATTGCTACTTGGAACCGCCTTCTTAGCTTGATTGTGCCGACGATGAGCGCTATATACTCGACGACTCAGATCCTCTACGAAACTCAGTTGATTAGCAAAACGGGTTGGGTCAATAAAACTACATCGAGTTCGAGTAGCAAAAAATAACTGTTGTCTGGGGCTAATAAAATGATTAACTTGATTTTATGTGGTGGTAGCGGTACGCGCTTATGGCCGATTAGCCGCTCCCTTATGCCAAAACAGTTCGCGCGTCTTTTTGAAGGAACTTCCTTGTTCCAGCGCACGGTAAAGACAAATTCTCGCATTTGCAGTGCCCAGTATATTGTGAGTAACGCGGAACAGTATTTCTTGGCGAAAGACCAACTCGAAGAAGTCAAGGCTAATAACGTCCGGTTCCTTTTGGAGCCGGTGGGACGAAATACTGCCCCGGCAATCGCTCTAGCCTGTCTTGGACTCAAGCCGGACGATATCGTTCTCGTTTCTCCGTCCGATCATGTAATCCGCAAAACGGATGCATACGAAGAATGCCTGCGCAAGGCGGAATCGTTTGCCGAGAAGGGTTTCATGGTTACGTTCGGCATTACGCCGACGGGCCCGGAAACGGGTTACGGATACATCGAAGCAGATGGCGACGACGTCAAGCGCTTTGTCGAAAAACCGAATTTGGAGACTGCAAAGAAGTATGTCGCTTCTGGAAGGTTCTTTTGGAACAGCGGCATCTTCTGCTTCAAGGCTTCGACATTCCTTGCAGAACTTGAAAAGTATTCTCCAGATATTTTGTCGTCCGCGAAGGTTGCTTTTGCGAACGCCAAGAAAGAAAACAAGGATGCCCTTGTTCGTGTCGATCATGACGACATGATGAACATTCCTTCGAATTCCATTGACTATGCCGTTATGGAAAAATCGACGAAGGTGAAAGTCGTACCGAGCGATATCGGTTGGTCCGATCTAGGTGCGTTCGATTCCCTTTATGGCGAGTATGATCACGATGCCGATGGGAACAACATAAACGACAAGCATTTGGCCATTGGCTCCAAGAATTCGCTCGTGCTCGGCGGTCAGCGCCAAATTTGTACGATTGATCTTGACAACATGTTGATTGTCGATACGCCGGACGCATTGTTGGTCGCACCGCTGGCAAGCAGCCAGAAGGTGAAAAAAGTCGTCGATGAACTCAAATCTCGCGGCTCTGATTTGCCGACAGTCCCGCAGACGGTCAATCGCCCGTGGGGTACGTATTCTGTACTCGAATCGACGGACCGCTACAAGATGAAGCGCATCGTTGTACGTCCGGGTGAACGTCTCTCGCTGCAGAAACACTTGCACCGTTCGGAGCACTGGGTTGTCGTGAGCGGCACCGCAACAGTGACCGTTGGCGACAAGGTGTTCTATGTTCGTCCAAACGAATCGACATACATCCCGTCCGGGACGATACACCGCTTGCAGAACGAAGGCAGACTTCCACTTGTAATCGTTGAAGTCCAGGTAGGCGAATATACCGGCGAAGACGATATCATTCGCGTCCAGGATGACTATAAACGTTCTTAAAAGTGGACTGTAGAAAAAATAAAAATGGCGGGTATTGACCCGTCATTTTTTTGTCGTTCTTTTTATGGGGAGGGACGCTGAGGGGCGGTAAAACGTCTCCTAAAATCCCTAACCCCTATATCCTAAAACCTAATTCTTACTTGTTCTTCAGCAAGTCGCGGATTTCGGTGAGGAGCTTTTCTTCGGCAGACGGCTCAGGAGGGGCGGCCGGAGCAGCGGCTTCGTCAGCGGCTTTTTTCTTGCGGACGTTCTGCACGAGGTCAAAGAACTTCTTCATCAAGAGGAACACGGCAAAAGCGACAATCAAGAAGTCGATGATGCCACCGATGAAGTTGCCGTAAGGAATTGTGATGTTTTCTGCAGTCGTGTAGGCGAGGGCCTTGATTCCTTCGCCTGCGTCCTGGGCGCCGCACTTGGCGATGATGGCAGTGACAAGCGGCATCACGATGTCGTTCACGAAGGACGTGACGATCTTACCGAAAGCGGCACCGATGATGATACCGATAGCCATGTCAACGATGTTGCCTTTGAGGGCGAACGCCTTGAATTCTTCAAGAAGTGAAGTTGCTTTTGATTTGATGCTCATTTTTGAGTCCCCTTTTTGATTGGTTGCTTATTTAATTATAGCAAACTCTTTGAA
>Ga0265299_10006265_pt1 | contig 10859 bp, 14 predicted proteins | sample AusTroGonzalo_MG_4_FD_193485 | JGI IMG/M metagenome (GOLD analysis project Ga0265299, IMG submission 193485) | Bovine rumen microbial communities from tropical cattle in Woodstock, Queensland, Australia - Gonzalo_02 | ecosystem: Host-associated > Mammals > Digestive system > Stomach > Rumen ...
GCTATCCCAAATCCTAGACTACAACGAACATTCGGAACATGATGATGCTCCCGACTCATTGGCAAGCGCGATTAGAAAGTATGAAACCAAAACCCGCTTCAAGGGATTTACAGAGGGGATTTAATAAATGATTCAATACCGCACTTACTTTTACGATAACGGGCGTGACCCTCTTTTCGATGCCTTTACCTTGCCCGCTGAAACGGAAATGACCGTTGACCTACTGACTTCTCTTATAGGCGCGTTCAATTCTGGGTATGCGCGGCGGTATGAGATTTTGGATACACCGTTTAGGCGGCAATTCGCCATTTTCGGGCGCAACCCCAGAGAAGATTACAAACCAGATAACAGATTGGCGGCTAATTTCTGTAGGCAGATCGCTACAACCTTTGAGGGCTATTTCATTGGAAACCCGGTTGAGTACCGCAACACAGACGAAATAGCCGATACATGGCTAGACCTTTACAACAAACGCAACAATCAAGCGGGCGTGGATGCGTCTATCTCGATGGGTTGCACAAAATACGGCAGGGCTTATGAACTTCTCTACATGAACCAACACGGCGAACCTGCAAGCGCGTACATTTCCCCCCGCGCCGGGTTTGTAGTCTATGACGATTCAGTAGTGCGCGAACCGCTCTTTGGGGTTACGTTTGCTCTTGACGATCACGGCTCATTGTTCGGCGCGTGGAGTGATTCACGGCAGATCGTGCAGTTCAAGAATTCTGGTAACGGTATCGAATTCGAGGAACCAACGCCGCATGTTTTCGGCGGTGTGCCTCTGATCGAATACACTCAGGATGAAAATAGCGCGGGGTTGTATGAAGATGTGATGAACCTTGCAGATGCTTTCAACGCCGCTTTGAGTGAAAAGGCAAACGACGTTGAGTATTTTGCAGATGCGTACTTAGCCGTTACCGGTGTAGAGTTGCCAGAGGATTTCAAAGTTGATTTGAGAGAATACCGCCTTATTAACGTTTGGGGTGAGGAAACTCCCAACGTGTATTTCCTCGAAAAGCCTAACGCCGATGTGACACAAGAAAACTTACTCTCACGTCTGGAAACGCTGATTTACAAAACGTCTATGGTTCCTGACATTACGGATGAATCTTTCTATACTGCAAGCGGTACCGCCCTTACCAAAAGGCTTATGCCAATGGCTAACATGGCTAAGAGCAAAGAGCAGCGGTTCAAGGATTCCATTAGGCACAGGCTGAGGCTACTTTCCAATGTTCCGGGCGAGAGTTTCACCGGTGATGATTGGGCTACTACTGAAATACTTATGACGCGCAACATGCCCGCCGATCTTGCGAATGAGGCACAGATAGCGGGCGCGTTGGCGGGTATCGTTTCTGAGGAAACGCAACTTTCCATTCTCTCGTGTGTTGAAGATGCAGCGGGTGAAATGGAACGCAAGCGCAACGAAAGAGAATCATTGAACAATGAAATGTATCCGGCTCTAGGGGGTAACGATGATCGCTAGCTATCAAGGTAGATACAGGCTCAATATCCGTAAGGGCGCGGGTACGTCTTTCCCGGTCGTTCGCACTATGGAACGTGGAGAGAAGATTGAAATTCAAGCCATTGAAGGTGAGTGGGCTAAATGCCGTGAGGGTTATATCATGGCGGACAAACTCTATTTCGAGGCAGAAACGAACGACCATGCCGGTGCGGTTGGAAATCCTGAATACATCTTTGAGAAAATGCGGGTTGTTGAGTTGCGCGATTACGCCGAGAAAAACGGCATTGAGATTAAACCCGGCATGAAAAAAGCTGAGATTATCGCCGCAATTCGTGAGGCGTAGAAATGGATAGCCCCGACTATTGGGAGCGGCGCAAAGTCAAGCTATACGCTCAGGTAGAACGTGAAGAGGCGAAATTAGCCAAACAACTCAATTCGTACTATGAGCGTGAAGCGGCGAAACTGTCTAAAGAGATCGCGTCTTACTATCAGAGGTACGGCGAAAACAACGTATTGCAATACAGGAACATGCTCATAAGCCTAAGCGATACGGATAAACAATTACTTTTCGCCCAGATGGACGCTTTTGCAAAAAAGTACCCTCAGTATCAACACCTAATGCCCGTTAGGGAATCAATCTACAAACTCAATGAGTTAGAGGGCGTTAGGGAATCAATGCGCTTGCAGCAGTTGAACATAGGCGCGGCAGAGATTGACAGAATAACGCCGATGCTTACGAACGACGCATTGAGGGCGGCGGATTTGATCGCTGAGGAAATGGGCTTTGGCGCGAATTTCTACACCGTTAACGCCGATGTTGTAAAACTCACGGTTGGGGCTAAGTGGACGGGTGGAGAAGATTTTTCAGATCGCATATGGTCAAACAAACAAAAGCTGACTGACTTTCTCTATAACGAATTCGCGCAAGGTTTAGCCCGTGGCGTTAACTATGACACGATGGAACGCCAACTAAGGGAAAAGTTCGTTGATCGTTCGCGCTACGAAACAATGCGCGTAATTCGCACAGAGGGAACGTTTGTGCTGAATGAGGCGCAACGGCAGAGTTTTATGAGCCTATACGGTAGCGACGATGCCGCCTATTTTCTCTCAACGATCACGGACGGGAAAGCGTGCGCGGATTGCACGGCGATTGAAAATGAAATGCGCGTTAACCCGGCTCTGTGTAGTGAGGCGGAACCGGGGATAAATTTCCCGCCTATCCATCCTAATTGCCGCTGTACCACACAATTTGCCTTAGGCACGTCTGAGGATTTCATATCTGACATGCGCGAACAGTTAGCAGAGTTTGAGGAATGATTACATACTACTTTTGGGCTGGGTATTGTGGTTATTGCAAGTGGGCAAGGCGGGAGATCATCGAACCGCTCATGGAACAGGGCGCGAACATCGAGATAATTAACTGCATGGATAACCCTGATAAGGCGATTAGATACACGGTCAAAAAGATCCCCACTCTCATTACCGTTGATGAATCTGGTAAAGAGATAAAACGATTAGAACGACACGCGATAAACGAACAGAGCGTAAAAACGATGTTGGGAATATAGCCGCTTTCGGGCGGCTTTTTCTATTACCCGGAAGGGTACGCCCAAGCATTGAGCGGCGTTAAAAGCTATGGCAGGTGTAGGCATGGAACACGTAAAAAACTATGGAGGTAAGCAAATGGCAAACGACGAAACGATCACAACGGTTAGTTCCACTTCATACCCACCCCAGAACGCCGCTATTTCGGCGAATACGGCGGACGTTACAACGGCTTTGCATGTTGCGCCGCCGGAAGAGAAGCCCGCAAAGCCGGAAAAGGAAAAGGCAACGCCTGAAAAGAAATACACGGATTCAGACGTTGACGAAATCATTAAAAAGCGGCTAGCCCGCGCACATGCTGAATGGGAATCAAAGGCGGCTAAAGAGCGTGAAGAGGCTACGGAGGCTGAGAAGCTAAAGGGTATGAACGAACTTGACCGGGCAAAGCACGAACGGGAAAGGCTAGAGAAGGAAAACGCCGCATTAATCGAGCAGATCAACCTTTCACAGCAAATGGAGGTTGCGCGTGAGACGTTGGCTGAATCCGGTATCAATTTCCCCCCGGCGTTGCTAAAGATGTTTGTTTCCCCCGACGCTGCAAAGACTAAAGAGGCGGTGGACGCTGTAACGGGTTTGTGGGCGGCTGAGGTTGATAGGGCGGTTAAGGATGCTCTTAGAGCGCAACCGCCAAAATCACCCAACCCAACGACGGCGGCAACGCCCAGCGCGGGCAAGACGTTTGCAGAGGCATACAACGCCAAAATGAACGGAGGTAACTAAATGGCGTTCAATGAGAATCTGACTGTTTTTCAGTCGCTTAATATTCTTGAGTCCGAGATCGGACTCGTGACTAAGACGCGCACCGCTGTAAGCGGCGCGGTTGAGATTTCGTCTATCGGCGGTAAGAGCATTGTTAAGGCGGGTAGCCTTTTCACCGGTACGAATGAGTACGGTGTTGTGTTCGAGGATTACGATATTACGGGCGAGACGGCTTATCCGATTTCGGTTATCTTTGCCGGTCGTGTTCGCGCTGATCGCGTTTCCGATAATGTCACCGCTAAGAAATCCGACCTTGCCGCCGTTGGGCTGTACCTTATCACGGTTCCCGCCCCGCAGGGTGCGACCGGTGCAACCGGGGCAACCGGCGCGACCGGCGCAACGTCCTAAACCTAGATTCTGAAAGGAGTTGATATAAATGAGCATTAACTATTCCAACCTTATTACCGATGCCGAACTGCTCGACTTCTCGCAGAATCTGAGCGTTCAGAGGAATTATCTTGGGAATCGCCTTTTCCCCGACCGTAAGACCCAGTATGTTTTCGCTGAGTATTCGCGCGTTGCTAAGGGCGGCACCCTTCCGACTATCGCCCCGGTTCACGCGCTTGACACTGAGGCGTACATTGCTAGTAGGCTCCCGTTCGATAAGATTAGGACGGAAACCCTGCTTATCAAGGAAAAGATCAATGTTACCGAGGCTATCCGCAAGATTACTAACGGTATGGGCATGGATGGCGTGAAAGAGTACGTCTTTGATGATGTGGCGCGTATGGCTGAGGGCGTTATCACCCGCGCCGAGGTTGCTAAGATGGAAGTTCTTACGTCGGGGCAACTTGCCATTGACGAGAACGGCGCAACTTTCACGGTTGATTACGGTGTTCCCGCCGGTAACAAGGATACCGCTTCGTGGGGCAAGACTAGTGATATTCTGGGTGACATTGGCGATTGGTACGCCGCTATCGAGGCGGCGGGGCTTGCGCCTGACACTATCGTTACCACCCGCGCTATCTTCTCGATGATGTGCAAGAATACGAAGGTTCAGACGGCTATTTTCGGTACCGCTGGCGCTGGAACCATCCCGACCCGTGATCAGGTCAATAACCTGCTCTCTAGCATGTTCGATGGGCTTACGTTGGAGATCAATGAAGCGCGTTATGGTATCGAGGGCGTGGACGCAAGCGGTAAGGCTACCGTTACCGCTGGCAGGATGTTCCCGGCTGGCAAGTTCGTTATGTTCGCGTCTGGTTCCAACGGTGCTTTGGGCGCGGGCATTTGGGGCGTTACGCCGGAGGAAGAGGCACAGGGCGGCGCGTTCGATGCTCTGCGACAGCAGCAGTTCGTGACGGTTACCCAGTGGAACAGCCCAGACCCTGTTGCACACTGGACTAAGGCAAGCGGTATGTTCATCCCGGCTCTTGCCAACCCCAACGCCCTTGCTATCGCCGATATTACGATTTCCGAGGGTTAAACATGGATGCGGCAATTAAAGCCGCTCTATCCGAACGGGTAGCGGCGCGGCTCTTGGAAGATGAAGCCGCGCCGCCCCAAACGGCTATTGATGAAATGTTGCAAAGCGCGTTTGACCGTGTATCCATCCGCCTAGCCCCCTACGCCGTACCGGATGCCGCTTATACCATCGTTGTAGAGGTTGCGGTAAAGGCTCTAAGGTTGCGGGGCTATGAAGGTTCTAAGTCTGAATCTATGGGTGACGGGGGGAGCGTTTCCAACACTTTCATTGATGATTTGATGGCGGCTTATGAGGATGATCTCGCGTCGTTGCGGCGTAGCCTATCTAGTACAACGGGTACGGTTGGCATTAGGTTTTTCTAAGGGGGTAAACATGCGTTGGCGTATAGGTACCCTTTACGGACTAACCCAAACCGGTACAGACGAAACACACAAACCGGTATGCGAACTAACAGAGATTGGAACGGCTCATTTCCGCACGCTCCCATTCAAGGCTGTAGAACAACCGGTAGTTGGTAATGGCTTTGACCTTATCACCCGCACATGGTTTACGGCGAAAACCCCGAACACGTTTGAAAACGTTTCGGAGATCGCGCTAGGCGGCTACCGGTGGACGGTTGCCCACTATGCGGCGTTTCGTGACGGCGCGGCTGTGACGGTCTATCGAACCAAAAAGCCCGTTGGGGCTACAGGTGCGACGGGTATCACGGGTGCGACCGGAAACACCGGCGTTACATCGGGGGGCTAGTCATGGGACTGATTCAAGTAACGCTAACCGATGTTGACGGGCTAGGGATAAAGCTAGATCAATGGGCGCAACTCCAAAGCGTGTTTCCCCAAATTGCCCTGAGAGAAGCGACAGAGATATACAACCGGGGCAAGTCTGAGGGCGGTACACCCGTGCGAACCGGTGAGTTGATGGGTTCGCTAACCCTCATTGGGAACGATGAAGTGGCGTATATAAAAGACTACGCGCCGCATGTTGAATACGGACACCGCACACGGGGGAACGGCTACGTAGAGGGGCAACGCTTTTTTGAATCGAACATCGAAGCGCAAAAACCGATTTACAAAGAGCATTTGTTAGAGATTTTGGAGGGGTAGAATGTCAACGCTGAGACTTTCGGCGGCGGTGTTTCTGGGTGAGCTAATCACATTCATAGAGCAACGCACGGGGATACCAACCCATGACACGCCGGAAAACCAACCCTCACCCCTCTTTGCGGTTGAATTGCTCAAAACGGAACCGGCTAACACTAAAACAATGTTTGTAGATCGCTACGATGTGCGGATACACGCGATAGCCGCCGCCGTCAACCCTCACTCAAACGCGCCTGTTCTACGGCTCATTCAGGCGTTGGAAATCGCGTTAGATGAGCGCATACGAATTAATGAGCCGTTTCACGTTTACGATCAGGAATACAGGGGTATACGTAGCCTAAAGAAAGACGAAAGCGGGGAGGGGCACGCCATAACCGATTGGAGTTTTTTCATTTGCTATGGGTACCGCTGTAAATAGAAAGGGGGCAAAATGCCTACAGGTGCAACGGGCGCAACCGGCGGGACTGGTACTCTTTACGGTTGTGATTTCGATAGCATGACCGCTAAGGCTGTGGCGGGTAAAGATATTATCGCCCTTGTGACGGACTCCACCGGCGCGGAGGTTCTCGCTATCGCCGGGCAACAGTCGCTTAGCTACAACATGAGCGCGAACACGACCCAGAGTGCTACGAAAGACGATGATACCAACGGATGGCAGGTTTCCTTCCACGGAACTAAGAGTTGGGATGCATCGGTTGATGGGCTTTTCTCTGTCAATGATTCAACTCACGCCGTGGTTGCTAAGGCTCTTGCCAATGACGATTACCTGTGCTTGAAGATTTGCAAGCGCGTCAAGAGTGAGAATTCTACCACCTACACGCCTATTCGTATGGGTTTGGCTATCGTCACGTCTGACAATTTCACCGCCGGTAATGAGGATAACGCTACTTATTCGATGGCGTTTCAGGGTACCGGTAAGCCGTGGCTTATCGAAGAGGCTACCGACTCCGAGATTTTGGCGGCTACTATCACCGTTGAGGGTTAATTAAAGGGGAATCCATGAATAACACCCGTTTTGAGGTTGACGGAAAATCCTACGTGCTTAAATACACTATGGAACGTATTAATCTGTATGAGGATGCGCACGGCTCTATTGGGCGTATGCTCTATACAGGTGACGTTTTCCTAAAATTCTCTGAGTTGTGCGACCTAATGGCTTGCGCCATGAAGGAAGAGGGCGGGGCGTATGTCAACCCGCAAACCGCTTTCGATATGGCGGGCAACGTCATACGCGCCAATGGGTACTATGAAACCCTCATGGCTACGTTTGAGCAATTGAAAGCCGATGCGGGTTTTTTATTCATGGACTTCCCGACGGGGGAGAGTGGTACCACGATCTAAAACTCTTAACAGAGTATGAATACTACACATCCACCCCGGCGGGCGGTGAAGAGGCACGGGCTAGAAAAAGATTCTCCCGGCAGGTTGATTACGCCTTTTTTGCCGCCCGCTTAGGGTGGACACCCGATCAATACAATTCTCTAACACCTATCGAACGTTTGTTCGTTCGTAAGGAACTTGAAACCGTAACCGCTGAGAAGGTGGGACTTCTCCAAGATGCGGTGAGGTTGGCTTTCGTCAATGCCTACAACGGCAAGAATTACCGTGTATTCAGGAAACGAATAGCGCGTGACGAAAGCATCACAGATGATGAAGTTCAAAAACTTGCGGCGGCTTGCAAGGATAATCCGCCGTGGGTTCCTTGGAGATAGAAAACAATGGCTGATTACACATTAAGCGCAAAAGTGACGTTAGACGCTTCACAATTCACACAGGGCGCAAGAAACGTAACAAACCAGCTTGATAATATGACGAACGCAACGGGCAACATGACTAAATCGGTTGCTCTGGGTAACGTTGCGGCGGGGATTTTCACTAAAGGCATGGGCGCGTTGAGATCGTCAATGGGCGCGGCTGTGAAACGCCTCGATACCATGAAAAACTTTCCTATCCTCATGGAGAGTCTAGGATATAACTCTCAGGATGCGGCTAAGTCTATTCAAAAGATTTCCGATAACCTAGACGGGCTACCCACTTCAACGGATGCCATAGTTGGCATGGTTCAACAGTTAGCCCCCCTTACTAAATCGCTTGATGAAGCTACAGATATTTCACTAGCGATGAATAACGCACTTTTAGCGGGCGGCAAGGCTACCAACGTTCAAGAAAACGCGATGCAACAATATACCCGCATGTTATCGGCGGGAGCGGTTGACATGCGCGGTTGGCGTTCGATGGTAAACGCCATGCCCGGACAACTTAATCAGGTTTCTAAAGCTATGTTGGGTAGCAAAGCATCCACTAATGATCTCTATGAGGCTCTAAAGGATGGTACTGTTTCATTTGACGATTTCAACAAAACCGTTATGAAGCTAAACGATCAGGGTTTGCCCGGTATGAAATCGTTTGAGGAACAGGCGCGGGCGGCTACCGGCGGTATTGGTACCGCTGTGCAAAACCTTAAAAACCGTATTGCTAAGGGTTTGGCGGATATTCTAGAGGGTATCGGCAGGGATAGAATCTCTACTTTCATTAACAACCTTTCAAGCACGATCAAAAACGGGCTTTCCGGTTTGTCTGATTTTGCGGGCAAGGCGGCGGATGTTGTTTTCCCGATACTTGAAAAACTAGTGCAGAATCTTCCGAAAATCGCGGCGGCTGTGACGGCTCTAACCGGGTTGAAGTTTGCCGGTAATTTCGTTGGTACGCTTGCAACTTTCGGAACGAACATTCTAAACGTAGAGGGCAACATAGGACGGTTGCGGAAGGGGCTAAACAATCTGAAAATGGCGGGCGTTGGCGCGGCTTCCGCATTGGCGGGAATCGCCGCCGCTATCGCCGTTAAAGCGGTTGTGGATTTCGTAGACCATCTAAGGGATATGAAAACCGTCACCGAGGATTTGCGCGATGCAGCGCGGGGGGCTTCAACCGAAACCCAGAGTTTCCTAGAGTCATTCCTGAGCAAATTCGGTGAGGGTGAGGGCGTAGCCGGTGCAAACGGCGGCAAGATGGTCAAAGCCGTTGACGATCTAGCAGAGGCGGGCGTAAGGCTTACCGAAAAATGGCGGGAGCAAAATGCAGAGGTAGAAGCGTCCGGGGCGCAAATGGATGCCTACATGAAAACCATTGATCAGGTAGCCGGTAAACAGGGCGAAACCGAAAAGGACACCGCCCGCCTACAGGCTGCCGTGGATGGTCTAAACAAGGCTTTGGGAACCGATTACACGGTAGTTTATGACGATGGTTATAAGATCATGGCGGATGATGCTGAGATAGCCGCCGATGCTATCCGGGATTTAATCGAGGTTCAAAAAGCCCAACTCAGGTTAGACGCATATAAACAAATGTATGAGGATGCGGTAGCCTACGAAAGACAGACAAAGGAAACAGAGAAAGCCGCCAAAAAAGCCTATGAGGATGCGGTAGCCCTTTACGGCGAACACCCAACAACGGAAGAGGGAATCCGGCAAGTTGGGCGGGCGGAACAGGCGTGGAAAGATGCAGCGGCAGAGGCTGACGCTGCAAGCGGCGCGGTTAACGACCTTTGGAACGAAATCGAAAACGCTACGATAGCGACCGATCATGCGAACGGTGAGTTTAACCGGTTCGTAGAATCTAATAGCGACCTTAAAGACGCGCTACTAGATAACGGCGTTAGTTTGGCGGATTTCTCTCAGATGCTAGAGGAAACCGGCATTTCAATTGATGATTTGGGCAAGTTAACCCCAAACGCCCTAAGGCTAATGGGTGAGAGTTTCGACGGCTCTACAGAATCCATTAAACGTTCGTATGCAGCACTAAACACCGCTGATACTAGCGTTAAAAAAGTTGTTTCCTCGATTGGCAAAATCAAGCCCGCAAACGTCAAGGTATCCGAAACCGGCGCGAAAGAAACGCAAGATGAATTAAACGATACCGCCAAAGCTGCGAACAACATTCCCGGCAGGAAAAACGTATCTGTTACCGCCGATACCAGCGCGGCGCGGGCGGCTATTGAATCGCTACGCTCTTATGCGGCTCAAACCGTTTCTTTCACCGTCAAAGCTGCATTTGGCGGCAAACAGGCGGCGGGCGGTATTTTCCTAGGGAATCCGAACATCATACCTAGACACGCCAACGGCGGCATTTTAGCCCAACCGACCCTAACTAGCGTTGGCTGGGTAGGTGAAGCCGGTGCGGAGGCTATCATACCGCTTTCAAACAAAACCTACATCCGCCCGTTTGCTCAGGCGGTGGCAACCGAAATGAGCGGCGGGGGCGGCGATATAAACGTAACGTTGATGTATAACGCCGATTCCAACGCTAAACAAATGGTTAACGATTTGAGCCGGGAGATTAAACTCAGGCGGGCTTTGGGGGTGATCTAATGGCTGACAAAGAGATTACGAAAAAGCCCTATTCCAAGGTTTCAGGGCTTGCAGCCCCGAAACGCGAAAGCGGTTACAAATTCACCGCCTCGTGGACAATCCCGGATAGGCTCAAAAATGGCAAGTATGAAGATCGCGCC
>Ga0265299_10006267_pt1 | contig 10858 bp, 7 predicted proteins | sample AusTroGonzalo_MG_4_FD_193485 | JGI IMG/M metagenome (GOLD analysis project Ga0265299, IMG submission 193485) | Bovine rumen microbial communities from tropical cattle in Woodstock, Queensland, Australia - Gonzalo_02 | ecosystem: Host-associated > Mammals > Digestive system > Stomach > Rumen ...
CAAAAGCATTATACGGGAAAGAAAACCATCCAGAAATAGTTGAAAAAGGTCTCAGAGGATTGGTCGGAGATCGTGTTGACCTAATAATAGGCGGTCCTCCTTGCCAAGCCTATTCTATCGCTGGACGTGCTCAGTCGCCAACAGGGATGAAGTACGACTACAGGAACTACTTGTTTGAGAGCTTTGTGAAAATCGTAGATGCTTTCAAACCAAAGGTCTTTGCTTTTGAAAATGTACCGGGCTTATTAAGTGCTTGCCCTGGGGATATACCTGTACGTTATCGCATTTTCGAGGCATTCAAAGCCATCGGCTATGACATTCGCACACCTGATCAACTAAAAAGTTCTGTCTATTGCGCAGAGGACTTCGATGTTCCTCAGAAACGTAATCGTGTTATTATCATAGGAACACAGCATGGTTCTGGGCTTGATGTTGATGAATTCTATCATAGCCTCTCTTCGCACAAGAGCAAAAAGGCTCATAAGACCGTCAGGGATGCAATCGGCAACATGCCAAAACTATTCCCCAAAGACAAAATAATCCGTGTGGGTAGAAGTAATGTGTCGCATGAGCAAAGAGATGGTGAGCAAATCGATTTGCATATTCCAAGATACCATGGTGAACGAGACCAAAGGTTATTTACAGAATGGCTGGCAAACAATATGAACACTTTCTCCCAACAGGAGAAAATGGATTTCTATACAAAAATCACTGGTCATACCTCTAATCATATCAAATACCGCAATCTTGAATGGGATAAGCCTTCTCCAACGATAGTTGCTCACTTGCACAAGGATGGATACATGTTTATTCATCCGGACATAGAACAATTGCGAACAATCACTATTCGAGAAGCAGCACTGCTACAGTCGTTTCCTATTGACTACAAGTTTGTTGCATCCAATCCCTATTGTTACAAAATGATAGGGAACGCGGTTCCTGTCTTATTCGCAAAGGCCATTGCAGAATCCATGTACGAAGTTTTAGAATCCAAGAAATGAAAAGAAAACTAAACATACTAATAGCCTGCGAGGAAAGCCAGGCATGTTGTAGGGCATTCCGAAAATTGGGACATAATGCTTTCAGTTGTGATTTGTTTGAATGTAGTGGAACCATTTTTGGAACGGATATAAAAGAGCCTCATCCTGAATGGCATTTTAATCATGACATTACAACGGTTCTCAATAAAACTGACCTTACTCTCCAGAATGGGGAACAGGCTATTATTTACGGCGATTGGGATATTATGATTGGTCACCCACCTTGCACCTATTTAGCTGTGAGTGGGGCTCAATGGTATTATCATCCTGATGATAAAAACTTACCCTTTGAACAAAGAAGACCACATCCAAGATACCCAAACAGAGCAAAAGATCGTGAAGATGGTGCAAACTTCTTCCTGTTTCTTGCTAACGCGAACATCAAGCGTATAGCGATAGAGAACCCTGTTGGTATTATGAGTACACGATGGAGAAAACCTGACCAGGCAATACAGCCATTCATGTTTGGAGACCCATATTCAAAGAATACCTGCCTTTGGATTAAGAATCTACGTCCGCTCCATCCTTCCAAACCAACAGATGACCAAGGTGAACGCATCTATTTTGGTAGTGGCAAGTCACAACCGAAATGGTATTCAGATGGATTTACAAAAACAAAAACTCCTGAAGAAAGACAAAAATGGCGTAGTAAAACATTTCCAAACATTGCAAGAGTCATCGCTGAACAATGGACAATTCAGATTGCTGCTGAAGAAGATTTGTTAGATGAGGATGAATGGAGTATCCTTGGCCGTAATTACTTGGAGCTCCTTGATAATATGACAGGAGGTATACGATATACATCTGCTGAAGTAGACAAAAACATTGAGAAGCATAAATATCCTATACGCTTCAAGCAGGATTTACTTGATGAAATTGAGAAAAGAGAACAGGGACTTATTCAATATTGGGAGAAACAAAAATATGACAGGTAATATATATGTTCATAAAGTCTTTCCTCATGATATAACACATGAAGTTGGATTTACTCAAGAGGTACATTACATGTTCTTCAACAGCAGTTACTATCTATCCTTTACCAAGGATAATTCTTCGTTCATTTACAATGTTACGGTTAATGATGCCACAGACTTACGCTTTGGTGGTGACTTTAAGTCAATGCTACCACATACTTTGTCAGTAGGTGATTTCATTTGTATAGAGAAAAAGGGCACGACATATAACTTGTCTATTCTGTCGAAAACCTCAGAGGCTGCCAAAAGATATAATACGATTCTTGGTGTACGTCAGAGGCATATCATTTTTGAGAATGGTCGAGTGGCTTATAAAAGATAAGAGGTTTTAATAAAATTAAGTCAAATTCTAAATCGTAGTATTATGCAGCAGATCTATTTAAAAAGAATGACAAAACAAGACATAACAAGGTCTGTCACTATATGTACTGAATCTGTTAAAGCGTTTTGGGGTGTTGATCCTAATATGACAAATGATTATATGGATATTAACGTTTGTCACGAGGATAATCCTTTGTATTTCCCTTCTGGAATAACTATTCACAAAGGATATCAGGGGGAAAAGGATTGGCGTATTTGTGGAAATGATTGGAAGAAGTTGTATGCTGATGATGAGCCTACTGAAGGTGATATCATGAAAGTGAATCGAATAGGAGACAACAGATTCTCTGTAAAAATCATCAAAAAAGGCACAAATGAGTATAATATTTTGTTTTCCTATTTTAAGGGGAAGGACAATTATGCAATATTAGCTGCTGATGACTCTAGTAATGACACAGAAGAATTAAAAAAATTACATAAGCTTCAATACAAAGTTGAAAACACACATTATCGCCCTTATATAACTGCCATCAAGTCAAAGCCATTTCTGTTGCTTGCTGGTATCTCAGGTACCGGAAAATCTCGAATAGTTCGCGAATTGGCTCGTGCGTGTTGGGATGAAGGCACAGAAGAATACAATGCACAGAAGCCGAAGAACTTTGAAATGGTTCAAGTAAAACCAAACTGGCATGATTCGAGTGAGTTGATTGGCTATGTAAGTCGTGTCAGTGGTGAGCCTGTTTATGTGGCAGGAGATTTTCTGAAATTCGTAGCAAAAGCATGGGAAGAACCAAATGTGCCATATTTCCTCTGCTTAGATGAAATGAATTTGGCTCCTGTGGAGCAATACTTTGCTGAATATCTGAGCGTGGTGGAAAGCAGAAAGAGTGACGGCAATGGCAAGGTTATAACTGACCCTATTTTGGAAAAGAGTGATGATGATTGGTATTACCCACTTGTAGTTCAACTGACCCAGGATGAAGATATAAAGACACAGTTCTTAACTGAAGGTATACGTATTCCTCAAAATCTCATTGTCATTGGTACTGTCAATATGGATGAGACTACCTTCTCATTCTCTCGTAAAGTCCTTGATAGGGCAATGACTATTGAGATGAACGAGGTTGACCTCAAAGGTGGACTTGCCAATAAGTATGAACAAATCGGTAAACTTGGTTCTGCCGAACTGATTGGTACGGCTGTTGAGGGTGTTGATGTATATAGTCAACACAAAGATGTTTGTGATATCGCTATCGATTACCTGCAAAAGGTAAATGACGTATTGGAGGGAACTCCATTCAAGATTGCTTATCGTACAAGAAACGAGTTCTTGCTTTATGTTGTGAACAATTTGCCCTATAATAAAGATGATGCTGACAAGGACATCTCACAACAGGATGTAATCAATAGAGCTTTGGATGAAATCACATCGATGAAAATTCTGAGTCGTATCGAAGGTGATACGGACAAGATTGGTTCGCTCCTGGATGATCTTGAAAATGTGATTGAAGAACAATTGGGCGAACAATACAACAAGGAGAATTCAGCGTCGCTGAAGAAGCTTGACGAAATGAAAAAACGTCTCGATTCTGGTTATACAAGTTTCTGGAGCTAACAAATTATGGAGTTGCTGACGATACAACATGAGGACTTTACAATGTATGTGGAGTGCTCAAAGTATGAAGCCATTTGGGGGAAGGCTGTAAGGAATGTGGGCGAAGATAATCTGCTTACTACTTACACTTGGACGGATGGCGTGAAGTCAGCAACGATTAATGATGAGCCAATAGAAAACGGAAGGCAAGCCAGGGCCGTGTTTTTCGATAATGCAGAATATCCCATCTGGGTGGAGTTCGGCTATCATGTCAGTAAGGCTCAGTTTGGTTCGATGTTACAGGCCGACAACGACCGATTCAGTTTCAGAGGACATACATTGGCAGGCTTTATCAACTATGGCAACGAGATTGGCCGTAGTGAACTGCAGTTAGTATATCATATAGGTAAGGAGCAGCGACACTTCAAGCTGAGCTATGAGGTGTTGAGCACCAAACTTAACTACCATGAACACTGGAAGAAAATAGTTGAGGACATCGAAGCAGAATACCGCATGTTGGCACTCGACTACATGAAGCGTACGTTTCATGGATTTACGCCCGATGTGAAAGGTGATACGCCAGAACTAATATGGTGGAGTATCTTTGCTGGTGAACAGGAGAAGTTTATAAAGGCTTGCCGCAGTATTATAGAAAGACCACGCCGCAGACTTCGTGGCTATGAGGTGTATCTGAGGGCAGACAAACTGAAACGGGTGCCAACGAATATTGAGAATGAATTGGCTGAGCACCGAAAGGAACAGGCACACCTTTATCGGGTAGAAGAACATGTTCAGTCGAACGATACTCAGGAGAACCGTTTCTTGAAATATGCGTTGGGGCAAATAACCACAAAATATGAAACGCTGAAGAAACGCATTGAGGCCATCAAGAACACCTCAGAATCGCTGAAACAGGAGATGAATGAAATGGAAAGGACGCTGACGCACTTGCAGCGGAATCCATTCTTCAGAACAGTGGGAAGGTTCAAGGGACTGACACAAGAAAGTCTGGTGCTGCAAAGGGCTACGGGTTATAGTCAGGTGTACAGGACATGGAACCTGTTGCGCAGGGCTTATTCGCTGAATGACGGCCTGTATCGTCTGCAATCGAAGGATATCGCCACGCTCTATGAGATCTGGTGCTTTATCGAGGTAAGCCATATTGTTAGGGAACAGCTGGGCATAAACGTTGACGTTGACCATCGTAACCGAATGGAGATGAACGGGGTGTTTACTTGGGAATTGGGCAAGGGAGAGCATTCGCGAATATTGTTCAGTAAAGACGGCGTTGAATTGGCTGAACTCGTCTATAACCCAAAGCACACAGAGAAGGAAAACGACTCCATCAGCATGGAGCACCTTGTGGTGCCTACGGTTCCGCAGAAGCCTGACATTGTATTGCAACTGACCAAAGACGATATAGAGAAAGGTATGAAGATGACCTATCTCTTCGATGCCAAATATCGCATTAACGACAGGACCAACGAAGGTGTGGATACACCTCCTGATGATGCCATCAACCAGATGCATCGTTACAGAGACGCCATTTACTACAAGGATAACCAGACGGCAGACGGTAAGCTGAAAAAAGAGGTGATTGGCGGCTATATCCTGTTTCCTGGCAATGGTGACCCCTTGGAGGTGGCTAAGGCCAAGTTCCAACAGTCACTTGATGAAGTGAATATCGGTGCCTTCCCATTGAGGCCCAACGATGAAGAGAACAGAAAGTTGTTGGAGCATTTCATTAAGGAACTGATAGAGACAAAGTCTGCAACAACCATTTCTAAAGTTATTCCTCAGAAAGGATCCTTTATGGAAGTTGGCGACAGAGTACTGATAGGATTGGTAAGGGAGAGTAGTAGAAAGAACTATCTGAAAAAGTTTGAAGATGGTGAAGCAGACCTTTACTATACGGGTCCATCATTCCCGACATCGATAGCTCTGCACAACCTGCACTATTTTATCCCATATTTCAAGGGGATGGGTGTCCGTGATGTGTATGAGATAACGAGGGTGAGAACAATAAAGGGAAGCGAGGCAAAGCAGATAGATGTAGAGGCAGGTAAAGACGATTTGCGATTGGCCTTCCACTTAAAGCCCCATCATCGGTTGTTTGATGACTATCGGGCATTAATGCCTCATGCGTTGGTAGATTACACCTTCTGCGATACAACATTTGGAGAACTTGGCAATCTTTTTGCAGAATAAACAAATCTTTTCGTTTTTTATTCGTATCTTTGCCCTCAGTTATGAAACGCAATAATGACATGATGGCGACGGATCAGAGACAAGGGAAGCGGAGGCCGGTAGACCCCATGAGGCACCACCGTGAAAACGGATGGGACTACAAGGGACGGGCCATCTATCATTTTACGCTGCCTGTGGAGGAACGCTATCCGCTGTTTGGTACGCTGGAGGGTGAGAGTGCTGAGACGGCCTTCGTGAGGCTCAATCCCTTCGGGCATCGCGTGTGTCAGATGTTGTGCGGGTTGCCGCAGTTTTATGCAGGGAAGGGGTTTGCCCTGAAGGTGCTGGCGCAGAAGGTGGTGCCCGACCATGTGCATCTGGTGATTCAGGTGCTGGAGCCGCTGCCGCAGAGTATTGGGGCGGTGGTGCGCGGATTCAAGAGCGGGTGCACGAAGGTGTATAAGGAGATGTATGGCAGCGGCGAAAACGGCGCTGGAGTGCACGGGAAGGGCGACGGGGAAAGAGAGAACGGCGCTGGAGTGCATGGGAAGGACACAGGAGGGAAAGGAGAAAGGGTGGATGCGCCTGTGCATTTCGCTCGCATATTTGCGAACAGGGGTAGCATCTGGCAAAAGGACGCGGCTTATTATCATGAGCGCATACTCCATGCTCCCGGGCAGTTGCGACGGATGATTGACTATGTGAAGGACAACCCGCGACGACTTTGGATAAAGAAGCACAACCCAGAGCTTTTCCGGTTGCACAGGCAGACGGAGGCGGCTGGGCTATCGTTCACATCGATGGGTAACCATTTTCTCTTGGATTGGCCTGATAAGCAGGTGGTGGAGATGTCGCGAAGCGCTACCGATGAGGAGGTACAGGAACGGCTGCGGAAGGTGCTGGCGGCAGCACACAACGGAATGGTTACCTATACGGCGGCCATCAGCAAGGGGGAATGGATTATCGCCCGTGTTTTGCGTGAGCAGGGCTATCCGCTGGTGGTGCTGCTCAACGACGGTTTTCCCAAGGAGGGGTCGCCGCATGAACGTTACTACAAGCCAGGCGGAGTGTATTTCGAGGCGTGTTCGAAAGGGCAGTTGTTGCTGTTGGAACCAACCGAACAAGCTTTTCTCGATGCTGGCATCCATGCGGCTGTCGAAGAGACGTTGCGTCGCAAGGCAGAGGTACGGCATTACACCTATACGCCCATCCCGGTGACATCGCAGCGCTATCGCTTCGTGGCGCTTAATGAGATGGCCAAGCGGTTGATTAAAAATCTGGAATAAGTATGGATAAACTAACCCCGCAACAACGGCACGCCAACATGGCGGCGATTCACTCGAAGGACACGAAGCCGGAGATGATTGTGCGGCGTGGGTTGTGGAAGCGTGGATTCAGGTATCGCCTGAACCATAAGCGGCTGCCCGGACATCCGGACTTGGTGCTGAGGAAGTATCGCACGTGCATCTTTGTGAACGGCTGCTTCTGGCACGGACACGGTGCTTCGCTAAATGAGAAAGGAGAATTGGTAAGTGATAGATGTTGCTGCAAGATTCCGAAGACGAACCGCGATTTCTGGGTGGCGAAGATTCGGCGGAACAAGGAGCGTGACAAGGAGGAACAGCGCAAACTGGCCGCAATGGGCTGGCATTGTATCACTGTATGGGAGTGTGAGCTGAAGCCGTCGAAGCGTGAGGAGACACTGGAGTCGATTGCATTTACCCTGAACCACATTTGGTTGCAGGATCATGGGGCAAAGTGTGTTCCTTATCAGAAGACAGAGGTGGACGCGCAAATGCCGATGGCGGCTGAGGAATAAGGTCCGCGCCGATGAGATGGGTTCATATGTTTGCGGAGCATCCCGTCCATCATTTCCAGAATCTCGAAGCCGTCCTTTGCGTACTTTTCATAGAGAGCCTCCAGCTCCTTGTACTGTGGCGTGAATCCACATCTGGTGGCTGTGTTAACAATCTGCTGAAAGGGTCTGCACACCCATCAATGCCGCGAGGCTGAAAAACAGTCTCTTTAGATTTGTATTCTTCATATCAATATAGTTTTTGTGGATTATTATCTAAATACAATTGAATTTGGGCTTAAAGATACGAATATTTCCCAGTTTTTTCGATATTTTTACTATAGAATTAAGAAAAAATATGAAAGTAATCGCGTTGTATGAAAAAAGCTGGAAGATTCATTCTTCCAGCTTTTTTTATTTATCCTTTGATGTCTTGGTATTCCCTGAGCCATTCAAAGGAGAACCTTTGAGGCTCGTGTATTAGACAATACCCTGAGCCATCATAGCTTTAGCAACCTTCATGAAGCCGGCTACGTTAGCACCCTTGACGTAGTTGATGTAACCGTCCTTCTCAGTGCCGTACTTCACACAGTTCTCATGAATGTCGTTCATGATGCGCTTCAGGTAGTCGTCAACCTCCTTAGCAGTCCAGCTCAGGCGCTCAGAGTTCTGAGACATCTCAAGACCTGATACTGACACACCACCGGCGTTAGAAGCCTTACCAGGAGCGTAGAGAATCTTGGCATCCTGGAAGATCTTGATAGCCTCAGGCAGTGAAGGCATGTTGGCACCCTCGGCAACGGCAATCACACCGTTCTTCACCAGAGCGGCAGCCTCGTCGCCGTTAATCTCGTTCTGGGTAGCGCAGGGGAGAGCGATGTCGGCCTTCTCGTACCAAGGACGCTTGCCCTCATAGTACTTGGCTGTGGGATACTCCTCGACATACTCCTTGATACGTCCACGCTCAACGTTCTTCAGCTCCATGATGTAGTCGAGCTTAGCGCGATCGATGCCATCGGGATCATAGATGTAACCGTCTGAGTCAGACATAGTCATAGGTGTAGCACCCAGCTGGAGGCACTTCTCAGCAGCATACTGAGCAACGTTACCTGCACCAGAAATCAGAACCTTCTTGCCCTTCAGCTCGATGCCGCGTGTAGCCAGCATAGAGGTCAGGAAGTATACGGTACCGTAACCAGTTGCCTCAGGACGGATGAGTGAACCACCGAAGGGGATACCCTTACCAGTGAGCACGCCCTGGAACTGGTGAGTGAGCTTCTTGTACTGGCCGAACAGATAGCCAACCTCGCGGCCACCTACGCCGATGTCACCAGCGGGAACGTCCTCGTCGGGACCGATAACGCGATAGAGCTCGTTCATGAAGGCCTGGCAGAAACGCATAACCTCAGCGTCGCTCTTGCCACGGGGAGAGAAATCAGAACCACCCTTGGCACCACCCATGGGCAGAGTGGTCAGAGAGTTCTTGAAGGTCTGCTCGAAGGCAAGGAACTTCAGGATACCGAGGTTTACAGACTTGTGATAACGCAGACCACCTTTGTACGGGCCAATGGCATTGTTGTGCTGGATACGGTAACCCATGTTTGTCTGGACGTTACCTTTATCGTCTACCCACGTGATGCGGAACTCATTCACACGATCGGGAATGCAAAGACGCTCGATGAGGTTTGCCTTCTCGAACTCGGGGTGCTTGTTGTACTCCTCCTCGATGGTGGGAAGAACCTGAGAAACTGCCTGGATGTACTCCGGCTCGTTGGGGAATCTCTTTTTGAGATCTTCAACAACTTGTGCTGCGTTCATAATCTTTTTACTTTAAGTTTGGTTGTTAATACTATTGATAATCGATTTTCTTACAGTTAAGCGAAAGTTTTCTCTTTCGGGCAGCAAAATTACATCAAAAATCTGAAATAACAAACATTTTATCAGAAAAGTTACAAAAAAAGTGTCTTTTTGTAACTTTATTGATTTATGTCAAGCTAAAATTGGGCAAAAAGTACAAAATGATTACGCATAAGGGCGGAATTGTACAAAATGTAAGGAGGATGTTGAAAAAGGTGTCAAGAAGGAAGGTTGATGGTAAAATGAGAAATGAGAAATGAGTTGATGAGAAATGAAAAAGCGGGAACCTCTGTTGAGAGATTCCCGCTAGGGAGGTGCCTAGCAGATTCGAACTGCTGTAGACGGTTTTGCAGACCGTTGACTAAGCCACTCATCCAAGGCACCATTTTTCCGAATGCGGCTGCAAAGGTAATGCATTTATTTTGATTGGCCAAATTTTTGGCAGTCTTTTTTCTTCTTACATTCCTCTTTTTTCATATTACAGCCTTTTTTCTTCATCTCTTCGCATAGTTCACAGCCATTACACCCACAACAGGGACTATCCTGTCGCAGAGAGCGGCGGACGCGGCTGGCGGCATAGATAACGGCACAGCCAATGATGAGGGCGACGATGATTATTTGGAAATCCATAGAAGGGACTTATAGCTTGGATAGTCGGCGAAGCATCAGTTTGTTGATAACCTGGATACGTCGTCCCTGTTTGCCAATATCTTCGCGTACATTATTTATATTATTGAAGAGGTCGCTGAAGGCATTGAGAACAGGGTTGGGCTGAGCTGTGTCCTCATTGGCCTTTGCATCGGTGACGATGCGTATGCCCAGATGCTCGATGTGTACGTCGATGTCGCTGTCGGTCATGACCGGGTCGCCATCGAAATGGATAGCACCCGGTTCTTTTCGGTGTATGTGGATGTGTTCGGCACGGAAGGTCTTGATCTTAGAGTTGTTGCCCAGTGTCTTCATGAACAGGTCGGCTGCTATCTGTGGTGCGTCGAGTGCGTTGAAGGGCTCCATGATGATGACGTCCATCAGGCCGTCTTTCATCGTGGCACCAGGTGCGATGTAGGCATTGTTGCCATATTGCGACGCG
>Ga0265299_10006268_pt1 | contig 10856 bp, 9 predicted proteins | sample AusTroGonzalo_MG_4_FD_193485 | JGI IMG/M metagenome (GOLD analysis project Ga0265299, IMG submission 193485) | Bovine rumen microbial communities from tropical cattle in Woodstock, Queensland, Australia - Gonzalo_02 | ecosystem: Host-associated > Mammals > Digestive system > Stomach > Rumen ...
TAGTGTTTGCCATTATTTTCTTTTTTATATTTGGTAGTGGGTAGGAGAATCGAACTCCTATTGCGGGAATGAAAATCCCGAGTACTAACCGTTATACGAACCCACCAAACTTGGGATTGCAAAGGTAAGAAATTTTTTTTTCCTTGCAAAATTATTTTGCCATCTTTTTTACTTAACTGCAATCTCCAGCGTAATAATATCCTTTTCACCCACCTGTCGGGTCACTTCGGCCTCTATTACATGCTGTCCAGCCGTGAGGGTAATCGTAGGTTCCGACACCTGCGTTCCGTCCACGAGCCAGCGCACATTCCCGGATGTATAACCGTCCGGGACATTCAGTTCCAGGGCAAAAACGCTGCCGGCGGTATAAACCCCATTCCCGGGATTATTGATAACGGGATAATCCAGGATATTGGACTCCATACCCCGGACCCGGAAAGTGGACTTCCCTCCGCTATAGGTAATCTCTGACAGCGCCAGATCGCCGGTTACGCCATTCCAACTTATCGGCACATACGTGGTAACATTCTTCCTGCCGGGGAACGGGATATAAGGGTCTTTCTTGCTATTATAATAGTAACCGTATCCCTCATAATATTCAAAACCGAACATCAGGTTGCTTTGATCGGCCGAAGGAATTATATAGTAACAGGGATGGTTGCCGTTTTCATTAATGGAGTTATACGCGTCCCACTTTTCCCACAGAAATCCGGCTTCCACATCACGGGTGCTGTTGCCATACTTTATAGTTATCCTCCGTTTAGACTTATCCACGTGGTAGACGATGAGTCCGGGCGCCGGTACATGCTGATCCCATCCATGGGTGTCCCGGCCTTCGTAAACGAAGTACTCACCATCCATGTCGGTCAAGGTTTTATACGCCAGGTTGTTATCTACACTGGTGAGTGTGTACACCCCGTCCTTGGAGAATTCCTGCAGGGCGCTATCGTCCACCCACCCCAGCATGGTCCGCTCCACAATACTTAAATACGGCGGCGTCCATCCATCGTTGTTATAAGAACCGCTGCACATAAGGGAATAGTAGAACAGGCCAGCCGCACGTCCGTTTTCGTCATAGTCCACATCATAAAAATCCGGCAGGCCGATACAATGGCCAAATTCGTGGCAGATGGTGCCGATACTGTCCATCTTTCCGTTCCCCATGAGTTCGGAGCCGCAAGCATAGCGGTCGATCTTCATTTCATCCAGGGTGAGCGAAAAACCGCCAGCCGACAAGAACCATTGATGGGGCCAGATAGTGTCGCTGTCTCCGCTGTCGGCCTCTCCCATTCCGGCATAAATCACGTATACAAGATCCACCTGGCCATCGCCGTCCACATCGTAGTCGGAAAAATCTACCAGCTCATCGGCCAGAATACAGCCATCGTAAATGGCCTCCGTAGCATTTGCATCGTTATCGTCCTCATTGTGACCATAATAAGCCTTATCCTTATCCAGTTTCACCGGGCCGACAACATCGAAGATGGGCTCAAACTTTCCGTGGGAATTATCATAATAATAATCCCTGGCGCTGCCAGTGGCTCCGTAAAGAGAATATCCGTTCTGGTTGAGCATGTCGCTGATGGACTGCTGGGGCTCATCAATGGTAAATCCAAGGTCGCTGAATTCAACCAGGATTACCAGGAAATGTTTCTGTCCGAAAGCTGCAGGTAAGTGATCCGAAGCCCGGGCCGATGCCAGCATCTCCTGTTTGGACCTGCGACGGACAGAAGCCAGTTGCGCAGCCAGGGCGGGGGTCATGCTGCTCACTTCCCGGAAGAAACCGTCGGCGTCCCTATGTATCACCTGACCACGTGCGTTGGTGGTCCAGGAGCCCCATTCATCGCCATGGCGCATAATCTGGATGGTGGTTCCATCCGGCTGCTTATAATTGATAAAACCCGGTTTGGCCGGCTTTGCAAAAACACTCAGGCAGCAAAGGAACAGTGTCAATGAAATCAATAGTTTTCTCATAGCCTTTACTTTTTAAGGATGACACCGCGACCGCGGGTATCGCCAATCCAGACTTTCCCGCCTTCGTCTTTAAGTACATTCATATTATATTCACGGGTGATCACAATGTTCCAGCCTTCTCTCCATTCTACGGTAAGGGTGACAGCATCCCCCACCTGCATGCTGGTGGAATATCCAGAGGCTTTGATCTGCGCCCTGCCCACCATATCCAGAAGGGCAAATGTAAGCTCCGATCCGGAATAGGAACGCAAAATCTGGTCTGTTCCTGCCGAATAGACCCATTCCCGGGTGCCGCCCAGGTAGAAGCCTATGGCATCGAAGCGGGTGACCAACTCAACCTCCTTCAACTTCTGATAGATGACCACCTCTGAAAGGTTGCTGCTGGTTGCATCGGCGCAAACAAAACGGGAATCACGGTTATTGTAACAAATCAGGTTCCGCTCACCATTCTGTGCCTTAATAATGGCCCTGCCGTCTACTATATCAATTTTCCAAGTGGCGTAACCAGTTACCTCATTCACCGTGAGCAACTGATTCTTAGCCTCTGTGGGCGCAGCCAGGAAACCACCGGTAACCTGCAGGTTCCAGGCGTCTTCCTTTCCCGAAAGTGTAACCACCGCTACTTTTTCATCGGGATCGACGACGGCATCGTCCTCCACGGTAACCGTAACCGAAGTGCGATAATTGTCTTTCTGGGATCCCATGGCACTGTTTCCGCTCTGGTTCACCAGCAGCAGTTCGTCTCCCACAGCCAAATCATCGGCGTGCAAGAGTAAGACATATTCTGCGGGCGGAGGCGGAGGCGGAAGTGCCTCCTGGGATACTTTCACCTGCTGGGACACCTCCCCCGCCGTAAAAGTAATATTACCCACACGGGTGGCGCCACTGTCATTGGCCGATACACGCACAATGAATTGCTTTTCCACCATGGCCTTGGTGGGCGGAGTCACCGAAATCCATTCTACATCGGTAGTGGCCTGCACCGTGACATTGGCCTGCAGTGCAAGCTGCCACTCCTGACCTTCGGGACTGGCCGTGAGCTCGCTGGTGGTAATTACCAGCGCATCTTTTTCCTTTTCCGGTACAGGTGGTTCCGGTTTCGGTTCAGGTTCTTTTACATTTTCACCGCAGGCAACAACCAGCGCCAGCGGAAGAAGCCACAAAAGAATTCTTTTCATTACTCTTCGTCTTTCCATTCAAATGAATACAACAAGGATTCCACCTGCCGCAGATACTGGCGTTTGTCGTAGCGCGGTGCGAACACAAACGCTTCAAGAACAATAATATCCTTCCCGTCCTTGCTATAGAAGGAGTGGGACACGAAGGGACCGCCCATGAAATCGCCCTGCACTTCCCAGAAGCCGCGGGTTTCCATGAAATCGCGGCCTTTGTAACGCAGGGAACGGGTGGTGGGCACCTGGGCCGCCGATGTGGTCATGTACGAACCCTCGAACATACCCGGCACATTGGCCTTCAGGATGCTGTTGCGTGCATGGATGATATTCTCCATGGAGAAATCGTCCTGTCCGCTTACGGGGTATTTGTAGGCCAGCACATACTGCTGAATGTACTGTTTTTCATCGGCGATCCACACAAAATCGTCGGTGAATTTGCGGCAACGGTAGCCTGAAGGGCAATGGATGATGCCCCCCGTCACCTTCTGTACGGGAGCCTGCAGGGAGCGTTCCTCGTACAGCTTGGCATTGGCGATGATCCGGTCGCGTTCCGACTGTTCGAAGAATTCGGCCACCAGCGGAGCAGCTTCGCGGAACAGTTCCAAGGCCTGTTCCTGATCGGCCGCATTGATCTGTACCACGGCCTGCGGCTGGGCCCAGACATTGTTCTTGTACACCACGCCGTTGCTCACATTTTGAGGATCGATGTTCACCAACAACAGGTTCCGGTGCATCTTGAACATGTTGTTGAAGCTGCCCGGAGGCACGTTGGACAGCGCGAAAAGGGGCTCCCGCTGGGCCAGATACGGGGTGTCGGAAGCCAGGGCCTCGCGGATGGCCACGCCCAGGTTGCCTTCCCACTGATCCCGCTCGATGGCCACCAGCACTTCGCCGGCTTTGCCGCTCACATTGGGCAGCAGGGCCTTCTTATTGGCATTCTTACAGCCCCAGAGCGCCAGGGCGCAAGTAAGGACGGCCAGGATTTTTACAGGATGGAGTCTCATATTATCAGTGTATTAGTCGTGAAATATCGTTACCGAAAGCCAGGAACATAAGCAGGAAAAGCAGAGCCATGCCGATGAGCTGCGCGATGGTGAGGAAGCGGTCGCTGGGTTTGCGGCCGGTAAACATCTCGTACAGGCAGAACATAATGTGTCCGCCGTCCAGCGCCGGGATGGGCAGGAGGTTCATCACGCCCAGCATGATGGAGAGCATAGCCAGGATATAGAGGAACTGATGCCAGTTCCAGGCCGAAGGGAACACCTGGCCGATGGCAATGAAACTGCCCACCGATTTGTATGCTCCGGTGGAGGGAGTAACCACCAACCGAAGGTCCTGAAGATAGGACGTAACGGAATGCCAGGCCAGGGCACAACCGGCCGGAATGGCGGCCAGCAGAGAGTAATCCCGATGCTGCAGCGAAGGATTCCGGAAAAAGATGCCCAGCATGCCTAAGCTGTCCACCTGCAAGGGCAGGGAAAGGGTATCGGCCCCACGCAGGACATTCACATCCAACTGTTCCCCGGGATGGGCACGGAGCACCTTCTGCGCGTCTTGCAGATAGGGTGTTTCCTGTCCGTTCACCCCCACAATCCGGTCTCCTTTCTGCAAGGCCGATAACCGGTTGGGCGAAGTGGGGGCAATGCTGTCCACCACGAAAGGCAGGGCGATATCCAGCATGCCGGGAGTGTTCACCACAGCTCCCATAAGCGACTGGTCCATATAGAGAACCAAAGTATCGGCCCCGCGAAGGACAGTGACCTTTTCCACCTGACGGCGGGCAAGATCGGCCTGAAGATCCAGGAAATCCTCCGGGGCAAAATTATCGTACAGTAGGATGCGGTCGCCGGTGCGGAAACCCAGTTCCTCCCCCAGTTCATTCACATATACCGGACTGTTGTTGGGCATGTAATTGTCGCCCCAGATGGCCAGGATGGCGATAAAGAGCGCGATGGCCAGCAGGAAATTGTTGAGCACGCCGCCCACCATCACCAGCAGGCGCTGCCAGGCGGGCTTGGAACGGAATTCCCACGGCTGCGGAGCCTGTTTCATGGACTCCGTATCCATGGATTCGTCTATCATGCCGGCAATCTTGCAATAACCGCCCAGGGGCAACCAGCCAATGCCATATTCGGTTTCCCACCGGGCCGATGCCGGGAACAGCTTCTGGAACCAGGGCATGCGCGTAGAGAAAAGCTTTACGCCCCAGGCGTCGAAGAAAAGATAGAATTTGTCTACGCGGATGCGGAAGATGCGAGCCCAAAAGAAATGCCCCGCCTCATGGATGATGATGAGGACGGAAAGGGCCAGGATCACCTGGAGGACTTTCATCAGGACCGGAGTCATAGGCTCTGAAAATGCTGCTCTGCCAGACGATAGGCTTCCGTATGGGTGGCATGTATATCGTCCAGCGTAGGATTTCCTACAAAATCTACACCATCCATTGCATATGCAATGGCGGCAGGTATCTCATAGAAAGCAATCCTGTCTTGCAGATAGGCGGCAACAGCGGCCTCGTTGGCGGCATTCATGGCACATGGGATATTACCGCCCCGGCCAATGGCATCGAAGGCCAGCTGAAGGCAAGGAAACTTTTCGCGGTCCGGCTCTTCGAAAGACAAGCCTTTCAAAGCATTAAAATCCAAGCGTTTTCCTTCCAGCGGCAAACGCTGCGGGTATGCCAGCGCCAGGGCGATGGGCAGCCGCATGTCCGGTGTTCCCAGTTGGGCGATTACGGCGCCATCGGCAAATTCTACCATAGAATGGATCACCGACTCCGGATGCACCACCACGTGGATGCGTTCTGTCGGTACATCAAAAAGCCATTTGGCTTCGATGACCTCGAAACCCTTGTTCATAAGGGTGGCAGAGTCGATGGTAATCTTGGCACCCATAGACCAGTTGGGATGGCGGAGGGCCTGGTCTTTCCGTGCCAGGGCAATCTGCTCCTTAGCCCAACCGCGGAAAGGACCGCCGGAAGCAGTAAGATGGATGCGTTCCACGGGATTTCCCTGGGCGCCCAGCAAACATTGGAAGATGGCCGAATGCTCCGAATCCACGGGGTAGATGCGGGAGCCGCAGCGCGCCACCTCCCCCATCACCAGCGGACCGGCCGCCACCAGGGTTTCCTTATTGGCCAGGGCCAGGGTTTTTCCGGAGCGGACAGCGGCCAGCGTGGGCTTGAGGCCGCTGAAACCCACCATAGCCGCCACCACTACGTCCACCTCCGGGGCCTGTACCAGGGCGCAGGCAGCGTCGATGCCGCAATGCACCTGTACGCCGGGGAGGGCGTCCTTCACGGCCTGATACTTTCGGGGATTGCAGATGACCACATGCGGCACGTGAAAACGGCGCGCCTGTTCTATCAGCAGTTCCGCACTGTTGTTGGCGGAAATCATAAACACGGAAAAACGGTCCGGATACTGCCGGACCACATCCAGTGTCTGGGTGCCGATGGACCCCGTAGATCCCAATATGGCGATGGTTTTGGTCATGCGGAGCTAGAATTTGATATATAAAGCAGGATCCACCGCCGCGCCCTTATACCAGAGCTCGAAATGCAGGTGGTCGCCTTTGGTGAGCGAATTGGACGAAGCCAGCATGGCCACCGGGGTACCGGCTTTCACCGCATCCCCCGACTTATGCAACAGCTTCTGGTTGTTCTTGTAAATGGAAATAAGGTCGTTGGCGTGCTGGATTACCAGGGTATATCCGCTATCCTGCGCCCAATCCGTGAATACCACCGTCCCGTCCAGAACGGACATAACCATACTGCCCGCGGGCGCAGTCACATCCACCCAGGGATGCAGCACCCGGTCGAACCCCCGGGACACTACGCCCTTCACCGGTGAGAAGAACGAAAGAGCCTCGATGGGCAGGTTCTGGCGCGTCTGGGACGACACATCGAACTGTTCTTCCTGTTGGACATCGGCCCGCAGGAGAGAGTCCCGGATGGCCAGGTAACGGGCATCCGATACGGAACGGGTACCGGCCTGACTGCCCAGAATGAGGGTATCCAGGCGAAGAGGGTCTTCACCGGCCACCACACGGCGCAGGTTCTCCGTGTACAGTTCCCATTGAAGGATACGGGTTTGGAGAGAGTCGATGCGCAGGGCATTCTGCACGGCCTGCCGGCGGGAGTTGGCATCCGGATAACCGGGGATGAAAGTGCGGATGGGGGTATAGGCAATAAGACAGAAAAAACCGACAACGATCACCACTACGGCAGAGATGATGCCCACCATCATCTGCGCCCGGGAGAAACGCAGACCCCACTTCCGTTCGTGCGAATTGGCATCCAGCAACGTGAGACGGTAGTTGCGGGTTTTATTATCGGCTTTTTTCATAATTTATTCTTATATTTGTAGATTGTATGGACAGAATTGTTGGCATAGATTATGGACGCCGCAGAACCGGCCTTGCGGTGAGCGACCCGTTGGGCATCTTTGCCTCCGCCCTGGATACAATCGATTCTACAAAGTTAATAGATTATCTCAAAAAATACGCCATCGGCGAGAGAATCCTACGCTTTGTAGTGGGCTATCCGGTGAACATGGACGGCAAACCTTCGGAGGCTCAGGCCGATGTAGACCAGTTCCTGAAACTCCTGGCCAAGGCCTTCCCGGAGGTGCCTGTAACCCTGGAAGACGAACGTTTCACCTCCGTGCTGGCCCATCAGGTAATGATCGACGGCGGCATGAAGGCCTCCCAGCGCAAGGACAAACGCTCGGTGGACAAAATATCGGCCGCCATTATCCTGCAGAGCTATCTGGACCGCACATCCGGCAGCAGTGCCTCCTTCGATCCAGCCCTGGTTCCCGACAGTCTGTCCCGCAACAAGACAAAAAGAAGAAAATGATACGTCCCATTTACCTTTACGGCGCACCGGTGCTGCGCCAGACGGCCGCCCCGGCCGATTTGAACGACAAAGCAGGCCTTGCCGCCCTGGTGCAGGATCTGAAAGACACTCTGGTGGTGGCCGATGGCTGCGGCCTGGCCGCGCCCCAGATCGGCGTGAGCCAGCGGGTGGTTATCGTGGACGGAGACGTTTTGTCCGACACCTACGATTACCTGAAAGGCTTCCGCCGCACCCTCATCAATCCTGAAATCCTCTCTGAGAGCGATGAAAAAGTCACTTATTCGGAAGGTTGCCTGAGCATTCCCGGCATCTACTGCGATGTACTCCGTCCCAAGAAGATGACCGTGCGCTATTACAATGAGGATTTGCAGGAAGTCACCGAAGAGTTCGACAACTTCGCCTGCCGCATGATTCAGCACGAACTCTCCCACCTGGACGGCGACCTCTTCACAGACCATGCAGCTCCCATCCGAAAAAAGATGATTTCCAGCAAGCTGCAGAACATTGTGAAAGGAAAAGTGCATCCGCATTACAACTCCAAACTGAAATAATTATTATCTTTGTAGATAAACTTCTAATACTGAAACCTATGGGCGCATTTCACGCATATGACATCCGCGGTATCTGGGGCAAAGACTGGGACCTGGACATCGCCTATAAAGTGGGATTTTTCATCCCTGTTCTCCTGAAAGCCGATAAAGTGCTGGTGGGCCGCGACTGCCGCGTTTCCTCAGACGAAATCCACGACGCCGTGATCAAAGGCATCAACGATGCAGGCGCCGATGTATACGACATCGGCCTCAGTTCCACGCCCATGGTGTATTTCGGCACGGCCAATTACGGCTTCGACGCTTCCGTGCAGATTACCGCCAGCCACAATCCGGCCGAATATAACGGCATGAAGGTGTCCACAACGGATGCCCAAGCCGTGGGGTACGACGCAGGCCTGGGCCAGATTAAGGCCTGGATCGAAGAAGGTAAACCCACACCCATAGCCGCCAAACGCGGTCAGGTGTTCCAAAAAGAGATTATGGCCGATTACCTGGCCTTCATGCGCAAATTCGTGAAGGACTACAGCAACCTCACCATCGCCATGGACCTGTCCAACGGTATGGCCAACCTCTTTGCCAAGGAAATCTTCGGCACCGGCAGCAACATCCATTACCTGTTCGACACCCTGGACGGCCGCTTCCCCAACCACGAACCCAACCCCCTCATCGAGAAAAACTGCTTCCCGCTGGAAGACAAAGTGCGTGAGGTAAAGGCCGATGCAGGCGTTATCTACGACGGCGACGCCGACCGTGTGATGTTCGTAGACGAAAAAGGCCAATTTATCAGCCCGGACCTCATGATCGCCCTTATGGGTCGCTATTTCGTGGGCGAACGGGGCCTCAAGGGCCTGGTGCTGCAGGACATCCGCTCTTCCAAAGCCGTGGGTGAATATCTGGCTCCTATGGGCTGCGAGATGCGCACCTGGAAAGTGGGCCGTGCCTTTGCCGCCAAGAAACTCCGCGAAATCGACGGCGTATGGGGCGGTGAACTGGCCGGTCACTACTATTTCCGCGACTTCTTCTACAGCGACAGCGGCCTCCTGGCCTCCATCATCCTGCTGAACATCGTATCCCAGCTCAAGGCTGAAGGGACCACCCTCTCCCAGGCCATCGCAGCCATTGTCCGCTATCAGAATTCCGGCGAAATCAATTACCGGATCGAGGACAAGAAAGGCGCCATGGACGCCGTGAAAGACTATTTCATGGCCCAGGAAAAGGCTACTGCCTTCATGGACTTCGACGGTTATCGCGTAGAATTCCCCAACTGGTGGTTCAACATCCGTCCTTCCAACACCGAGCCCTACCTTCGCTTCCTCTGCGAGGCAACATCGGCCCAGTTGTTAAAAGAAAAGATTGCCCAGACGGATGCCATCCTGGTGAATCAGTTTGGCGGCAAACGATAACGAATGAAGAAATCCCTGTTTATATTGCTGACACTCCTCCTTCCTGTGCCGCTGCTGGCACAGGAAAAGGGGGACACAACAGCTGTCGATTCCCTGCGGCACGTCTTCGGACGGGAGCAGGTATCCCCTACCAAATTCCGCGGTTCGGATTATGCCGACACCCTGGACACCGGCAACCCCGCTGTTAAGGTGGTTCTGTACGACAACGGTACCTACCGCTTTGTAAAGGACCCCTCTGCCGTGGCCGATACCAGCGTATTTACCCAGTTCTGGGACACCCGCAATGTGAATCCGTATAAGGAATCGCCCAGTTCCCTGCCCGACCAGTTCTCCATCTGGATTGTGGACACGCTGGATTCCTATTGCTGCCCCAACCAGGTAACACCCCGCTCCAAATTCGGCTACCGGCACGGACGCCGGCACCAGGGTATCGATCTGCCCTATCCCAAGGGAACGCCGGTGCCCGCCGCCTTCGACGGCAAGGTGCGTATTTCCGACTATGTGAGCGGTTACGGCAACCTGGTGGTGATCCGCCACGCCAACGGATTGGAAACCTTCTATGGCCACCTGGCCGAAAGGAAAGTGAACTCCGGCGACTGGGTGAGCGCAGGCGACATCATCGGCCTGGGCGGCTCTACCGGCCGTTCTACGGGCCCGCATCTGCATTTTGAGACCCGCTACCATGGAGCCGCATTCGACCCTTCCTGGATCATCGACTTTGAGAAGGGGACCCTCCGGCACCGCCTTCTGAAAGTGCGCAGCTGGTATTTCAACCCCAACCAGCGCTATGTGCAGGATGTGGACGATGAAGACGAAATCTTCCGCACGGACGAGGAAGACCGCTTGCTGGCCGAGAAAAAGGCTAAAGAAGAAGCGGCTGCTCGTGCCAAAGCAG
>Ga0265299_10006271_pt1 | contig 10854 bp, 5 predicted proteins | sample AusTroGonzalo_MG_4_FD_193485 | JGI IMG/M metagenome (GOLD analysis project Ga0265299, IMG submission 193485) | Bovine rumen microbial communities from tropical cattle in Woodstock, Queensland, Australia - Gonzalo_02 | ecosystem: Host-associated > Mammals > Digestive system > Stomach > Rumen ...
GCAGAGTTGCTGCCAACTGTTCTTTTCCGTGGGGTAGCGATAGTCGGTCTTTGTGCCAATTTTAATGCCAGTGAGTGATGTACAGGTGTTGTTGCCACTAGTAGAAACAACCTTACCGTTGTTAGACGTCAGGTTAGGACATTCCATGCGGGCATCAATTAACAGCCGGTATTGACCGGCAGGTAACGTGACACTCTGCGTGATGGCATTAGAACCGGAATCCCAGGAGTTCAGTACCGTTAGTACACGACTGCCGCAGGTCTCATCAGAAACAGGACGGGAACAGCGCGCAGCATAGTTGCCTACAGCTTTTGGACTGACACAATATTGTGTCATGCTGTAGGGCATAGAGTACATACGGCAGAAATTGGAACCGCCACTGAGCGTATTACCAGCTGTCCATCCTTTTACAGGCAGGATATTCGGCCATTTCGAGTTGGTTGCTGCTACTGTGTTAACGTAACAAGGATTAAAGGTTCCTGCATCACAAGTAGCATTTCCATCAGCCTTACCGTAGGTCTCGTCCTCTTCGAATGAGGCATTGACTAATGTCTCGTTGGTTATTTCCTTGTAGCCTTCTGTGAGGTTCTCGGCAGTTTCTTCAGGAAACCCGGTTGCTTCCTCGACCAGAAGCTCGCCTCCACGGATAGAAACCTTTAGAACTTTTGTGCTTAGTTCAATTTGCTTGGATAATTTGTTGCCATTGTCAAGGGCATTTACTGTGACGGGATTCTGTCCCTTGATTTGGTTGAGCAGATAGATAACATTATCGTCATCCTTATCCTGTACAGCCTCTAAGCCTGTGCCTTCAATGAAGAAACGTAGCACATTGCTCACAGAGTGGTTCTCCTCAGCCAGGAAGGCCGCTGTAGAACCTGTAGAGCTAATCTGTGTACGAACGCTGAATACTGGGCATCCCTGTTGTGTACGTAAATCTGCAAACTGGCATTTTTGGTCGCTGGCAAAGTTGCTGAGTAGCAGATAGCCTGTCTGGTCGGGGTCGAAAGCTATTACGCCATTCCAACCTTCAGGTGTGCTCAGTTGGCCTATCTTTTCAGCCATCTGTCCTGTCGTGGTGGCATCCATATTACTATAGTAGGCCACGGCCCGTCTGGCTACTGCCTCGCCAGCCTTCACTGAGTGACTTTGGTCGCTGTAGAGCGTATAGAGTTTAGCCGTCATCACCGAGTTGTTGTTTGCCTTTTCGCCAAAAGCGAACTGCCTGTAGGCCGGCGTGACGATGCCGACGGCATTGTCGATGTTAATCCAATTGCCGTCCATCTTTGTCAATGTGGCGCCATCCAATTTGCAATCACCTGCTGAGGTATAGAACGTGCGCTTGGTCTTTGTCAGTTCGTCCACGCTAATGGCCATGAGTCCACCTTTCTCAGCCGTGATTGTAACATCCTGATTCGCGCGTACATAATCTATATATATGACAGCATTGCCAGGTGTAGAATAAATGGCGAAACGGTTGTTGAGTGCACCGTCGTTAGTGTTCAGTTCTCCGTTCATCACGTAGCTGTTGCCACGCAGGTCGTAGATGCCGCTGACCACTGGCGTGGCGTTCGTTCCCTTACCTTGTACTTCGTACCATCCAAGGAAGTTACCTGTGTTGTTGGCACGGAAAGGAACGATAATCTTGTTCTTGTCAACGCTGTTGGCGGCTATATAGCCAGTATAACTGTTTAAGCCTTGGCTCCATGAGAAACAGGTGAAGCGGGAGTCAGTGGCGGCACGGATGATATTTTGCGAAGCAAAATGCTTCGCCTGCGAATAGGAGCGGTTGAAATCGTCCCAGGGCGTGGGTGTGAGATTGGCGGTGGAGAGTATCTCGTGCATCAGCCAAGTCATCATGACACGATGAGCCTCTACACCCATACGGCGAGCCCCCACATCGGCACGTAGTAGCCATGAGCCGTCAGTTGTTGTGGTCTGGCGGGCCTTTATCATCTTATAGGCCAGATTCTCAAGCATTAAGGCGTGTGGATCTCTGAGGAAACAAGCATTGGTAGAGTAGGAGGTAATCTGGTCATAAAGGAAAAGACTCCAGTCGTTGCCATTGGGCATTGCCAGTTCGCCATCGGCCAGTGCCAACCAGTAGAGCACCTCCTGCATCACCTTGTCGTTGTTATGCATCAGGGCATTGGTCTTCCATTTCTCCTCACCGTAAAGACCTTGCTGGAACAGTTTCAGTGCCAATGCAGCCTCGCCCAGTTCCTGAATAACTACGTTCTGATAGGAGGTGTGGAAGTAGTTATGGTTCTGCAGCGTAAAGTCATCGTAGAGGTTCTGACCTTTATAGAGGTCTTTCACTGTCTTGTTGTCGTAGTCGGGGTCGATGATGGTGTTGTCTGTTGCGTCATCTTTCTGAGAGTAGCTGTTAATGGCAAACTCACGCAGACGAGCAAACCAGTTTGGAGCCAGTTCGTCATTGGGGAAAAGTCCCAATGTCGCAGCCAGTATATCAGCCTCCCATCCGTTCTCCTCAGCCTTGGTGTCGCCGGCATAGCCCGTGGGGATACTGCGATACAACTCGTAATTACACTCGGCCTTCAGCAGTTTGTAGATATAGTTTTTCTGGGTGTCGCTCAACTTGTCCCACTGGAAGAATGCACTGTAAGCTACAGACATGGCCCAGAGTGAACTCTCCCAAACAGCATCACTTGTGGAGGTAGAGCCCCAGTAATTATTGCCGCTGCAGGTCTTCAGTTTGTTGGCCTTATGCGTGGAATAGGCAAAAACCAGACTCTTCATGGCCATGGCCTCGATGTCATCCCATGTGACGTTGGCAGGAAGGGTAACCTTGCCCTTACCATATTTGACTAGGAAAGCGCAAATCATTGAGAGGTCGGCATTGGGGCGTACGCCACGCTCATCGTTAGCCATGGTGTTCTCGCCCATGAAACAGCCGCAGGCCTCATTTTGGCTGTTGGGTGCAGCGCAGTCCTGAAAGTCGTTTTTCAAATAGGTAGCAAAGTTTGCCAGCATCTGCAGGAGGTCGGACTTCATGGCGTCCTCAGCGACGAAATCGCCGAGCACAGTGCCTTCGGTGGGGCTTACGTCTTCATGTACTACGTAGTCATCAGGGAGAGCATAGAGATGGATATCATCAAACATGATGCACGAACCGCCTGATTGCCAGTTGATGTTGAAGCCAATATTGATGCTACCATCGGCTTTTAACTCAAAATCCAATGTCTTTGTATCCCATTTCATGCTGGTAAAGCAGCCTGTAGAACCCTGTTCAAAGGCTCCGGATGTACTGTTGCTGCCAGCCACAAGCTCGAATGATGACGTAGCCCCATTGGCATACGCAGAGCGGATGCCTGCTGATAACTGATATTTGCCTTTAGGGAGGGTGACGGCCTGGCGTAGGGTAGTTGTGCCTGTGCTCCATCCCATACGCAAGTAATATGCCTGCGTACCATCGGCTAATGTGGTCACCTTTCCAAAGTTGTTGTCGGTGTAGCAGTCGGCCGTCACAATAAGGCTCACGGCATTGGCGCTGTTGTTGACAGTCCAGTCTTTGGGGGCTGTCAATACATAGCCTCGCAGACCGTCGGCCTGTTCTGTCTTTGTTTGTAGTGAAGTAATGGCTTCAGCTTCGAATGATGCGTTTTTGACGTAAGTTGACGTCACATCGGTCTTTTCCTGTACTGCTAATGCAGTGAAGGCAGTCAGGATGCTTAGTGATAGTATCAGTAGTCTTTTCATATTCGTTGGATTTTTGTTAGTTTTGTAGTTATTCAAATATTACAGACCGTGTGCCATCGGGCTTCTCCTCGATGTTCACTTTGACCGCATCATCGGGTAATAGGTCTTCAATGAGTTCTGGCCACTCGATGAAACAAAGGGCACCGCTGTAGAAATAATCCTCATAGCCCATGTCGTAAACTTCTTCGAGACGTTTGATTCGATAAAAATCGAAGTGATAGATGAGTGAAGAGTCTTTAACTTCATACTCATTGACGATGGCAAAGGTAGGACTGGTGATGACGTCCTCTACACCCAGTTCTTCGCAAATAGCCTTGACAAAAGTGGTCTTCCCGGCTCCCATCTTGCCGTAGAAGGCAAACACCTTATGTTCGCCTATATGATTGATAAACTCGCGAGCCGATTCGCGGATAGTGTCTAAACTTTGAATTTTTATTTCCATATCTTTTTATCTTTTCTTTCCTGTCATAGTGATGAGTGGAATAATCATCTCTTCCATGGAGATACCTCCATGCTGGAAGGTATCCTTATAATAAGAAACGTAATAGTTGTAGTTGTTGGGGTAGGCGAAGAACGAGTCACCAGTGGCAAAGACATAGCTGGTGGACAAGTTTGGTTGAGGTAACAGAGCCTCATTAGGATTCTTGATGACAAAGAGATCCTTAGAGTCATAGCTTAAGTTCTTGCCTAATTTATAACGTAGATTCGTATTTGTATTCTTATCGCCCACAATCTTTACTGGTTTTGTGCAACGAATGGAACCATGATCAGTTGTGACAATGACTTTATAATCTGTTTGAGACAACAGACGGAAAAAGTCGGCAATGACGGAATGGCGGAACCACGAGAGTGTAATGCTACGATAAGCCGACTCACTGTTAGCCAATTCACGTACCATTCTTGATTCTGTGCGAGCATGACTCAGCATGTCGATAAAATTGAAAACTACCACGTTCAGGTCGTTCTTGTTGAGCGTATTCAGCTGTTGCATGAATTTCTCAGCTTCTGATGAGGTGTTGATTTTGTGATACGAGAACGTGTTGTGACGGCGATAACGCTCCAATTGTGTTTGAATGAGTGGACCTTCATTCAGGTTCTTACCCTCTTCTTCGTCCTCATCGACCCATAAATCAGGGAACATCTGTGCAATCTTGTTGGGCATCAGTCCACTGAAAATGGCATTGCGGGCATACTGTGTAGCTGTGGGCAGTATGCTGCAATAGAGATCTTCATCAATATCAAACTGGTCACCGATTTCCTGAGCCAGCATACGCCATTGGTCGTAGCGAAAATTATCGAGTACAATAAGGAACACCTTTTCACCACTATTCAGTAGAGGGAAAACTTTTGTCTTGAAAACCTCTGGTGACATAATAGGCCGTTCCATCTCTTTCCCGTTTGGTGACAACGAAGCAACCCAATCCAGATAGTTTCTTTTAATGAATTTGGCGAATCCTAGATTTGCTTCTTCTTTCTGCATGACAAGCATCTCCGTCATCTGGGAGTCGGTGCTTGACAGTTGCAATTCCCAATGAACTAACTGTCTATATACCTTGAGCCAGTCTTGCCATGTGCGGCAATCCATGATCTGCATGGCAATTTGCTGGAACTGCTGCTGATATTGACTCTGAGTTACCTCGGTCTCAATCTCGCGGCGGTGTATGTTCTTTTTCAGGACAAGTAATATCTGGTTGGGGTTGACGGGCTTAATCAGATAATCAGCAATCTTTTGGCCGATAGCCTGCTCCATAATATTCTCTTCTTCGCTTTTGGTAACCATGACAACAGGCGTGGCAGGTGAAATCTCCTTGATACGTTGTAAGGTCTCCAGACCGCTGAGGCCAGGCATTTGCTCATCGAGTAGTACCAAGTCAAACGAGTGATTATGGAATAAGTCAATGGCATCAGTGCCATTGCTCACGGTAGTTACCTCGTAGCCTTTTTTCTCGAGGAAGATGATGTGGGCCTTAAGCAACTCCACTTCATCATCAACCCATAGTAGTTGTCCGTTAGTCATATCTTGCTGTCGTTAGGTTTACCAAAGATCGAAATCGTCATCAGTATTGTCTGTATCTTGTTCTTCCTCCCTCTCAGGTTCGGTATCCTCAGGGTCTGTCTGATTAAAGTCTGTAGGGATATTCAGTAATTCCTCGTTGCTGATTTGCAGGGGTAGGAATGTGCGCTCGTAGAATTCGTCGTAGTCTTTAAAGCTATAACGGGTGCCGATGAGCGATAGGTTATGCTCGCTGATAACGAGACTGCGACAATGGCGTAACAAGATTGACATCTTCTCATATTGCCGCAGTTGACGTGCATATTGCAGGGCTTCGTCGAAATTTAGGAATCCACGTATTGTCATACGGCTGAATCCTTGCTGGCGCTCAATTTCCAGGTCGAAGTTGCGTACAAGGAAACGTGAGAAGTTAAAGCGTGCCATCTCATAGAGAAGCTGATTCTCGTTAACAGAGTCAGGCTGGAATACAAGTAGGAACGTGAAAGGAATGTTGCGGTCGGCTGAAAGAGTATCCGTTGAGGTGGAGTCTTGAGCTAGCGTCAGGTCACGTCGTGACCAGAAGTCGTCAACATCAAAGCTGCCGCCGTGAAGGGAACGCCCTTCCTGCACACCTTTGATAATCATACCAGCCATCTCTGTTACTTCACTCTTCGGGTATTTCTCTACAACAGTTTTCAATTCTGTAACACATCCTTTTATATCACCTTGATTCAGTAAGCTAAGTCCATTGATGAAGATGAATTTAGGACGATTCTCTCCAAGGGGGAACCGCTCTGCCGATAGCTTGGCATTTGCACTGATAACATCATGATTCCCCTCCTTAAATGCTTCGTAAGTGACGGCATAGATAGAGTCCTCTAAGTGTTCACCAAAGCGAGCATTTTCTTCGAAATAGGGGTCGCTGAGTAGAATGGTCAACTCGCTTTCGGGGTATTGTTCTTGCATGCGTGCCAAACAACTATCAGCCAATTCACTTTGTCCAATACGGGAATAGAGCAAGAAGAGATGGTACCAAGCCTTGTCCATCTGTTCATACGAAGGATATTGTTCTGTGAGTCTTACTAGTTGCTTCTTTGCTAATCCGAAATTTTCCAGTTTGTCTTTGAAAATAACTCCCGAGTTATACAGACCATCCATGATAACCAGATCACTTTCGGTTTTCTGCTCTTCAGTGAAAGGAATCTGGGCAAGATAATATTCGCGGTTGTGAGGGTCGTTAGCTAAACTATCTGCTTCAGTAGAAAGACTGTCTTTGGTTTCAGAAATATCCGGCATTTCCAGATTGCTCTGATTCTCTAGACTATCGGGGTTTTCCGAGGTGCTCTCCATATTCAGATTACCCACAACCGTTTTGTTCATTCGCTGCCAGTCATCGGCATTCTCGCGTTTTCCCCATTGTTTCTGGAAGGTTTGTTTACCTTGATTGACTGCCATCTGGTTGTAGAAATACCATTGACCGTTAGCGCCAGATGTTGATTGTTGAGGAGTTGCAGAAGGACGCTGATTACGGTTTCCTACGGCTCCTTGTTTCTGCTGGACCTTCTCAACCTCTGCCTCAAGAGCCTTGTCACGTTCTTCCTTTTCCTTTTTCTTTAAAGCTTCAATGACACGATCAATGGCTGCGAGGCGCTCTTTTTCTGGCATTTTTGCAAGTTCTTGCAAAGAGTCCTGTAAATGGATGGCATCTGTAAAAGGTACAAGTTCATCCAAGACCTTAGAACGCTTGGACAACATTTCGTAGTCATCACGCTCTTTGTCTAACAGTCCGATGGCCTCGCCGTAGCAACGCTGCGCATCGTTGTATTTCTCTAAAACCCAATACAAATCACCCAACTTCAGTAATAGAACGCCTTTCTCGATGCCGCTGCGTGTAGCTTTTTCGTTTCCTTTCTCGTAGGCAGCGATAGCTTTGATGGTGTCGCGCTGCATCATATATATATTGCCAATGGCGTAATATACCTGGTCCAGGTAATCCTTGTTGTTGTCCGAACGTGCCATTCGTTTCAGACGGTTAATCATTTTCTTGTAGTTGCCTTTAGCCATTACTTCAGTTTGGGCTATGCGTGCATTGAATTCCAACTCGTATGGTGGGTTCTGTCGAATAACCTTCTGGTAAGCCTTATATGCATCTTCGCGTTTGCCGATAGCGCTTTGTATCTGTCCCATAAGAAACCACTCGCGTGCCTTTTGTGTTTTGCGGTGTTCGTGCTTTATGGTCTTACGTAGATAGGGAATGGCTTTTTCAAATTCACCAGTTTTTAAATAATAGCAGGCAAGGGTGTTGTCCCAGTCGTTCTGAGCCCGATAATGGATAGAATCGCGCCCTGTATTGCGGATGATGTCCTCTGCATCGTAAATCCAATCTAACTCTGTATAGCAACGGGCGAGCCATGCTCGTGCCATACAGTTTTGCATGGGCTGTGTCTGGTAAAGGCGCGACATATAACTGAAAGTGGCAGCCGCTTCTTCGAATTCACCTTTCTGGTATTGGGCCTGCCCCATCATGAGCCATGCTTTCCATAGGAAGGGATTGTATTCCTTTCGTCCCAACCACTCTTTATCCTTTGCAGTCTTTCTGCGTGACTTTTTCCATTCAGGTTTCGCTTTGATGGAGTGTTGCTTGATAGTTTTCTCCATCTTCTCTATAGAGCGGTCAAAATTACCCTTTCCTAAAGAACGACTGTTCTTATTACCAACGGTGTATAGCGGTAGTATTTCAGTAAAGTTATCTTTATTGCCTTTCTCTTTTTCTCTGGCACCATCGATATATGCTTGCGAACCATTATAGTATGTGTTGTATTTCGCTGTGAATGACTGCCAGAAACGACTCTTCCCCGTATTCTTATGCGTAGAACAAGCCATCAGCAATGTGCTGATGACTACCATAAATAATATGTAGGATATTCTGCGCATCATTTTAAGAAACTCCTAAATATCTGATTTATTGCCTTTTTGCTTCTTTTTCTCTTCAATTAGACAGGCAATCTTACAGTCACCGGAAACCTTACTACTGCATGATGCACAATCATGTGCCTCCACTACAGGTTCGTCTGTTCCCCCCTTGGTGAAAATTGATGCTAATGCAGCTATGATGCCTAACACCACAATAGAACCAATGCAAATCAGCGCAAACTCCATGTGAATTTATTGTTGGATGGTAAATTGTGCTTCTTGTATATCATCCCAGAAATGTGGGTATGACTTGGTGACTACCTGTGGGTTGTTGATGGCAATAGGCATTCTACATGCAAGTGGGGCAAAGGCAAGGGCCATGCGGTGATCATCGTAGGTATCGATAGGGGTTTGATAAGTAATATCAGAAACGTGTTGTCTCTTTCCGTCCCATTTTAACTCACAATCGTTAATGTCTTGAATTTGATAGCCAAGCTTATTGAGTTCAGTCTTCAGTGCAGTGATACGGTCAGTTTCTTTAATCTTCAGCGTTTGTAGTCCTGTAAAATGGAATGGGATGCCCAGTGCACAGCATGTACATACAAAAGTCTGCGCCAAATCTGGTGCGCTAACAAAATCATATTCCAATCGTGGTACGCTGTGCCCACTTTTTGTAAGTGTCACCGTAGTCGGCTTTCCGGGAGTCTTGTGAGCAAAAATAGTTTTAACCCCAAGTAAGCTGAAAATGTAGCGTACGATAGAATCACCTTGCTTAGATCCATCCATCAGCCCCTCAAGCCGTATCTCTGCCTCTGGGTCTTCAGAAAGGGCAACCATTTCGTACCAATAGCTGGCTGCACTCCAGTCGCTCTCAATATAATAAGGGCGAGGGATGTATGGCTTTGGTGTCACTTCGATGGTGTCTATTGATGTCCATTCTGCATTGGCACCAAACTCGCGCATCATCCAAAGTGTGAGATCTATATATGGTCTGGAGATGATATCACCGGTAAGACGCAGTGTTAGACCTTTTTGTAAAACAGGACCAATCATGAGTAGGGCAGAGATAAACTGCGAACTAATATTTCCAGGAACCTCTAAATCTCCGCCTTCCAGTTTTTGTCCTTTAATGCGAAGGGGAGGAAAACCTTCTTCGCCTTCATAACTGATGTTGGCTCCAAGGCGACGTAAAGCATCAACCAAGACCTTAATTGGACGGTGCTTCATACGTTCTGTTCCAGTGATGACATGTTCACCATACTCAGTTGCAGCCAGGAAAGCTGTCATAAAACGCATGGCTGTTCCTGCTGCTTTAATGTTAATAACCTCAGGCATATTTTCCAAAGCCTGTATGATTACCTCTGTGTCGTCACAATCGCTTAGATTATCAGGCAGAATAGTTCCTCCTGATAATGCATAAATGATAAGGGCGCGGTTAGATATGCTTTTTGACGCCGGCAACTTAATGGTTGTCTGTAGTCGTTTGGGTCCAGTGATTTGATATGTTGTCATAATTGATGCAAAGATACAAAATAAAAGTAATAAAAATAGCAAGGAGCTGTAATAATTAAAGATTTTTGCAAAAACATAAAAAACTTAGGGAAAAATTTGGTGGTTTCGGAAAAACTGCGTACCTTTGCACCCGCAATTACGACCAATGGTCAGTTGCTAAGCAAAATGATCGGGATTTAGCGCAGTTGGTAGCGCACACGTCTGGGGGGCGCGAGGTCGCTGGTTCGAGTCCAGTAATCCCGACTGGAGAAAGGGAGTTGGAAACCAATTGGTTACAACTCCTTTCTTTATGCCCTAAAGTTTGCTCAATAATTTTGGAGTGACGGAAATCTTGACAAGAAAACTGTGAAATGATTAAAACGTCAAAGAAACGCCGTAACGCATACCCCAATGTGGAGCGGAAGGCAAATCTTTATATGTAAGACGTTTAACGTATTCCACTCGGAAGAATTTGAATATGTTATGGACTCCAATTACCATCTCCATATATGGGCGTTTGGGATCCATAATATTGGTGCCATCAGGGAAATACATCAACCGGGGATTTCCTGCATTTTCAGGTAAGTAAGGATTGTTTTTTTCGGAAAGGTCGCCCCATAACATTCTTACCCCCAGATATTCACGCCAATAGAGTTTCTTTGCTAATGGGATGCGGTTAAGTATTTTACCATTCATATCCCATGACAACATCAGTGATGCATAGCGATCGTTGAGGAACT
>Ga0265299_10006280_pt1 | contig 10844 bp, 11 predicted proteins | sample AusTroGonzalo_MG_4_FD_193485 | JGI IMG/M metagenome (GOLD analysis project Ga0265299, IMG submission 193485) | Bovine rumen microbial communities from tropical cattle in Woodstock, Queensland, Australia - Gonzalo_02 | ecosystem: Host-associated > Mammals > Digestive system > Stomach > Rumen ...
CATGTGGCCCAGTCCGTGGGGCATGAACATGGCATGGGCTCCGGCGCGTACAGCCTCTTCGGTATCGCCCTTCATCAGGCCCAGTTCCTTCAGCTTCTCGGTCATCAGGCGGCAAACGCCGAAGTGGACATCCCACCATTTGACACCAGGGGCGGCAAGGGTGAGCGCATAGTCGTGACATTGCTCCACAATGCTATATATCTCCTTCTGACGCTGGGTAAAGCGTCCGCTGATGGGAGTGGTACGTGTATTGTCGCTGCAATAGTTCTCGTTGGTCTCGGCTCCTGCATCGCACAGCAGCAGGCGGCCTGCCTCCAAGGGACGAGGGCTGGGATATCCGTGCATAATCTCGCCATGCATGCTAACGATGCTCTGGAAAGATACCATGCAGCCTTTGCTGCTGGCGATACCGCTGATGCGACCGCTGATTTCCTGTTCAGTAACACCCGGACGGCACATCTTCATGGCAGTGGTGTGCATCTCGTAGCCAATGGCGCAGGCACGTTCTATCTCGGCAATCTCCTCGGCCGTCTTAATGGCACGCTGGTTAACTACAGCCATAATCAGTTTGACTGAGGCTTGAGCCTTTTGCTGGCTGGGGTGAATACCCAGAATGTCCATCAGCTGAATCATCAGATCGTGACGGTATGGGGGCAGGAAGTGGATGGTGCGGCCTTCGCTCTTTGCTTTCTTCAGAAAGTCGGTCATCTGTGCCATCGTAAGTGTGTTAGCCACACCACTCTGGGCAGCCATATCTGCTATGCTGTCTACACTGCCAAACCAGACAATGTCCTCAATATCTATGTCGTTGCCCACCAGATATTCACGGTTGTTGTCTATATCGATAATGCCAGCCAGCCCGTCGCGATGCTGTCCAAAGTAATAAAGGAATGAACTGTCCTGACGGAAACGGTAAGCGTTAGAGGGATAGTTGGCTGGCGAATCGTTATTGCCTGTCAGCAGGATAATGCCTGAGCCTACCTGCTCTTTCAATACGGCTCTGCGCTGTATGTATGTGTGCTTGTCAAATAACATGTCTTTTTTAATTGAGAATTGAGAATTGAGAATTGGGAATTATGAATTATGAATTGAGAATTACCATCCTGTCTCGCTCCATCCGGCATCCTTGTACCACTGATAGTGTTTCAGGTCGTTGTTCTTCCTTGTGCCCTCTGTACCTTCCTGTGGGATGTACATAGAGATGCCTCCAAAGTGGTCCGGGTCGTAGATGATGGGGTAGTAGCAATGTTGGGCAGTCCATTGTCCTGTGTCGCATCTGCGCAGCGGGACAGCCTTGTCGAAAATTATTGCCCAATCGTTATAGTCTTCCTCGGAGAGAATCTTGCTCATGGCCGAGTTCATGTCGTAACAGTAAGTAAAGGAACTGAATTCCGTAGAATACTTCTGAATCTCGTCGGCTTGTCTGTCGGTGATGGTCTGACGACCGCTGAATGCATTTTTGACGTAGACGCTGGTTTGGGCAGCCAGGAAATCCAGCTCGCTGCAATCTATGGCAGAGAGGACGGTACCCCTGTAGCTGGCTAAGGGGTAGAAGTTTGCGTATTCGTTTACAATGCTGTTGATATCACCCTCGCACAAAGCCCTTCCCATCAGGCCGTAGGGCGCGCCGGGGTTGGGAATCTCGGCAGGCGAGCCGATAATCCAGTCGGCCTGGTTGCGCAATTCGTATGCCACCTCTATGCTTTGCATAAAGCAAACGTCAAAGAAGATATAGTTCATATGTGGCAAATGCTCCAACACACCTCTCAGTGTGGGGATGTTCAGCCAGTTCGAGTTGTGGCTGTAATCCGGCCCTATGGCTCTGCGCTGGTTCCATACCATACCCGAGCCGTGTGCGCCAAAGGTCAGTCCGTATCTCTTTGCGGGGAAGGCTTTGACGATGTCCCTCAGGTTCGTCAGGATGGTAAGCGAATCGGTGCAGTCCTCTTCCTTCGCGAACTGCTTCCACACCTTTAGCCCGTTCTCGGCATCCAGCTGATAGATTACGGGCAGGGTGTTCATCTGGTCGGCATAGATGATAATCTTGCAGTTGGCAGGAATGTCGTTCTTGCCTTCCTCCAGTTCGTTGATGTCACTTTGTGATAAGCCGCTGAGGCCATTGTCGCCCATCCAGTATATGATGGCAACACCCTCGTAGGTGTCCGGCTCATCGGGGAAGTCCAGGGTGTCGCTGCAAGCCTGCAGGGCAAGAATGGTCCCTATAAATATAAATAGGTATAGTATTTTCGATTTCATGCCTGCAAAGATACAGATTTTAATTCACAATTCCTCATTCATATTTCATAATATTAGGCAAATTCTTCATTCTTCGCTCTTCATTCTTCACTTTTATGCAATAAGATGGCGTTTTTATCCGTTATTATAACAAATGCAGTGGATAAACAGAATTCGTCAGGTGAAGATTCTGCTGGTGGTAGCCGCAATTGTTCTGAGTGTGGCATCGCTGGTGGTGTCCAATTTTCTGGTGCGTGACCTCAAGCAGGAGGAGCAGCGCAAGATGGAGATTTGGGCCGAGGCAATGCGTAGCCTGAACAATGCCGACGAGAATACAGACCTCTCCCTTGTCTGGACGGTCCTGAACAGCAATAATACCATCCCGGTGGTGGTGTTGGATCGCGAGGGCAAGGTGCAGGATTACAGAAACATCTCCATCTCCGACCGCGAACGTCCCAACGAGATAGAGGTGGTGAAGGCCAAGTCGCAGCACATGCGTCAGTCGGGTAGGGTGATACGTATCAACCTGACGCCCTCTGATTACATGGAGATATGCTACGACGACAGCCTCATCCTCTGGCGTCTGGCCTGGTGGCCGTATGTCCAGTTGGGAATTGTGCTGATATTCGTTGTAGTTGCCATCTTTGCCCTCCTCAGCAGTAAAAAGGCCGAGCAGAACAAGGTGTGGGTAGGCCTCAGCAAGGAGACCGCCCATCAGCTGGGAACCCCCATCAGCAGCCTGATGGCATGGCACGAAGTGTTGCGCGAAACCTATCCCGATGACGAGTTGCTGCCCGAGATGGGAAAGGATGTGCAGCGCCTGCAGCGTATAGCCGAGCGTTTCAGCAAGATCGGCTCGCAGCCCGAGCCCAAGCCCGAAAGTCTGAATGATGTGATAGAGCAGGTGGTACAGTACATCAACCGTCGCACCAGCAACCGCGTCAGTATGTCCTGCCAACTGCCCCAGACACCTCTGGTGGTTAATATCTGTGCACCGCTCTTCGAATGGGTGATAGAGAACCTCTGCAAGAACGCCATAGATGCCATGGACGGCAGCGGCAGTATCACCCTGGTGGCAAGGGAAGAGGCCTCCTGCTTCTCAGTGGAGATAACCGATACGGGCAAAGGTATTCCCAAGAACAATTTCAAGACCGTTTTCACCCCAGGTTTCACAACCAAAAAGCGCGGGTGGGGCCTAGGACTTTCCTTGGCCAAGAGAATTGTCGAGGAATATCACAATGGACGCATTTTTGTGAAAAATTCCGAGATCGGAAAAGGCACAACGTTCCGTATTGAGCTCAAAAAACACTAAATCACCATTTTTTAAAGCAAAATCTTGCGTCGTTATTTGTTTTTTTTGTAATTTTGCAGCCCGATGGAGAAACTGGATAGCTATAAAGTGGATCTGAAAGGCATGTCGGAAGGTACTGTGTCGTACTGCTGGCATGTAGACGACGACTTCTTCTCCGCTGTTCAGGGTCCTGAGATTCAGCAAGGTCAGCTGGATGTCGCATTACGGGTGAAGCGGACGGCCGGTGCCTACGAACTGGTGTTTCAGTTAGATGGCACGGTTAAAGTCTTGTGCGACCGTTGTCTGGATTATATGGATTGCCCCATCAGCGCAGCGCACGTATTGCGTGCAAAGCTGGGAGATGAGTTTGCCGATGATGGCGATTTGATTGTTGTTCCCGAGGACGATGGCGTGCTGAATGTAGCATGGAACATCTACGAGTTTGCAGCTCTGGAGATTCCCCTCCGCCATGTTCATCCAGACGGAGCATGCAGCCAGCAGATGACGGCAGCGTTAGATTCTCTCGCACCGGCAGAGGAGGAAGAGAAACCGATAGACCCTCGCTGGAACGAATTAAAGAAAATATTAGATAACAATAAAAAATAAAACAAAATGGCACATCCTAAAAGAAGACAGTCCAAGACTAGAACCCTCAAGAGAAGAACTCATGATAAGGCTGTAGCTCCTGCATTGGCAGTATGCCCTAACTGCGGCGAGTTCCACATTTATCACACAGTATGCCCTGCATGCGGTTACTATCGCGGCAAGGTTGCTATCGAGAAGGAAGCTTAATCTTCTGAGGTAAAGAAATAAGCCGCTACGGCCCCCCAAGAGGGCTTATGCGGCTTTATTTTTTATTGTAACTTACGTTAATTAGGATAATGGAAGAAATTAATGCCGTTATTACAGGCGTTGGAGGATACGTTCCTAACTACATTCTGGACAACGAAGAGATGTCTACCATCGTAGATACCTCAGACGAATGGATCATGGAGCGAATTGGAGTAAAGACCCGTCATATCCTGAAGCCGGAGCAGGGTAGTGGTACCTCATATATGATGACCCGTGCCGTGCAGCAGCTTCTGCGCAAGACAGGTGCCGACCCCGATAGCATAGAGTTAGTAATCTGTGCCACCACCACGCCCGACTATCATTTCCCCTCTACAGCCTCGCTCGTTATCGGCAATTGCGGACTGAAGAAAGCCTTCGGTTTCGATATGGAGGCCGCCTGTGCCGGTTTCCTGTACGCAATGGAGGCAGGAGCCTCATATATCCGCAGCGGACGCTACAAGCGTATCGTAATCTGCGGCGGCGACCACATGAGCAGCATGACCAACTATGAGGACCGTAACACCTGTCCCATCTTTGGCGATGGCGCAGCATGCGTAATGATGGAGGCAACCACCGAGCAGGTTGGTCTTATAGACGGATACTATCGCGTGGACGGCAAGGGCTACCAGAACCTACACATGGCAGCTGGTGGTTCGGCCAAGATGCCAAGCCACGAGACAGTCGATGCCCGCGAGCATTTCGTATACCAGGAAGGCCGTGCCGTTTACAAGCATGCCGTACTGGATATGAGCCAGGCTGTTAAGACACTGACCGAGCGTAACGGTCTCAACAAAGATAATATCGATTGGGTGATTCCCCATCAGGCCAATATCAATATCGAGGTCTCCGTGGCCAACCGTATCGGCATCGAGAAGGATCACATCATGATTAATATAGACCATATGGCCAACACCTCTGGCGGAACCCTTCCCCTCTGTCTTTGGGAGTACGAACCACGCCTGAAGAAGGGCGACAAACTCGTGTTCACCGCCTTCGGAGCCGGTTTCACCTGGGGCGCCAGCTACATGATCTGGGGCTACGACGGAGCTGCCGAGGCAGCCAAGGAACCCGCCGAGTTCTATAAGGAAGGTGAAATAACCCGCGAGGAGTGGTACGCTAAGCGTAAATAGTTTGGAGTCATTGAACATTGAACATTGAACATTGAACATTGAGCATTGAACATTGAGCATTGAGCATTGAACATTGAGCATTGAACATTGAACATTGAGCATTGAAACTTTGTTTCGAGCCTGCTTTAGCTCGGCAATAATCAAGCGAGCTTGTTATTGCTCTCGCTTACTCGCAGCCTTGAACATTGAACACAGCGGCAGCAAATTCTTCACTCTTCACTCTTCATTCTTCACTCAAATATGCACAAGGCAGGATTTGTAAACATAGTAGGTAATCCCAATGTGGGAAAGAGCACGCTCATGAACCTTTTGGTGGGCGAACGCATCAGTATTGCCACTTTCAAGGCTCAGACCACGCGTCACCGCATTATGGGCATTCTAAACACCCCCGAGATGCAGATATGCTTCTCCGATACCCCCGGTGTCCTCAAGCCCAACTATAAACTGCAGGAGCAGATGCTGCAGTTCTCAGAGAGCGCCCTTCAGGATGCCGATGTCCTGCTCTATGTCACCGATATGGTGGAGACGCCCGACAAGAATGCCGAGTTCCTCGAGAAGGTACAGCGCATGACCTGTCCCGTCCTGGTGCTTATCAACAAGATTGATATTTCGGACCAGAAGGTACTCACCCAGAAGGTGGAGGAGTGGCACGCCGTCCTGCCCAAGGCAGAGATTATCCCCATCAGTGCCCTGCACAAGTTCAACGTAGACATGGTGCTCAAGCGCATACAGGAACTGCTGCCTGAGAGTCCTGCCTACTTCGACAAAGACCAGTGGACCGACAAGCCCGCCCGTTTCTTCGTAACGGAGATTATCCGCGAGAAGATTCTGTTGTATTACGACAAGGAGATACCTTACAGTGTAGAGGTGGTAGTCGAGCAGTTTAAGGAGACCGACAAGAACATCCACATCAATGCCGTCATCTACGTAGAGCGCGACTCGCAGAAGGGTATCATCATAGGTCATCAGGGAGTAGCCCTGAAGCGTGTCAGCACCGAGGCCCGCAAGAGCCTCGAGAAGTTCTTCGGCAAGAGCATCTTCCTGGAGATATTCGTTAAAGTAGACAAGGACTGGCGCCAGAGCGACCGCGCCATGAAGTCCTACGGCTACCAGTTAGAATAGTTATAGCCGATAGTTCAACATAAGAGTTACAGACAAAAACACAAGAAAGCCTTTCCTGATAAAAAAAATCGGGAAAGGCTTTCTTGTTAAACTGACAGTCCAAATCATCGAACCACATTCATTCTTTATTTAAAATTTTGTCCGAATACTGATTTTGTTTATCTTTGCGGTGTGTAAACTAAAACTAACTGCTTATGAAAAGGATTTTTCAATTCTTACTAACCACCACATTGTTACTTGTTTATTGCAGTCAGGTCGTTGCTCAGATTTACGAGGCTAACCCTCTTGGGCACGGAAAGAGAGATACGGCCATCGTCGTTTTTAAGTATGCCGCTCCCGAGGGCGACAAATCCCTGAGAACACCTGTCGATAATTTCTACCTGAAGGAGGACACCGTTCTGATGCGTGGCACCAAGCTGAAGATGAAGGACAAGGTTGAAGTAACCTATTACGACAATGGCTTCTTCTCCATGTTTACCATTTTTGCCCCCGACAAGCGTCCGCTGGCATCCATGACGGATAGCACGGGAAAGGCCTACTACGTAGATCCCATAGAACTGAAGTTCAGTGAAGAGAATCCCGAGGGGACAGAGAATCCACTGGCTAAGTACACCGAGATGCGAAAGAGTACCCGCTCGTACTATCGCGGAGACCACTTGATTGCCATCTGGATTTTCCTTTGGCTCACGTGGCGTATCAGTCGCAGGGCATCTAAGATAGGACTCAAGAAGTACAGCAAGGGCACCCTGAAGCGTCACAACTGGCTCATAGGATTGTTGCTGTTCATAGCTCCGCTCCTGTACTTCATCATCGTAGTGTCCGAGATAGATATGGTCACCAGCATGGGCTCTGATTGCTGTTGGTGGCTCAATGGCGCCTATGTGGGAGACTTCACGCGCCTGTTCCTCATCCTGATGCTCTATATGGCCATGCGCTGGCAATACAAGATGATAGACGCCTATGCTACAGGCATGGAGGCATTCCTTTGTACGCCCAGGTATGTTCCCCGGAAGGAAATTATGTTTGGTATCATTGTTTCCGTCATTTTGTTCATAGTAATATTCTTCATAGGTATGTGCCTCTACACCTGGGTAGGTGCAACCGTTGGTACCGTCGCATTCTACATCGCATTCATTGCGGGTGGTGGTATGCTTGCCTATACCCTTATTTCTCAGTTTATTACCATGAAACAGGCCGCAGGATGGATTCTTAGCTTCGTCTATCTGCTGTTCATCATACTCTGGGCCATCGGCACCCTTATTATCATAGGCGTCTTCGTATGGCAGTTCACCAAGATTATCATCCCGTTCCTCGTGCTTGGAGGCTTCGGAAAGATGATTCCGGCCTTAAAGCTCGACAAACCCTCAGCACCTATGAAGTGGTACGACAATGCCGGTGGTGTTCACGACAGTGCAGGTGCCCGCGACCGTCGCAACGAAGCCCTGGAGTCTTACAAATAGTCAGACCCATACATAAACAAAAAAAGAAGAAACTTCCCTGTCGGAGGTTTCTTCTTTTTTTTCTGGTTACCGAATGTGTTCGGAATTATCCGCGACGTTCCAGATAAGGAAGCGTGTACGGACGTCTGTAATCATAATAGTACAGGCGGTGAGCAAATGCCTCCTTGTCGTCTCCGAAGCTTAGTGTAGCAGGATTCCAGTGAACAGGACGCTTCAGCTCGCGAGCTATATTGAAGATACAGCATAGTGTATTTGTGCTGCAGCCGTACTCAACAGGGGCAATGGGGTCTTTGTGCTCGCGTATGGCATCTATGAAGTTCTGCATGTGCGGGGCACTCACCTCATATTGTCCGGCTGCTATCGTCTCCTGTTGTTTCTTCAGCTGTTTGCTGTCAGAGCATTCTATGTATCCGCGAGCCACCTTCAGCCATCCCTTATCACCAATGAACTTAATACCCTTGTCATCTGCATTGTCTGTGAAGGGGCGCTCCTGCATGATAATGCCGTTGGCGTACTTCATTGTAGCGTATTCTGCACCCTTATATCCCTGGGGTATGAACTCTACGGGCCCCAGTCCGTCCATGCCTATGGCAGCCTGTGCAATGTCAAACATGTGGGCTCCCCAGTCGGCAGGGAATCCGTTACCTGTTTCCTCATACCAGCGCCATGCACCCCACAGCTCTTCATTCTTGTCAGGGTCAAGAGTCACAACGGGGCAGAGGTCTGAGTGGTAATGTATTCTTGGATTGTTCAATGGTCCCATCCACAGGTTGAAGTTCAGATTGTCAGGTACAGGCATTTCTGGCAAGTCCAGTGGCTTGGGCGAATCACCCACTCTTACGTGTATCTCCTTGATGTCGCCTATGGCACCGTTCTGCACCATGGCTATGGCCGTCTGGAATTCCTCGCTGCTGCGTTGCTGGCTACCCATCTGCAGAATGCGGTTGTTGGCCCTTACGGCACGCTGTACAGCCAAGCCTTCTGTAACAGTGTATGCCAAGGGCTTCTGCAAATAAACATCCTTGCCAGCCTGCAGCGAATGAATGGCCACCAGTGCGTGCCAATGGTCAGGCGTAGCAATCTCTATGGCATCTATATCCTTACGTTCCAGCAGGCGCTCGTATTCTTCGTACACATCGCAGCGCACGGGCATATTCTTTTCCTTCTGCCATTTAGTCACGTAGCGGCGGAAGCGTTCGCGCTTGATACTGTCAACATCGCAGCAGGCTGCTACCTGTACGCCAGGGCAGGCAGTAAAGCTGCGGAAGTCGCTGCATCCCTGCTGTCCCAGTCCTACGAATCCTAATACAACTCTGTCGCTGGGTGCAATCCTTACGCCGTCAATGGTAAAGCTGGGCAAGATCATAAACCCTGCAATTCCCGTCGCTGTTGTAGTCAGGAACTGGCGGCGCGACATTGTCTTCTTCTCTTTCTGATTTGTTTTTGTCGTGTTCTTAGTCATAGTAACCTAGTTAGTTTATTAGTTCATCTTTTCGGAGCGCAAAGTTACAAAAAACAAAGAACATTTCCAAGATTTTTTATCAATTCTCAATTGCCTATGCAGCTGGTGACACCGAATGTGGTGGCGATAGCCGTCAGAATCGCAATAATAGTCTGAATAATAAATTTCCAAGTTTCTTTTTTCATATTCTTTTAATGGTTAAAGGTTAATGGTTAAAGACGTTTTAAATTGAGAATTGAGAATTGAAAATTGAGAATTATTCTGTTCCTTATCAGCAGGCATAGCGGTAGCAAATTACCAATGTTCAATGCTCAATGTTCAATGTTCAATGGAAAAGAGGGCCCCGAAGGGCCGCTCTTTACTCATCCCCGTCGTCGTTGCCGCCGCCGTTGCCTCCTGTGTTACCACCAGTGTTGACGTTATCGTTGACGTTATCGTTGTCTTCCACCACACCGGGATCGGTGCTCGTTACGCGCTTCACCTCGTTGCCGTTGCGGTCGTAGCAGGTGATCTGGATGCTGGTGTCTGCCAGCTCCTCCTTCAGGTCCACGTCGGGCGTGAAGATGATACGTCGGCTCTTGATCAGTGAGGTCTTCACCTCGTTCACGTTGGCCACACTCTTGGCGCGCAGGCCGAATCGCATGCTACCCAGTCCGGGGATGGCCACGCTGTGACCTTCTGTTGCCCATGCCTTGATTACCTCGCCAGCTGCATCCCAGCATGCCTGCATAACACCCTTGCTGATGCCGCTGCGGAGAGCAGCCTCCTTGATAACCTTCTGTTGGTTGAGTGTTGCATACAGCTCGGGAGCCATCACATAGCGGTAAGTGCCTTCGTACTTGCCAATCTTGATTTTCGTTTCGTTTGCTTTTACTTTCAACATAGCTTTAAATGTTTTTTTTTGAATTTGTAATACTTTTTCTTTAACTCTCTCTGAACCGGTTCTTTACTGTCAAGTTGGGGAGGAAAAACTCTCTAGTTAGGCAATTTTTTCCGCCTAGTTAGGGAGCGCATTCCCCACCTCGTTTTGACACTGCAAAGATACAACATTCACATTGCGGTTCACGAATAAATGACAAACTTTTTCAAACCTTTTTTTCGATGTCTGCTACAGCGCTACAGTGCTACAGTTGTTTTTCGGATTTCTCAACCCTCAAAATTCCCTTTATATTTATATTTATATAAATATAAAAGTTTAATTTGGGCTTTTCATAGTCTTGTTTTTAAACTGTAGCACTGTAGCACTGTAGCGCGTCGGATGTCTTTTCCACTGGTTTGGTTGGCAGTCAATTTACTGAATAGGTTGTCTTTCT
>Ga0265299_10006285_pt1 | contig 10841 bp, 11 predicted proteins | sample AusTroGonzalo_MG_4_FD_193485 | JGI IMG/M metagenome (GOLD analysis project Ga0265299, IMG submission 193485) | Bovine rumen microbial communities from tropical cattle in Woodstock, Queensland, Australia - Gonzalo_02 | ecosystem: Host-associated > Mammals > Digestive system > Stomach > Rumen ...
TGCTTCAGGCCGGTTTCGCTTACGTGGAGTGCATCAACCCTGCCGGCATCACGCTGGAAGAGGCGATGCGCAAGGAGGTGGCGACGCGGAATATCAGCGACACCGTTGCACGTATCTTGAAAAATTGCACAAAAAACAGTGCGTGCCAGCACCAACTTCCGCAATAACTTGCTATTTTTGCCGCCGGAATTATTCTGCAAAATAATATGAAAACCGAAATACAACCCCAGGAGACCAAACGGGCGTTTGCCTTTGAAATGTGGATGAAGTCGCCGATGCCTATGGTGACGCTCACCAAAACCTTTGACGTGAGCCGTATCTATACGACATCCAAACGGAAGAACCTGAAATTCAATATGTTGCTATGCTGGTGCATCGGCAAGGCGGCCAGTGGGATGGAGGAATTCTACCTATTGCCCGAACAGGGCAAGCTGTATCGCTACGACCGTCTGGCCCTCAACGTAATTGTGGACAACAAAGAGGGCGGAATCAACTCGTGCGACATCCCATTTTCTGAAGATTTGCAGCAGTTCAACCGCGACTACCTGGAGTTGACCTCCAAAGCGGCGTCGGAATGCACGAGCAGCTTCCTTGAGGATTACATCATTGTCGGGACATCGGCGATGGTTCAAACGGAGCTCGACTGTTTCGTCAACCAGTACACCGAAAAATTCCTCAACCCGCTGGTGATGTGGGGCAAGTACCGCAAAAGCTGGTTCAAGACTACCCTACCCGTCTCGTTCCAGTTCCACCACGTGCAGATGGACGGCGGCGACGCGGCGCGGTTTTTGGAGAGGTTGCAGCAAACCATCCTCTCTCTATGAAGTTTCTAAAACAATACCATTTTAGCTTTGACCTTTGGGGACTCCTCCTCTTCCTGTTGGTGATGCTCCCGAACTTCATCTGGTTTGCCGTTCCCGCACCAAACGACGTATTAAGGGCAGAATCGGTCACGCCGGTGGTGGATGTCATTGCTTCGGTCTGCCAAGTCCTGACCGTCGCGTGCCTCTGCTTTCTCCTCAACGAAGAGAGGGGCAAACTACATTTCTCGCCGTTAGTCATTGCTGCAGTTATCTGTGTTGCAGTCTATTACCTCGGCTGGGCGTTGTACTATTCCGGTATCGCCAGCTCTTGGGTCATCCTCCTTTTGACCCTCCCACCCTGCCTATCGTTCATCCTTTTCGCCGCCGACCGCAAAAACCTCCCGGCGGTGTTGTTCGCTTCGGTGTTTGCGGTGGGACATTTAGTATTTGGGGTGGTGAATTTTGTGATATGATGAAATTCGTCACCAGCTTGGTGACAAATTAGAGGCTGCAATTCGTCAATGACTCGTTGACGAAAAAGGTCACCAAGTTGGTGGCCGAATTTGAGGGTGCGGGAAAAAGGTCAACAAGTTGTGGACCAATTGGAACTACCCGAGAAATTTGGTTACGAAAAATCTCTTACAATGACACTTTGTCGGGAATATAAATAATCACAAAATTCCTGAAAAGAACTTATAGTTGCATGGCATCCTGCAGAGCCGGCTCCAAATTTGGAACAAAGAGGCGAAGATGATCCTAAAAATTCATGACGAATAAGATATTGGTTTTCCCCTACTCTTTTAGCTGATATTCTTTCGTCAAAACTATTGTGACCTCGTCCTATTTTACGAGTCCTTTCGTATTTGTATCCTATCGACCCTTCAAAATAACCTTTTCGTTGCTTGAAACCAAGTTTCTCGAACAAATTGTCTGTTATCAAGCCATCTTCACTTGTGTTAATATATTCCATTTTTTTATTTCTTTTCTCTAACGGCATCAAATCAATGATACTCCCGTTGCATTGTGGAAAGTTTTTGCAGACAATTTGATCAAAATCGTCTCTATTACGGTGTTGTGGACTCATCCTGATAGCCTTGACATCTCTATATTTATATCGATCACCGCAATGCAAACATTCTACGGTTTCTTCCAGTTGGAATCCTAATCCTTGTTCTTGATGGTCTTTAATGGCGGCCATTTTTTCTTGCTCGTTAAGTTCTATGTACATTTCTTCAAAATTTAAATTGTTATTATTTTGTGTTAAATTGATAGGTGCGGAGTTCCATTTTTCTTCCAAATCGATACAATAAGGAACAAAATCACTGCGATGTTCGTCAGAATTCAGAAATACCTGCTTAAAAATTTCAAGTTTTGTCTCATTATTGAATGTAGTATGGTTCATGCTTTCAGTATCGACGATGTACCAATCCCATTCTTCAAGACTTATTTTATGGGCATTGTCGTACAGTAGATGTGCAAGTTCTAATTCGGCTGAGGTTGCCTTCAAGAAGGCACCCCAATTTGAGAATCCAATAAGTTTAGCAATAACATGTTGAGCATTCATCAAAGTGAAACTAAAGGATGATTTGTCGTCGTTTAGTTCCAAATCAAGGAAAACTCTTTCAATGTCAAAAAATTTCGGGCTGTACTCGTAAAAACCTTCGTCGGGGTTGAAATAACGAGTTTCGTAATCTTTTAAAAGATTCTTAGCTTGAAGTTTAAAATACTCAATGTGGTCCATAATGTTTAATCTTTATTATGTGCCAAAGCTTTTATCTATAAAACAACCCGTACCTTTAGTGACAAAAACCATGACACTTAGGTTAAACATTAAACACACGAGTGGTATGATAAAATCTTCGCACGGGCAGCAGGCATTACCACTAAAACCGGTCGCAAAAATACAAAAAGTTTTCAATACGCAACATTCATACATGATGATTTTAATAATACTGGTGCGTTAACTTTTCAAAGTTTACCATAACTCATTGATAATATACAAATTATATTATCCGTTATCAATTACGATTTGAAATTATGTGCGGTGTCAGGCGTGCTGAAGGCACGCTACCTCCAGATTCGCAAATAGTAGCGTGTCGAAGACACGCTATCTACACTCCGCATCCGTTTCCACCCCACACTGCGCTCCACTTCGTTACGCTTATGTGGGGTTATTAGGATAGCGTGCCTCCGGCACGCTATGTCGATGTTCCAATTCCTTCAATGTTTTTTTAAATGAATTATTTTTGGCTACAACTCATATTTTTTGTATGTTTGTAGCCAAAAATAAATACACTTATTTTTATGCAACTTATTGGTAGAAAGCGAGAAATAGAAGAACTGACAAGATTGAAAGAGTCAAATCAAGCGGAGTTTGTTGCGGTGTATGGCCGGCGACGTGTTGGCAAAACTTGGTTGGTGCGGAGCTTCTTTCAAGACCAGTTCACTTTTTATGCCACGGGCATAGCACGTGGGACCCGAAAAGAACAACTGCAAAACTTCTATAAGTCAATATGTTCTTATAGCAAATCGAACCCGAAACAACCTAAAGATTGGTACGAGACATTTGATTTGCTTAAAGATGTGATAAAACGGTCGCGTCAACGTCGGAAAGTGGTGTTTTTGGACGAATTGCCGTGGATGGACACGCAGAAATCGGAGTTTCTGAAAGCCATTGATTTGTTTTGGAATAGCTGGGGGTGCATGCAACAAAACTTACTTTTTATCGTGTGCGGCAGTGCGGCATCTTGGATGGTGAAGAATATCATTCGCAATAAAGGCGGACTTCATAACCGCCTGACCAGCCACTTGCATCTCAGCCCGTTCACACTTGCAGAGACTAAAACGTATCTTCACGCTCAAGGGTTGCGTTGGAATGACGAACTAATAGCCGAGTGCTACATGATAATGGGAGGCATTCCTTACTATCTGCATCTGTTGGATCGTTCCATGAGCCTTGCTCAAAATGTTGATAGATTGTTTTTTTCTCCCGACGCACTGCTTAAAGATGAATTTGACACTCTTTATAAATCACTGTTCAAGAAGTCGGAGGATTATGTCAAAATCATTTCCGCTTTGAGTAAAAAACGCAGCGGTTACACCCGAGATGACATCGTAAAAACGACAGGTTTGGCCAATGGAGGAGGACTGACACGGAAGTTGGACGAATTAGAACAATGCAATTTTATTCGTCGTTATAATCCCGTCAGAGGAAGAACTCCGATGTACCAACTCATTGATTTCTACAGTCTTTTCCACTTTCAGTTTCTCGACGGACCGAGTCATTTCGATCGGGATGCATGGCTCCACATGCAAGCCACTCCACGTTATAACACATGGATAGGTTTGGGCTTTGAAAGGCTTTGTTTCGCTCATATTTATGCAATTCAAAAAGCCCTTGGTATTTCTGGAATTGCAACAAAGACATATCCTTTGCAAACAATTGATGCTCAAATGGATATGGTGATTGAACGGGCAGATAAAGTAATCACTTTATGCGAAATGAAATATAGCGTCCAACCCTACTCTATCACCAAGCAAGAAGCTGAAAAACTTCGTCATAGAGCGGAGGAACTAAGTGGTAGTTTCCGTACGCAAAAACAAGTGCTTATAACGCTCGTTTCAAATCATCAACCAAAGAAAAATATTCACTATAATTCGCTGATAACAAACAGTATATCGTTATCAGATTTGTTTTTCGAATAAATTATTTTTGGCTAAAAGTCGTATTTTTTGTATGTTTGTAGCCAAAAATACGGTAAACAGAAATAACAATGAACATCCTCATCCTTTCCGGCAGTCCGCGCAAAAACGGCAACACCGACCTGTTAGTAGAAGCCTTTTCCAAAGGCGCTTCAGAGAAACATCACGTGGAGGTCGTTTCGGTACACGACTATCATGTGCACCCGTGCATGGGGTGCAATGCGTGTTTCACGAGTGAGGGTAACACCTGTGTGCAGAAAGACGATATGCCCGTTATATACAGCAAGTTAGCGAACGCCGACATGCTCGTGATTGCCTCGCCGGTCTATTTCTACGGTTTGAGTGCGCAGCTGAAGGCCATCATTGACCGCTGCCACAACCCGATCCGCGACAGTTTCCACATCCGGAAGGCCGCTCTTATCCTGGTCGGTGCCGCCTCGCTGCCCGAGCTGTTCGACAGCATCCTCACCCAGTACCGACTCTGTCTCAACTTCTTCCACATCGAAGACACGGGTCACGTGCTTGTGCGTGGCGCGAAGGAGAAGGGTGGTGTTCGGGGCACGAAGGCGCTGGAGGAGGCGGAATCGTTGGGGAGAGCGGTGTGAGATTGTCGATATTCCAATTCCTTCAATGTGATTAATCGAATGAATTATTTTTGGCTGCAACTCGTGTTTTTTTGTATGTTTGCAGCCAAAAATATTGAATCAGTTAGAATGTTAGTGTTGTTATAACATCTTGATTATCACCCCCGGCAATGAAACGGAAACTGTTTTGTGAGATATCGCCTTTCACCTACCGCCTCTCGACGGAAAAAGAGATCCTGAAGCGACATTTGAAGGATTTGTCCCAGAAGACCCTCTTCGCTAAAGAGCGGTCAGCGAATGCATTGCCTGTGCTCGTTTACCGGCACAACTCCCTTATCCGTCGCCGATTGGGCAATGTCAACATGCAATTGCAAGAGAACAAGGCCACCAATTTGGCCTTGGCCGTGAAACACATTGACGGGCTGCTGATTCGTCCCGGCGAGACCTTCTCCGTCTGGAAGTGCATCGGCCGTACCACTAAGCGGAAGGGCTACAAAGAAGGTCTTACCATCGCGAAGGGGCAGCCGGCGCAAGGAATCGGAGGCGGAATGTGCCAGCTGTCGAACCTGATCCACTGGATGGTGCTGCACAGCGAGTTGACCATCACGGAGCACCATCACCACGATGGTCTGGACCTTTTCCCCGACTTCGGTCGGCAGATCCCATTCGGCACCGGTACCAGCATCTCGTACAACTACCTCGATTATCGGGTGAGGAACGATTCGAACAACACCTACCAACTCCGGCTTTGGGTGGATGACGAATACCTGTGCGGCGAACTCCGCGCGACTGACCCCCAGCCCCACACCTTCCACATCCACATCGAGAACGAGCGCTTCACCCGCGAAGACGGGGTCGTCTATCGCAACGGCGAGGTCTATCGGGACATCATCGACCCCGTCACAGGCCGCTGTCTCGACAGCCAAGTCATCCGCACCAACCACGCTAAGGTCATGTACGAATGTCCGGAGGAATTGGTGGAGTAACTTGTTGATCGATTCTTGCTGTTTAAAGGCAACAGGGGACAGGCAATAGGCAATCGGCATAAGTCTGAAATCACACGTCAACTATTCCCCAAAATGAAAATCGGCAATCGGATTATTGCTTACTTTTGCAGCCGATTTTTAAAAGATAAAAGTATGAGAAAGCATTGGATTGACAATCTTCGGTGGGTGACAGTACTGTTGGTGCTGCTCTACCACGTCATATATTTCTATAACAACAAAGGCGTGTTCGGCGGGGTGGGCGGCTTCAGCGACGGACCGCAGTACCAAGACGTACTGATGTATGTTCTCTACCCTTGGTTTATGCCGTTGCTGTTCCTATTGGCGGGCGTCAGCGCACGCTACTCGCTGGAGAAGCATTCCGCGAAAGAGTGGTTCAGGTCGCGCACGCTCAAGCTATTGGTCCCTGCCACCATCGGTCTTTTCGTTTTCCAATGGATGACCGGCTATTTCAACACTTTGGTAGCCCGACAAACCGAGCTGGCCTCCTTAACGCAGCCCGCCTTGTATTTCCTTTGGGTGGTCAGCGGCACTGGACCGCTGTGGTTTATCCAAGATCTGTGGCTGTTCTCGCTGTTGTTACTGCTGATTCGGAAGATAATACCCACATCTAATACTTCAAGAGAAAATGGGAAGTGTCGTTTCGCAAACGCAAACAAGTTCTTAATTGTCTGGATTGTTCTCCTCGGCATCCTTTTCTGGCTCGGAGAGCAAACATTAATCCGTAACCCGCGCCCCGAATCCGCTGACGGTCTCTATAATCTTTACAAACCACTCTTCTACCTGATACCTTTCCTGATGGGCTACTTCATCTTCTCGCGCGACGAAGTGCAGGAAACGGTAAAGAAATTTTGGATTCCGCTGATGGCCTGTGCCGTTGCCTCCGGAATAGCGCTTATCGTCACCACCTGGGGTGAAAACAACACCACACCGGAGTACCTTGGCAGTCCACTTAACTGTCTCTACGGCTGGCTGATGTGCCTTGCGACGATGGGCTGGTTCAACGCCCGTTTCGACCGCACCAACGTTTTTGCCAGCTATATGACCCGCTCCAGCTTTGGACTCTATATCGTTCATTACCTGGTAATTGCAAGTATTGGCTCCATGATGTTTTACTATACTCAGCTACCGCCCGTGGCGATGTACATCATCCTGACAATAGCCGTCTTCACCCTCTCACCGCTACTGTACGAAGGCCTGCGGAGAATTCCGTTTGTGAGATGGTGCGTATTCGGGGAGAAATACAAAAAAAATATATCTTTGCAAGCTGTTTCCTGAAAAAGGAACCATTATGTTTTGTTAGAAAAACCGACGTGCCGATGGGATATAACAGGCAAAAAAGAAATGAAAAAATCAATTTGCACTATTATCATTATCTTTTGCACTGCCTTGACATTTCAAATGCAAGCTCAAGATATTATTCTTCCAAAACAAGGAGACCCTATTTCTGCGTACAACTTGGAAATCAGTAACAACTACTATTTCTATACCCTTGACGAAAATGCGGAATCCCCTGTTTTACGCATTGCAAAGGACAGTGTGCTGATGATCCGCAAAGCCGATGGGAGTGTCCTTTCCGGTGACAAAACCGTATCTTCAAAAAAAACAAACACAAATTATCCAATCATCAAAGACGAAGATATTCACGGTAGCCTTATAGCGGAAGGAAACAAAGTATTCATTCCGACAAATAGCGACTTACCATACGAGCGCGCTGGCCAAGAACGTTTAAAAGAGCAGGTTGAAGAATGGGGCTATTGGACGGTAGTTAATGACTTGGAACAAGCTCACTTTGTGCTCCAATTTGTAACATCAACGCAAGGACTTGATGCAAGTTTTATGATTATTAGACCCAGAAAATACTACCGGGAAAAACCAATAATCAAAGAAAATGTCCAAAACCTCATATACAACTTTAAGAGACCCATAGGTATTGTTGTCAATGCTGTGAGTCCTTCAAACGAAGAGATAAGTTCCAACAAACGAGCCTCAGAACTAATGTTCAAACAGCTTTATAGAGCGCTTTCGGATCCGTCTTCCTCTGAATTTAACCAATTTCATGCAAACAATCACTTAAAAGAGGTTTTAGAGGCCGACGCAAAAACCAACAATTATCACTCCATGGTTTATACACTCGTCTTTCCACAATGGATCAGACTCTGATAAGTGTATTACATAGACCGCACTCTATAGAGTATCCTCACCAAATAATAATCTACCACTTTTGCCGTTTAGTGTTTTTCTGAAAAGTCCTATAGAATTTTATTTCTGAATTGCAAAGAACGTTAAAAAAATACAGATTATGAAAAAGGTAATGATTTTGTTTTCCCTGAGCATCCTGTTTTTCGGATGCGCGAAAGAATGGGGTAATCCCACAACCAAAAACTATCCCGTCAACGGTTCTTTCACCGAGCTTGAAGTCAGCGACGCCTTTGAAGTGACGGTGAGCGACCAAGTGAACGACGTAGTCGTGACAGTGGGTGAGAAAGCCCATGCCTACGTGATTGTGAAGGTGGTTGACGGCGAATTGCAGATTGGATTAAAACCAGGCACCCTATACACCGGCAAGGCCACCGCCGTCATCCCGGCCAACCCCAACCTGAAGGGCATCGACCTCAGCGGGGCTTCATCCTTCACCGGCAACCTCAACTCTCATGACGTGGACCTTGACCTCTCCGGTGCTTCCCTTTTCAACGGCAATGTCGAGGCTGACGCACTTGACCTCGACCTCTCCGGCTCTTCCCATTTCAACGGCACTGTTGATGCCGATGCACTTGACCTCGATATTTCCGGCGCATCGGAAGTCCAGATTAACGGGTTCTGCCAGAACAAGATGAAAATCAACATCACTGGCGCAAGCAACCTGAAAGCCGCCGCCCTGGAAACACAGTCCGTGGTCGGAACAATGAGCGGCGCCAGCAATGCCGACGTCACCGTCTGCACCCTCCTGAATGTGGAACTCAGCGGTGCCTGCAACCTTATTTATGGTGTTGTCTCGGCGGACTGTCATCCTGACATCAACTGTCCCTCTTCCGGTGGATCGACGGTGAGACCTCGATAACAAGAACTTGCGAGAGATCATTACAGGTTTTTTGCGCCAATTTAATTAAAATTCTATTTGATTCAAACACAAAATGTCGTATTTGCTCATTCTTTTAGCCGTTTCTCTTGCTGTTTCAGCAGTAGGTTGGAAGTATTTCATATACTTTTTCAGCATCGGTTACGGTTATGGCATCTCCACACTGGCCGTAACGATAGGCATCCTGTTCCACGCCAGTCTCAGTCTGCCCACTGTTTTGCTCCTTGTCTTGCTGTTCATCTTCGGCTTAAGGCTGGGAACCTACCTGCTCGTGCGTGAACGCAAGGCCGCCGCATATCGCAAGATCCTCTATGATCCGATGAACCAACAGAAAAAGCCCCTTGGCGCCGTCCTCGCAGTATGGCTGTTTTGCGCACTATTATACGTGATGCAGGTGAGTCCTGTGGCGTTTCGTTTAGCCAACGGGCCCCACACTTCCGAACTTTGGGCATGGATCGGCGCTGCCGTGACTGTTTGTGGCATTCTGTTAGAGGCTATCAGCGATGCACAGAAGTCCGCAGCCAAGAAACGCAACCCCAAACGCTTCGTCGACACCGGACTGTACCGCATCGTGCGCTGCCCCAACTACCTCGGCGAAATTGTGATTTGGACCGGTGTCCTGCTCAGTGCTGTCAGTGCCGAACTTACCTGGTGGCAGTGGTTAGTGGCCGCTATCGGCTATCTCGGCATCCTTTTTGTCATGTTCAGCGGAGCCCGCCGGTTGGAACTTCGCCAGAACGAGGTTTACGGCGATGACCCCGAATACCAGAAATACGTCAAGAAGACCCCTATTCTAATCCCTTTGTTACCCATTTATTCCGTTGCACGTTATGAATGGCTCAAAGCTTGATCTTTTTTCCAAAAACGGGATTCTCGTACCCAAAGACGTAACCCCTTTCCAGGCTTTCTCCGGCAAGGGGATGACATTTCAGTTGCAATCCTACGACTGGAACGGTTGTGCTTGTGTGTCTCAGCTCACTATGAGAGCATTCTTTGGCCTGATGAAGATGGATACGCTGATATGTACACCATACGCCAAGGACATGCCGCTTCTCTCCTACGATTACATATCCGCGTTGGGAAGACATACACTGATGGTGGAGGTGTACGACACCCTGGTGAGCCCCGTTGACCTTTCCTCTATGCTAACAGTGAAAGATAACTATCAGGACTTGAAGGACAAACCGACCAAACCGGCATGGTACGACTCGCTCAAACTCCCGCCTACCGTCTGCAAGGTGGGGAACGGCACGCGTCTGTCGGCTATGGCAACAGAGATGATCTCCGCCTATTTGGACATCTTTGCCTCCGCTCGCGACATAGACCGCAGAGCAAAGACCTCACGCAACAGTGCCTACGTGGAAGGTCTCATCCACGACGGACCCACCTTCAAGGTCGTCAGCAAAATGATCGGTGCTGAATCGGCTAAAACCCTTTTCCGGCGTTTCCTCTTCGGAACAGAGCAAGCATGACACTATGAGGAAATCATTCCCGTTCTGGCTTGTTGCCATGGTATTGGCAGTCCCTCTTGCCGGTTTATGCATCAATCAGGAGGCCTTTGTGCCGAGAATGATATTGGTGCAGCTTCTGTGGACTGTCGTGTTACTCGTGCCTTACGTCTTGCTGCGGAAAAGATTTCTTTACGTAACCGCCGCATCGCTGCTGTTTG
>Ga0265299_10006290_pt1 | contig 10836 bp, 7 predicted proteins | sample AusTroGonzalo_MG_4_FD_193485 | JGI IMG/M metagenome (GOLD analysis project Ga0265299, IMG submission 193485) | Bovine rumen microbial communities from tropical cattle in Woodstock, Queensland, Australia - Gonzalo_02 | ecosystem: Host-associated > Mammals > Digestive system > Stomach > Rumen ...
ACTCTTGGCCATACGGCTGCAAAGGTACGAAGAATATTTGACTTGTTTGCATATATTATTGTTAAACGATTTAACGAATCGAAATGTTAACTCACACTAAATCCAGTAGAACCATTAAACAGTTACGCCATATTTGTTACACAATGAGTCTTTAGCATTTCACATGATTCTAGGCAATAAATCGGTCGGCTACCGTGCATCCAAAGGAGGATTTCCATCTGTTACTCGCAAAAATCCAGCAATTTAGGGGAATAAACGGAAAAAAGTGTCATCCAAAAAGGGATAATTGCTGGTACTCACTTCTGCCAACCAATAGTTCTGCAATACCTTTAGCTGGTGTTTGCATCAACTCCTTTGGCTCCATCTTTCGGAGCCCCCCTCCATAGAAACGCCCATTTCGAGAAAGCGTTTCCGTTGGAATAGCATTAAGTTCATGCCAAATTTCTTCCAATACATTCTCATCCTTAATACAATGGGCATATTGTGGCTTCGGGTAAAGCAATAGATATACGTTGGTTGTGATGGCCTTAGAGGTATTTAATATAAAACGGAAAAGACGATTGCTCGTTTCTGATCGTCCCATATATGGCACAACAATGGCAGCAGGTTCTCGCTCTTCACAGGAATACCATGGCGTCCTGCGACTACAGATATAGCCTTTTTGTACCCCCCGTTCATAGCCGAGACAAACATACTCCCAGACCTTGGGATATTTCTCTTTTAGGACACTTTCGGGCAGATTACAACAAAAAAGGAATTGTTGGTGCTGTACAACGGGCATGCCATTGTCACTCTTAATCCGGTCACTCTTAATGTGACGTGGACTTGGAAGAATGGGGCGCAAAAATTGCTGAGGAATTTCGTAACGCTCTATAGTGTCCTTATCAAGGATGAAGAAATCGTTGTCGCCTGTAGCAATACCGCGCTTTACTGTAAAGAAATCACCGAGTTTTGCTTGATGCTCGTCATGTTGAGTTTCTTCTGTGAATAGATTTGTCCATTTTTCGTCAGCCTTCAATTGTTGTGCACTTATCATCTTAACAAACTCAGGAGCGTTTATATTACCGCCAAGTGTGAATTGTATCTCATGCTTTTCTGTCGGTCTATTGTTTCTAAAAATGACAATGCACGAACTAACCAAGGCATCGGCAAATTGCAAATCGTCGGCATTGAAACGGTGAATATGCAGAAGTTCTACATTTTGTAGAAGATAACGTTTAACGGCTTCCCCATAATTGACATCCATAAACTCGCTTGGAACAAGCCAACAAGAGAAGCCACTTTCTTTAAGCCATGCAGAAGATAGCATCATAAAATAGCAGTAAAGTCCTGCTAGTCCGGAAATCCGGATGCCAGTCTTATGAAGTATCTCGTTTTGAAGCTTGACTTTTGTTTCGTTATCAATATGGTGGTGGCGAACATACGGAGGATTAGCTACAAGCATGTCAAAAAGCCGATCCGGTTTCTGGGCAAGGAAATCAGAGCATCTGAGTTCTATTGGAAAATCATTCCAGAAGTCTTTTGTTGGATTAAAATAATGTGGATCTATCTCAAAGCCCAACACTTGCTGGCCCTTGTTTCCAAATACCTCCGTAAAAGCAGTGTAGAAAACACCTGTACCAATGGATGGCTCAACAAATGATACATCATCAGTCCCAAGCAACTTCCGCATATATGTCATCATGTCCAGAGCCAACGGGAATGGTGTTGAGAATTGTCCCATCACATTCCTATCCTTCTGCGTTTTTTGAGCATCCAGACGGTCTTGCATTTCTTTTCTTTTTATCTCTATTTCATTCATAGCATTTAGATTCCAGCTTTTTCTAAGTCCTCAATACGATGCTCCCATACCCAATCGAAACCATCCGTTATTTCATATCCTAAATAGCCACCATCAAAATAGCCACATAAGAAAAGAATAAACTCGATGCTCTTTCCATAAGTATTCTTCAAACCTTTAATTTTATCAGACTCTTCCTTACGGCGTTTATTTGTATTTGTGAAATCACCAGCAGATTTGCATTCTATCAACACTGGCATATCCCCAGTCTTAGCTGTTTTACGCATAATAACAACATCAATGGGCATGTTTACCATTTTCTTCTCACTCTTTTTCACAGGTACATTCAAATGGTAAGAGAATGTACCAGCCTTCATCGTCTTGAAATCTGAAATATTCCTTGATTCTACATACTTGTAACCACGTTCTTCAAGATAACTACGGATACTATTAATCTGTCTGCGTTCCTGTTCATTACGAATGATAGGGTCTGCCATAGAGCCACATACTCTGTCTGCAATTACATGAGTAGCCACTAATCTTTCCACTTTACTTGGACATGCCATGTTCACTATCCAAGGCATTATTTTTCTATCTAAGAGTTTCGTAATAATGTCGTTGATGCGCTTGAGTGAGTCATCTATATCTTGGGGCTTCATCCTTGGAGGTAAAACACCATTTTCCATTTTCTCTATCAGATTACTAGTAACTTCAGCCAAACCTATCAGTCTGTCACGAGCTAATGGTGGAGTTGTCGCCATACGAAGAATTGTAATAGACTCTGGAGACTCTTTTAACATATCCGTCGAAAGACGATTAAAGTCGTCTGATTTCTGGAAAGCGGTCTCGACTTTATTTATGGCATCTTGACGAGCATTGACATATGTGGAAGGTGCAAACTTCAGAAACCATTCATTATAGAACATAACAGACTTCTGTATATCTTCATTCCATTGGTCTGAATTATTCTTGTTGATGGAATATTTCTTCATGTTTTAATTCAATTGCTAAATTGTTTGAAACCTTAATATTCACTATTTTTTCTTATAAATAAGGGGATAAGAACCTTGAAAAATCTCTCCCATATCCTGGATATCCAAGATTAATCTTCTGGTTCATCCATCTATCTATCACGTCATGAAGTATTTTCATCATTCAAACTAGTCATATATTATCTTTTTCATGAGTGCAAAGATAGTAATTTATTCCTACTTCACCAAAAGTTTCTGCAAATATTTCTCTTTTTGCGAGGAATTATAGGGTTTTAATCTATTAGTAAACCAAAAGAGTCCTCTCATCAGTTCGGGAGTAAGACCTTATCGCCCCTGTTCCATTTGAATAAAAGGCTGCATCATGAATACACACCGTGTTAGGAACGATGTTTATTCATTCTTCTATCTCTTTGATAAGGTCGTCCAGACTATCGTATTCATACACACGCCCTTCGTCGAGATCACGCAGTGAACGCTCGTAGGAAGAATAGCGTTTGCGACGAGAAAGAGTGATTTTTCCTACACCCTTGACCATGCTGATGGCTTTCTTGATGTCCTTCAGCATCGACATGTCCTCAATGTTGACCAATATCTGCCCTTCTGCAGGAGCCGTTGCTAAGTTTGCCATAATCTTGTTCCTAAATAATTGTTTTCGTATATGGGCCCAAAGATACGAAAAGTTTTCAAATCAAGCAACTTTTACAGCGAAAAAAGTTACTGGTGGGACGGATCATTGATACGATAGCACTCATCGTTTGACGGTTCGGCAACACCCACCCCATTATTTCAGAATGCCTTTAAACACTGGGGATGCGAAGGGGTGAGTGTTGCTTTGACACCCACCCCGACATACACCCCAACACTCAACCTATGACCCACCCCAGAGGCTTAGGCTGCCTTCAAGGGGATCACCCTGTAATAGGTCTGGTTGCCGTGTGACTTCCCCTCGAAGCCGAGTTCCTTCATAGCCATTCCCAGATGGATTTTCGTACTGTGGTTGTTCTTGATCGAAGGATACTCGCGCCTGACGAGTTCCACGATCTCACCGCTCTTCATACGAATGCCCTGCTCACCGTCCTTGGGCTTACGGATGCAGACCTCAATCACCTCGGCAATGTCCTTCTGTTCCAGATAGTTGAGATTCAACTCCTGAATACGCGCCACCTGCTCATTATTGAACCAATAGGGTGACTTCAGCTCACGAATCTCATGGAGCACCTGCGCATAGAGCTGCTGGTAGTCAATCTCACCCGGATTCAGATGATCCAGGAAATACTCACGAAGCTCTGGAGGCAGCAGACGGCCCACGAAGGTGGTCTTTCCACAACCCTGAGCTCCAATCAGCGTAGGCACGCATTCATTGCCGTGGAGCGTGTCCATCTGAAGCCAGTGGGCCACAGCCGAGCGAAGCCAGGCTGAGAGGAAATCGAGCTGCTCTGAGCTCACACCTGGCAGACGTCCGAAGAGACGAGCCACATGATTCTGACCATCCCACTGAGGCAGGTGTTCCAGCATGACCCACCCCAGCGGAAGCCCTTTGTTTATCGGCACTCCGAGAGATTTGGGTGAATATAGCATCGTTGCCTTATGAATATAGCATCGATAGCCGATGAATATAGCATCGATGCCTCGAGAATACTGCTCGTTATTCTCCTAAAACGAGCCTTATACCATACGTGTGGTATATGAAATGCCAAGAAGTCGGGATTGTGGGTATGCGGAAATCGCCGTACCTTTGCACCCAGAAAATGATTAAAGTTATAAATTCAAAAAGTAAAAGTTATGAAGACAATGAATCGAATGCGAATGCAAGAGTGTTGTTGCTGTATGATGGCAATGAAAGGGAGTATATATATAATAGGTATTAATCAAACAAAAAGGAAACAGTATGAAACGAATAGCATTAACAATAGCAGTATTATTGAGTATCAACATCAGCAACATTTGGGCTGAGGAAACATCTACCAATGCGAGCAGCGTGCGCTATGTGAAGGCACCGCGATTCGCCCGTCCACTGGTAGAGAAGTGGATATCTGAATATGCAAAAACACAGCCCGGCGTAGTGTTCCAGATCGTCAAGGGTAATCAGAATCAGGGTAATATAGATTTGAATGTCGTATTCGACAATCAGGATAATCATTCAAAAGAGACCGATACAAAAGTCTTTAGCCATAAAATCGTTTATTTCGGAGAGTTCGCCGTGCTGCCTATCACAGCCAGCGGCAGTGAAGCCGCGAAAGTGCTGGAAGGTAAGCACCTGAACTCGAAGAAGCTGAAGCAGCTTTATTTCCTCAACGACGACTTCGACGAGGATGTAAAAAAGAACAAGCAATTTGAAAAACTCGTCATCTATAGCGGCAGCAATGCCTCGTCGGTTGCCTCGTCGTTCGCCCACAACTTCGGCGAGGAGAGCAGCAACTTCCGCGGCAAGCGCATTTCAGGCGATGACCTGTTCCTGAACACTGCCCTGTCGAAAGATCCGTTAGGTGTATCGTTCAATGCCCTGCCGAACATCTTCGACCTGCAGAGCCGTCACATCAAGAGCGACCTCACCATCATCGGCATCGATGTGAAGAAGAATCTTGAGGAGAGCTTTTCAGACAAGGCTACCCTCGACGAGGTGATCAACGCCCTCGAGAATGGCAAGGTCTCTGAAATCGCCGTCGAGAGAATCGGCGTGAGCTATAACGAGGCCGACAACGCAGTGAACCGGTTCCTGCAGTGGGTGCTGACATCAGGCATAAAGTTTAACCACGAATATGGATTGTTGAATCTAACCGCACAAAAATAGAGTAGGTATAATTAGTTAAGAAAGTTTCATTTGCATGGTTCGGGCGGCCTGGGAAGGCCGTCCCTACCCGGACCATGCACACAAAAACTAAAGTAATTATGAAGAAAGGATTGTTTATTTTAGGATTAATATTAGCTCCACTGTGGGCTGTAGCACAGAATCTGATTACAGGTCATATCACCGACGTTCGCACTGGCGAACCCCTGATAGGTGCTTCCGTGATAGTTAAGTCAGAAAAGGGTCAGGGCGTGGTGACAGACTACGACGGCAATTTCTCACTTGAGACAAAGGTAGAGGCTCCACTGACCCTCCGTGTAGAATATGTAGGTTATCGCGCCCTCGATGTGGATGTCTATGACTTCGAGGAGCCCGTGGAGATAGCACTGATTGATAATGCCAGCCGTCTTAACGAGGTGGTGATAGTTGGATATGGCGCCCAGAAACGTCTGGAACTGACGAGCAGCATCTCTTCAGTAGGCGAAGATGTCCTCCGCCAGTCGAATACATCCGTAGAAAATGCCCTGCAAGGAGCTGTGGCAGGTCTGAATGTGTCAACAAGTTCCGGTCAGCCTGGCGCAGTTAGCAATATCCGCATCCGTGGTGGCAACTCCATTACTGGCGGTAATGAGCCTCTCTATGTCATCGACGGACTGATTGTATATAACGATGTTGCCTCAACCAAGACTGATGCTGCTGGTGGTGACGCTGCCTTGGATCCTTTGGCATTCCTGAATCCAGCCGATATCGAGAGTGTCGAGGTGTTGAAGGATGTTTCTGCGACGGCCATCTATGGTACGCGTGGTGCTAATGGTGTGATCATCATCACCACCAAAAAGGGCTCGCATGGCCGGAATAACATCAACTACACAGGAACCTTTGGTTGGAGCAAGGCTGCCAAGACACTGGATTTCCTGAATGCCCAGCAGTTTACCGAGTTGTACAATGAACTGAATCCAAGCACTCCACTCTCTGCCCCCACAGGTAATTACGACTGGCAGAATGCTGCTCTGCGTCAGGCTTTCTCACAAGAACATCAGATTAGTTTTACTGGTGGTGACGAGGTTTCTCGTTACAGCATCAGTGGAGGATACAAGAGTCAGCAGGGTATTATTATTGGCACCGATCTGAAGCGCTACACAGGTCGCATCAACTATGAGCGCAATATCATCAAGAATCTGTTGGTAGGTATCAATGCTTCTGGTGCCTATAGCAACCTGAGCGGCCTGCGCAATGTGGATCATGGCAATTCTGGTCAGACTGCCAAGTGGGCGGCCAACAGTTGGATGTCGGCACTCATCACTCCATCCACACAGCCCATCTATAATGCTGATGGCTCATATAACTATTCCCAGACCCCAATCAGTCAGGATGTGTTTATCAGAGACGGACAGACGGTAGTTGGAAATCCTATTTCAGATTTGAATGACATCCAGACCTCTACCAGCAATACTCGTCTGATAGCCAATGCATACGCTGAGTGGGAAGCCATAAAGAACCTCAAACTGAAGGTTAACTTGGGTGCCGACCTCTCGAATACCAAGGAGAACAACTATTCTCCATCATATACAACTACAGGTCTTGAACATCACGGCGTTGCCTCTGTGGGCGAAAACCGTACCAACGTCTGGCAGGCGGAGTTCACTGCGACCTACGATAACACATTCAAGAATCTGCATCATGTAAACCTGTTGGGTGGTTATACCACACAACGTACAGACCGTAGCGGATTTGCCACGACAGTACGTAACTTCGCCAACGATGCCACAGGCTACAACAACCTTTCAGCAGGAAGCGATCTGTACCGTTCCACCAGCAACGCTACAATCAGTACGTTGCAGTCGGTACTGGGACGTCTCAACTATTCCTACGATTCACGTTACAACGCCTCGCTCACGCTCCGTGCTGATGGAAGTAGCCGTTTTGCCCAGAATCACAAATGGGGATGGTTCCCCTCTGCCGGTATCTCATGGAATATCGACAAAGAGAAATTCGTACACTTTGGCAAAAATGTTGACTATCTGCAGTTGCGCCTCTCGGCAGGTATCGTAGGTAACCAGGAAATTGGCGATTATCAGTTTGGAGCCAACGTATCACCCACAGCCACACCGTTTATCTATAACGGCGAGGAAACCGTTGCCTACTACATTGTGAACAAGGCCAATCCCGACCTGAAATGGGAAAAGACGGCATCGTATAATGCTGGTATCAGTTCTGGTTTCTTCCAGAATCGCCTGAACGTAACCCTTGATGTGTATTACAAGAAGACCACCGACCTTTTGTTGCAGGTTCCTGTCGAGGGTGTGACTGGTTATGCTACTTCACTTCGTAATATCGGAGCTGTTACCAACCAGGGTATAGAACTCGAGATTGGTGGTATCCTGATTGAGAACAAAAACTGGAAGTGGAATGTAAATGGCAACATAGCCCATAACAAGAACGAGGTTACCAGCCTTGGACGGGCCTCATCCATCATCCCCAGCATCAGCGGAGCCACGCTGGGTTATATCTCACCGCTTATCGTGGCTGTTGGCGAGCCTCTCGGCACCTTCTATGGCTACAAGTTCAAGGGTATCGTACAGTCAGAGGAACAGGCTGCCACGCTGACACCCCAGACCATCAACAAACTGGAGCCAGGTAATCCATATTACGAGGATGTGAATGGCGATGGTGTCGTGAATACCGAAGACCAGACTACTTTGGGTAACTCACAGCCAAAATTCACTTACGGTCTGAATTCATCTCTTAAATACAAACAGTGGGATTTGTTTGTCAATATTGCCGGATCGTATGGCAACAAGCTCTACAATGGTCTTGCCACCCGTCTTACGAAAGGTTCAACCTATTATAACAGTCTGGCTGTAGTGGCCGACCGCTGGACACCCACTAATCCCAGCAATACCGTCCAGAAGGCCAGTAACGACCTGACGGTCGTATCTGATAGCCGTTATGTGGAAGATGCCAGCTATCTGCGCGTAAAGAACATACAGTTGGGCTACACGTTTGCCGTACCACAGATCACCAAGGATGCCCGTCTGCGCTTGTATGCATCACTACAGAACTTCTTCACCATCACCGATTACTCAGGCTATGATCCTGAGGGAGGCCGCAATGGTGCCAATGAGCAGAGCGCGCTCTATCAGGGTATTGACATGGCCACCTATCCCACAGCAAAAACAGTATTATTCGGTATTAACGTAACGTTATAAGAATTGACAATTGATAATTGATAATTGAGAGTTATGAAAAAAAGTATTTCCACATATATCCTCTCGGCAGGATTGCTGCTTAGCAGTTGCGCCGATTTGGACCAGACATCCATCAGTTCTATCGACAAGGATGATTTCTATCAGAATGAGTCGGATGTAAAAGTTGCCCTGAACGGTATTTATCAGACATTGACTGATGGTGGCATGAACGCCCCCTGGAATGACGAGCTGATATTCCTGAATGATCTGCAAAGCGAGTATGCACGCCGTGGTACAGCCAATAGTGCAGCCATCACAGAGATAGGCAACTTTGCCATCACGCCTAACAATGCTTTCGTACAGACGGCATGGTTATATCGCTACACAGCCATCAACCGTGCCAACATCCTGATTGACAAGGTCAGTGAGAATAGCAGTTTGGCAGAAAAGGTGCGCAACAACTATGTGCGTGCAGCCAAGTTCTTGCGTGGACTCTACTATTTCGACCTGGTACGACTGTTTGGTGATGTACCCCTGGTGATACACGATGGCGAAGGAGAGGGTGAGCCGCAAACCTCCAAGGATCTGGTGTATGAGCAGATTGTTGCCGACCTGACAGAGGCTGAAGGTATCACTGCCGATTTCGCAACACTGACCAGCGAAGCTTCGTCGCAGGCTGCATCAGGACTGCTCTCTAAGGTCTATATCACCTGGGCACAGACAGACTCGGAATATTCAAAGGCACATCAGTCAGAACTGTACCAGAAAGCCGTAGAGGCTGCCAATAAGGTTATCTCATCTGGTAAGTATCAGTTGGTCGAGAAGTTCATCGACAACTGGTCACTCGACAAGAAAGAGGGTCCTGAACTGATATTTACCGTTGAGCACAAGTTTGGTGTCAACAGGAACATTACAGGCCACTGCGTGTTCTCTACAGGTTTCACTAACGAGAAGTTGCCCGTGATCGCAGCTATCAACAACAACCTCTACAACGAGTTTGATGCCCACGACCAGCGTCGTGATGCCTCGGTAACACTGCGTTTGTACGACCCTGCTACAGGTAAGGATTTCGACTTCGACCGCCTGCGTTTCCGTAAGTACATCGACACCCTCTATATGGCCAATGAGAGTGCTCCTTACATTTCTGGTCAGAATACCAGTTCGTCAGTACTGCGCTACGCTGAGGTGTTGCTGGTCAAAGCCGAGGCAGAGAACGAGTTGAACGGTCCTACGGCAGCAGCCTATGAGGCACTGAATGCCATCCGTCGCCGTGCCTACTGGGATCCATACACCAACAGTCAGAACCATCCTGCTGACGGTACGCCTGTCGAACTGTCTGGTCTTAGCAAGGAGCAGTTCCGCAAAGCCATACAGGATGAGCGCTATCGTGAGTTTGTTACTGAGGGTAATCGCTGGTTCGACCTGAAACGCTGGCACATCTTAGTGAAGACCATCAAGGAGAAGGTGCCTGCCGACGATCTGAAATACAAGAACGTCTCTACCAGAAACTATTATCTTCCTGTGCCAGAAGATCAGATTGTGCTCAATCCGAAACTGGAACAGAATTGGGGCTATGCTGGTGAGACAACAGGCGACCCCTATGCAGCCTTGGGATGGGAGTAATGTAAAATTGAAAATTGAGAATTGAAAATTAAGAAATAAAAAAGATAAGATTATGAAACAGACATTGAAATCAAGTTTAGCAATTATTGCTTTGGCAGTGCTCAGCACCGCCGTTCAGGCCCAGACGTATGCAGACTATAACAAGCGCGAACTGCTGTGGCAAGTGTTGGATCAAAGCCGTGCCAACGACTATATACCCGTGTTCTTCAACATTCACTTCAAGGACAAGGAAGGCCAGAAGGCCGTGCAGTCGCATATCGACTGGTTGCGCACGACGCATGTGGATTTTGTCAATGTGAAGTATGAGTACTTCCCAGAGATTCAGGCCGTCAAAAGTATGAAAGACTGGAAGAATATCAAGCCATTCGCACCAGAGACTTGGGAAGAACAGTTGAACGTGATTCGCCAACTGAAGCGTGAACTGGGAAACGAGGCACTTATCATTCCTACAGTGTTTTCGCCCCT
>Ga0265299_10006296_pt1 | contig 10830 bp, 10 predicted proteins | sample AusTroGonzalo_MG_4_FD_193485 | JGI IMG/M metagenome (GOLD analysis project Ga0265299, IMG submission 193485) | Bovine rumen microbial communities from tropical cattle in Woodstock, Queensland, Australia - Gonzalo_02 | ecosystem: Host-associated > Mammals > Digestive system > Stomach > Rumen ...
TATCAGTAGGGCTTTTATTAAGTTTAATTATATGCTTACTTTTAGGCATACCGTATATTGATTTTTTAAAGAAAAAATCAATAGGACAATATATAAGAGATGTAGCGCCTGAGGCTCACGCTAAAAAAGCGGGAACACCCACAACGGGCGGAGTTTTTATAATTGCATCAATTTTTATATCGTCAGTGATTATCTTGACTATGGCGCAGAAACTTAACAGTACAACATGGACAATTCTCTTAACTCTGTTTTTCTTTGCCTTAGCAGGATTTCAGGACGATTATCTTAAAATAATCGGAAAAGAAAACAAAGGTTTAAGCGCAAGAGGAAAACTTTTAAGACAAATTGCAATAGCAATGATTCCCGCAATTTATGTTACCTACGTTTACGGAACAAGCATAAGTTTCGGATATTTTTCAATAGATTTGGGTTATTTATATCCGCTTCTTGCGGTGTTTATAATAACAGGCGCATCAAATGCGTATAACTTAACTGACGGACTTGACGGTTTGGCAGCTTCCTGCGGAATCCCCGCATTTTTGGGGTGTATGGCAATTGCACTTGTATCAGGAAGAATTTCTATTGCAATAATTGCCGCTGTTACAGTCGGGGCTTTAATAGGATTTTTGAAATATAACAAACCAAAAGCCGAAGTGTTTATGGGTGATACGGGTTCGCTTGCAATAGGCGGATTGCTTGGAACACTTGCAGTAGTTGGTAAGTTTGAAATTTACCTTGCGTTTTTGGCGGGAATTTTTGTCATAGAAACTTTATCCGTAATTATGCAGGTATCTTCTTTTAAACTGACCGGAAAACGTATTTTCAAAATGACACCTATCCATCATCATTTTGAGTTATTGGGTTGGTCTGAAAAGAAAATTGTAATTAGTTTTGCGCTGTTTTCTCTATTATGTTCGGCAGTTGCGGTCGGAATGTTTGTAGTATTTTATTTGGGATTGGTGAGATCAGTATAATGAAAAGGAATTGGTTCGATAAGAAAATTTTAATAATAGGATTATCAAAAAGCGGAATATCAGCGGCAAAATACCTTAACTCAAAAGGTGCTGATGTTTATATAACAGAAATTAAACCCGCAAAAGATGAAGATGCGGAAAAGATAGAAGAATTAAAAAATTTGGGAATAAACGTTGAAACGGGCGGTCATAGTGACGAATTTTTATCAGATTTGTATATGGCTGTAACAAGCCCCGGAATTCCTCCGCATTCTGAAATTTTTCAGAGGTTAAAAGAAAAAAATACTCCGATAATTTCAGAAATTGAACTTGCCTACAAGGAAACCGAAAAACCCTTTATTGCAATAACGGGAACAAACGGTAAGACCACAACAACAGCGCTTGTTTCACATATTTTGAGCAAAGAATATAAGGCTCCTGCCTGCGGTAACATAGGTTGTCCTCCGACAAGTTTAAACGATGACGAGGTTGATTATTATGTTTGCGAAATGAGTTCGTATCAATGTGAAATGAGTAATACTTTCAAGGCTCAAATTGCTTGCTGGACAACTTTTACTCCTGACCATTTGGATTGGCACGGCGGGTTGGAAAATTACTTCAAAGCAAAAGCAAAATTGTTTAAATTTCCTCAGGAAGCGGCTTTTGGAGTATTAAACGGTGCGGATCCGAAACTTCTTGAGTTCTCAAAAGAATGTAATTCAAACGTATTTTTATATGACTATGAAGCAGAGGATAACTGCTGTTTCATAAGAGATGAAAAAATTATTTTCAGACACAACAAAAAAGACGAGGAAATAATTTCGATAAGCGAATGTCCGATAGTCGGTCATCACAATTATCAAAACATAATGTGTGCAATAATTTGTGCAAAACTTGTCGGAATTGAAAACGATGTTATTAAAAATGCAATTATGGAATTTAAAGCTCCGGCTCACAGGCTTGAAAAAGTAAGAGAATTTAACGGTATAACTTTTTATAACGATTCAAAAGCAACAAATCCCGAAGCATCAATTGTTGCAATAAATTCCTTCAATAATCAAAATGTTGTACTTATTGCCGGCGGCAGAGATAAAAATACTGATTTAAAAGAATTTTGTGATTCTGTAAATGAACATATAAAAACCGTAATTTTAATCGGGGAAGCGGCGCAAAGGTTTGATGAAAATTTGAAAGCAAACGGTTTTAATAATATAATTTTTGAACAAACAATGGAATCTGCAATTGATAAATCAATTGAGCTGAAACCTGATGTTGTACTGCTTTCACCTGCGTGTGCAAGTTTTGATATGTTCAAGAGTTACGAAAACAGAGGAGATGTTTTTAAAGAATATGTCTTATCAAAAGTATAACAACAATAATAATATACAACAGGAAATTATTACGTCTTCTCCCGACAGCGGGATACAGGTTGTTGTGATGTTTTTGATAGTTATCGGCATAATGGCAATATTTTCGGCATCCGCTCCGAAATGTATCGCAAGTAACTCAAACCCGCTTCACTTTGTTATTCAGCAAATTTTAGGATTTATACTTGGGCTTGCGGGCATGTTTTATTTCATGAAAAAAGACTACAAAGAGTTAAAGAAATATGCTTTGCCGTTTAGTCTTGTTGTTATCGGAATGTTGTTATGCGTTCAGTTCACGGGCGACGTAATTAACGGTGCAAAAAGATGGCTTTCAATAGGCCCTTTGAGTATTCAGCCGTCAGAATTTGCAAAACCTGCGGTTGTACTTTTACTTGCAAGTGTCTTCAGCCGAGATTCAAAACTAATAGACCAGAATAAATTTATGTATGCATATCTGCCAATACTTGTAATGATTTTTCTGATATACAAACAACCGAATTTGAGTATGGTAATGTTACTTCTTGCAACGTCCGGTGTAATATACGGATGTGCGGGCGGCTCTTTTAAAAATATGAGTATTGCAGGGCTTGCGGGTGTTGTTGGGATAGTTTTAATGAAGATAAAAGCGGGGATTGCGGCAGGTGTTCACGGGTATCAGATGAACAGAATTACCGCCTGGCTTCATCCCGAAGAACACGCAACTGATATAAGTTATAACGTAATACAGTCTTTGGTCGGGTTTGCATCAGGCGGTATCTGGGGTGTCGGTTTTGGTGCGTCAAAACAAAAACTTGCATGGCTTCCGGAATCCCATACAGACTTTATTTTCTCAATAATAGGTGAGGAATTGGGCTTTATCGGATGTCTATTGGTTATATGTTTATTTGCAACCTTGATGAGACGCGGAATGGCGGTTTGTACGAGATGTCCCGATATGTACGGAAAACTGCTTGCGCTCGGTATAACTTTTTCAATATGTTGTCAGGCATTTTTAAATATGGCGGTAACGAGTTCTCTTGTCCCCGCAACAGGTGTTCCGATGCCGTTTATAAGTTACGGCGGATCATCTCTCGTTGTTTCTATGTGGATGATAGGTATTTTACTCAATATATCAAAAACTAAAGTTAAAAGAATAAGGACAAAAAATAATGTCAGATACATCTAACAAGTATTTTATAACAGGCGGCGGAACAGGAGGGCACATCTATCCTGCGATTGCGGTCGCAAATAAATTAGGAAAAGAAAACATAATTTATGTAGGAAATCCGAGAAATTTGGAATATAAAATTGCTCAGCAAAACGGATTTGAATTTTTACCTGTATCTGTATCAGGTATGCCGAGGAAATTAGGTTTTGGCTTTATTATGTGGGGAATTCAATTCATTTTGGCGACAATTAAGGCATTTTATTACATAAAAAAATATAAGCCCAAAGCAATCTTCGGAACGGGCGGATATGTTTCTGCACCTGTAATATTCGCTGCAATGTATGAGGGAAAAACTCCTTATATGCTCCACGATTGTGATTCAATTCCGGGGCTTGTTACGAGAAAAACGGCACCAAAGGCAAAATGTGTTTCTTTGGCTTTTGAGGCGGCAAAAAAATATATAGATAATCCGAATTGCATAGTAAACGGTAACCCGATACGTTCGGAATTCAAAACCATAGGACAAAAATATGCAAGAATTTCTTTAAACCTTGAAGAAACACTCACTCTCGGAATTATGGGCGGATCTCAGGGATCAAAAAGCATAAACGAAGCTGCAACCGAAATTATTAGAGAATTATCCGAAAAATACGGAATACAAATTATTTTTCAGACAGGTGTAAAACACTTTGCAGAAGTAACTGAACGTTTGCGAAAAATTTATCCGAATTACGAAAATAACCCAAAACTTATTGTGAGACCATATTTTGACGATATGATAACAGTTTTGAAAAGCTGCGATATGGTTGTTTCAAGAGCAGGTTCATTAAGTATATCGGAAATTTGCGCAAGCAGTCTTGCAGCAATTCTCGTTCCGTATCCTCACGCTGCTGCAAACCATCAGCAAAAAAATGCGGACTATCTTTTGAGCAAAGGTGCTTGTGTTACAATACCGGACAAAGACCTTAACCCGAATTCTCTGCTCGATACAATAATTGATTTGATTTCAACACCGCAAAAGATTTCATACATAAAACAAAACGCAACCGATTTGGCTAAATTAAATGCGCTTGATGAAATCGTTAATCAGTTTGGGAATATTTAACCGGTTTGATAGAAAGTTGAAAAGTCAAAAACGAATGTTATAATATCTAATATAATCATTTGGGAGCTTTATATGAAAAAGTTTATTATAATTGCATTAACGATGTTTTTACTTTGCCCTGCGGGTGCGTTTGCGGGAACGAACGCTATTTCGCCTAATGTCGTTTTGCCTAAAAAATATACAAAAGACTACATTGAATACATAAAAGACGAATATAAAGTAACAGGTAAAAATGAGTTAATCTACGTTGCACTCGATATGCTCAAAGGCACTACAGGGGAATTTTCAAGAAAGGCAATTCTCGGATATAATTTATCACAAAAGCCTGTAAAAATAGAGTTTAAAGATTTATCAAGTCTTAATCAGGCATACACAAATTTCGATGCAATTGGCTGGAAAAAAGGAAAAAGACTATACATATACATAAATCCAAAACACGAAGATGCACCTCCCGGAGCATTGGCTGCACTTTTGGCACATGAGGCGTTACATCAGGACGAATTTAATTCGCTATCAGAAGAAACTTATGCGTGGACTATGGAAGCTGCTGTATGGACTGAAATGGTAAGACTTTATCCCGAATCAGATCAGCCTGATAAACCTTTGGTTCAGAGAGAAAACATATTAAAGAAGCTTTTTGAAAAAGGTTGCAATTCAAGCAAATACATAAAGAAAACAGTTTATGCAAACGAAGGGTATAAAAATTTGCCTCTGACTTCGCCGGGTTTTGAAGAGTTATAATTACCCCAAAACCATGTAAAAACGACTGTTTGTATTCTGTTAAGAATTGTAAACAAATATTTACCTCTGCGCAATTTGTTTATAAATAAAAACTTTATATAAGAGTAAGTGTTAGTGTAATTAAATAATATTGTTGTAATCATAAATCTATTGTTGGAGGTAGTTCATGGGTTTAACGGTAGAAGGTGTTGGTCAAAAAGACAGTGTTTATACAAATGCAGGTATGATCAAACCTGAAACGGCAGATGATATGGAGTTATCGTCTTTGTTATCCGGATCGGGCAATTTTAAAACAAAAGCAGGTGATGAAGTTGGAAAGCTTTTGACTGAAAAAAAAGAACAAACAAACTCCCAAAAAACAAAAGCAGGAGACATGGTATTAGACTGCCTTCCTTCAGTTCTAAGTGCAGGGGTTGGTTATAAACTTTCCGGCAGTCCTGTGGTATTAATTACATGTCTTGTATCAAATTTGGCTGCAATAGCTATTAAATGTCTAAAGAACAAAAAAGCCACAGCTGTTGCATAATATAGACAGTTTTACTAACAGAAAGTACCGCTTATGCGGTACTTTTATTATTTACAGGGGTTGAAAAAAATGTCGTAAATGACATATACTAAAAGAGTAAAAGGGGGCTTTTTGTGGATAAAAGGAAAATAACTATTTTAGGACTTGCAATAATCGGTGTTGTTACAACGATAAAACTTGCATTAATTTTTTATAACGCAAATTTTAATAATTATGCACTTGACAGTTTTTGTCATATAAATGATTTTATTGATTGTGACAGTGTTGCAAAAACCGTCGATTCGCAGTTTTTAGGTGTTCCTCTTGCATATTGGGGAATGTTTTTCTATTTAATTGTTTTATTTTTACTGTTTGTTGATAAACTTAAAAATATAAAATTTTTAAAATTTTTATCTGTATTTAAAAACCCTTACACATATATATCAATTCTTGGGCTGTTTTCGTTTTTGGTTTCAATTTGTTTAGCCGTAAAAAGCGTTTTTATTATAAAAAAATTGTGTGTTCTTTGTCTGTTCACATATTTTCTTAACTTATTTATCGGACTTTTGGCTTATGAAGTATCAGAAAAAAATCTTTTTGTTCAGCTTAAAGAATTTTTCCTTGATATATTTGACGGAATAAAAAAATATCCTGTAACGACAGTTATTCTTACTTCAATTACGGTGTGCTTTTTAACTTATACGGCAACAAGTTATGTCTTTACGCCTAATGTAAAAAGAGTAAAATCACTATTGAAGTTTGTAAATATGAAAACAAATCCATATAAAGTAAGCGGAAACATATTAGGTGATAAAGACGGAAAAGTAACAGTGCAGGTGTATTCTGATTTTGTCTGCCCGATATGCTATACATATAATATAATGCTTCACAAAGCAATGACGGAAGTCAAAAATGTAAAAATCGAACATTATAATTATCCGCTTGATAAAGAATGTAATAAGTATTTGAAAATGCAGATGCATGACGGAGCATGCCGTATGGCAAGATACGGTATTGCCGCAGAAAATCAGGATAAATACTGGGATATGGCATCGGAAATTTTTGAAAAACACCCGAAAACTGATGACGAAGCTATTGAAATAGCCAAAAATTTGAATTTGGATACCAATAAATTTAAGCGTGATATAAATTCAAATGAAACAAAGGCAAAACTGTCAGCAGATATTGACTATGGCGCAAATAAATATAAAATAAACGGAACTCCCGCAATTGTTGTTAACGGTAAGCTATACATAGGAATAAAACCCTACTACGAATTAAAAGAACTTCTTATAAAGTCGGGTGGAAATGCAAAATAAGAAGATTTTACTGCATGCCTGCTGCGGAATTTGTGCGGGTTATCCGATAGAATTTTTAAAAAGCGAAGGATATGAGGTTGTTGTTTATTATTGCAATCCCAATATCGATACACAGGAAGAATTTGATAAAAGGCTCGATGCCTTAAAAACTCTGTGTAAAAAAGAACAGTGCGAGCTTATTGTTGAGCCGTATAATCATAATGAATTTTTAGATTTCATAAACGGTTTGGAAACAGAGCCCGAAGGCGGAAAAAGATGCCCGAAATGCTTTGAATTACGTTTAAAACAAACTTATGAAAAATCGGTATCACTTGGAATAAAGTATTTTACGACAACTCTTCCCGTAAGTCCCCACAAGAATTTTGAGGTAATAAAAAGTATAGGCGAAAAGATTTCTCCCGATTTTATCCCGTATAATTTCAAAAAAGCAGACGGTTTTTTGAAAACGAATACTATAGCAAAAAACTTAAATTTGTATCGTCAGAACTATTGCGGTTGCAATTTGCCCGATTAAAAGTATCTCAGCATCAAAAGACAAAGGTCTTCGCCGTTTTCTTTATTAACGATTGAATGGTAAGAGGTTAATTCCTGATTATCGATAGAGCATGATGAAACTATTGTTTCTCCGTAAAGTGCCTCTCTTTTGAAATACATATCAATCGATTTTATATTGTGTTCGTTTCTGAATTCATATGGAAGTGATTCTAACGCCCATACAATATAGTTTGCATTGTTGACGTGTTTATTTACATCTAAATCTTCGTATCTGACTTTAAATTCTTCTTTGTATTCAAGAGTTTCAGGCAGTCGGATTTTTTCAAACTTCATATCGTCTTCCCTTTTTTCATAAGCCCACATATTTAAAGAATCTTTTATGGAAACGAGGCTCCTTGTAGCCATATCAGCAAGCAGCCAGCTGCTTGTTGCTCTTGTAATACACTTATCGTCTTTATAAATTCTGAAATCACGCATTGCCATCATTCTGTCAACGCCTCTCGGCTCTGTAACAAATGTGTAAGTCCCTGTATTTGACGGATATTCGCTGAATTCAATATGATACTTTATCAAAAACCAGCCCAAATTCTTTGAGGAAATGGTTTCATAACCAAACCCCATAATATCTGCGGATTGGGTTGCCATATCCTGAAATATATTTAAAAGAGTCGACGGTTTTAATCTGAAATTCATATCAACCAAATCAAACCCTATAAAATAATCTTTTTTTAAAACTTTATCCGTAACAGCTGTCATAATAAACCTCTCTTATTGTTTATAAGTTTATCACAAAAACAAAACCCCAAAACTTTAAGGTTTTGAGGTCTTGTGTTTATATTATATTTGGAATTTTATGCTACGCCATTGTCTTGAATCTTTTTCCAGAATTCTTCAGGTGACATAAGGTCATGAACTTCTTCATCCACTTCTGCCGGACGTTCTTTAATTCCGTGTGCATATTCGTAATCATTAATTAAAGTATTTAACTGGTGGTGAGTAAGGTGGATTTTTTGAGTTGCTTTTGTTTCGTCTGCCTTATCTTCAACTTCCATGAACATCGGAGTATATTCATCAACTGTTTCGTTCATGAATCTGCTTAATTTCTTTGCTGCATCGTAGTTTGCATAATTTGCTTTGCCATTTGCAATAAAGTCTACTGCAAGTTTACCTTCGTGAACTGTCATTCCGTTATTACTCAAAGGAACAATAATTCTTCCTTCATCATCATGAGTTTTTGTAGGAACAACACCGTCTATATAAGGATAATAACCTCTTATAGCAAAAGATGTTTTATCAATGTAACTTCTGCTCATTCTTGTCCAAATACCATCAAATGATGTTTGTGCTTGGGGTGCCTGTTTTTTCGCAGCAATATTGTTTCTGCGGATGTTGTTTGCATAATTTACTGCGTTAATTGACTGAATGTTCATTTTAAAAATTCCTCCATATATTTTTTTTATGATAGTGGTCTTATTAAATTATCTGCTGCTGATTTAAGTTCTGCAACTCTTTCTCTGACTTCGTGAGAAGAGAGAGCTTTGTCAGAAACTACTTCAACATATTCTTTGATTTTGTCTTCGGTTCCGCTCTTTCTGATTAAAACTGACGAGCCGTCTGTCATATAGAATTTATAACCGTCACCGCCTTTTTTGTATTCCTTCATCAATTTTTCATTCTCAAGAGTTTTTTCAACATCTACGTTGAAGTTTTCTGAGAATTTCGGGTTATCTTCAGACATAACTTCTTTATAATAACCGTCAATGCGTTTCATAACCTGATCTTTTTCCCCCGGTCTGTATGACTGATCGCCTGCAACTATATCAACCTGTGAGTGCATGCTTGCTTTTGCATCTTTCAAAATTTCAGAAATCGGTTTCTTTTCTGCAGCCATTAAATCAAGCATTAAAGAAATAGCGATGATGCCGTCTTTTTCCGGAATGTGTCCCGTTACAGTCAAACCACCTGATTCTTCACCAGCAACAAGGATATCTCTGCCTTCTGCTCTTTCCTTGATAATGTCTTCACCGATATATTTGAAACCTACAGGTGTCTGCATAACTTTAATGTCTCTATCCATTGCGAATTGATCTAAAGCGCCTGTTGTTGCCTGACTTCTGATAATAGCACCGTCTAATCCTTTGTTCTTTGATAAGTGGTATGCAGTTAATAAAATAACATCGTTTGGAGTTATGAACTTACCGTTTTCATCAACAACGCCAAATCTGTCTGCATCACCGTCATTAGCTAAGCCGATAACTAATTTTGATCTGTTATTCTTTACTAATTCGCCTAAATCTTTTAAGTTTGCAGCTGTCGGGTTAGGGCCTGTTTTCTTTCCTGAATCAACAACTGTTAAATTTTTAATTCCGTTGTCTTTCATTAAACGCGGGAATACGTTGTTACCGGTGCCTCTTAACCCATCATAGTATATTTTAATGTTTGCGTCTTTAATTGCTTTCCAATCTATATTTACTTCTTTCAAAGCATCTAAATCTTTTTTGTATTGCGGATATAAATCTTCAACTTTTACTTTACCCTGTTCTTTGGAAGATTTTACTTCGTATTCGCCTCTTTCAGCGTTAGCGATAATATGTTCAGCAACTTTTTCTGTGACAGCCGGAGGCGCAATTGCACCTGCATCTGTTACTAAATTGTAGCCGCCGTCACTCCATGGATTATGGCTTGCAGTCATCAAAATTGATAACGGAATACCTTTGTCCTTTGCTGCCTGTGCAAATACGGGAGTCGGGGTTGGTTTGTCTGCCTTAATTACTTCGACACCTCTCTTTGAAAGAACTTCGCTTACGAAAGGAATCATGTCTTTTGTTGCTTTTCTTGTGTCTCCGCCTATCATAACAACAGGTTTGTCACCTGTAATTTTTGCGGCTTCAATTGCATAATCTGCAACGCCCAAAGATAAAACTTCAACTATATCTTTATTAAACTTGTCTGTGCCATACTCTGCTCTGTATCCTGATGTTGATGTTGAAAGTGCCTTTGCAACGTGTTGTGCGGTTTCCATATCAACGTTTAGTTTTTGTGTTTTTGGTTTTGCCGAAAAAGATACTGAATCTGCCTGAATAGGACTGTTTACGAATTGTTGTCTTTTAATGTTGTTACTGCTCTGATACCTCGATACTAAGATATTGTTAATTGAATTAATTTGCATGCTTCTTACTCCTAATAATTAATTGTCAA
>Ga0265299_10006299_pt1 | contig 10827 bp, 16 predicted proteins | sample AusTroGonzalo_MG_4_FD_193485 | JGI IMG/M metagenome (GOLD analysis project Ga0265299, IMG submission 193485) | Bovine rumen microbial communities from tropical cattle in Woodstock, Queensland, Australia - Gonzalo_02 | ecosystem: Host-associated > Mammals > Digestive system > Stomach > Rumen ...
CTGTTTGATACCGTCTACAAGGAAGCCGTTGCGCTTTGTGCCGATATTTGTATTCGCTACGGATGGACAGCAGACAATATATGCTCTCACAACGAGGCGAGAATCGCGGGTTTTGCGAGCAATCACACAGACCCCGATACTTGGTTTAAGAAGCACAACAAGACGATGAATCAATTCCGTGCCGATGTCAAGACGGCGATTGCGCAAAAGGACGACGAGCCGTATGAGCCGTCTGTCGGAGAGGTTATCCGTTTTGTCGGCACAAAACAGTGGACGAACGCCAATGCCGCTGACGCTAAGGCCAAGAAAGCGTCGCCGTGCGCCGCTTCTGTCAAGAAGATATATAAACTCGGAAAATCCAAACATCCTTATTATATTACTGGCAACTGGGTGAATGGCTGGGTAAATGCCGAAGATATTAGGAAGAAGAAATAATGAAAAGAATTACCGTAGACGAATTATTCAGCCGTTGCGTTCAGCCAGCGGAAACTATCGTTATCTTTTATATCGACGATTCCTTTTTGAAGACAGATATTATTCGTCAAGTAAAATTATGGCAGGTGCTTGCCGGTCGTCTTCCGAAAAAGGTGTTAGATTCCTATGTGGACGGTTGGGATTTTGCACACAATACTTTCCGTGTCGTAGTTGACTTGAACGAAGCCGACTTTATGGCGGATGATTAAGATAGGAACTTCACATTATGACAGACAGAGAATTAGATAAGGCAAGAAAATTACTGCCTTTGGGGAAAAAGAAGTACGCCGATTGGACAGACGACGAAAAGAAACTGTCCGCCGAACTCTCTTGCCGTGATATGATTAACTCAATTTTGGCGTATAATTGGCACGGACAAACGGCTGACGAAATCGTTGGCGAGCAAGAAGCAGACCGTTGGAATTACCTTGACAAGTTTATCAACGGTGACGATATGAGACCTCCGCTCGGCCGTGAGCGTGTTGTCGAACTTGTGCAAGAGCAAATGGACGACATTGACTCCGTTGTCAAAGATACCGTTACGGATAGCGAGGGTATTTCCTACAATAGCATTAAGTGGAAGCGCGAATCTTGCGAGAAAAAGGTTGAGGAAGCAAAACCTTCAAAGCCAAAGAGACACGCTATTGACGCTGATGTGTTGAAGAGATTCCGTTGCGTAAAAGAATCAAAATGCAACGAGGGAAAATACGGTTTCTTAAAGCGTTACAAAGAATATCGTATTATCGAAACGCCGTCCACATATGTTATTACCGACCCTCACGGAACTACCGTTGGATAGTCTCCTACGCTGTCTGGCGCAGAAGGGTTGATTGACGAAATTGTCAACAACACATCGCAGACGGAATCTAAATGCAACGAGGCGGAGAGACCCGCTCGCTCCAATAAAGCCGGGCAGTTGTTCTCGAAAGCACAGCACTTGTATGATATTGGCGCACGAGCCGCTGATTTTGCAGAGAAGTTCTCTCCGAAAGAGTTGGCCGAACTGTGGGCCGCTTGTATGATTTCTGCCGAGAATCCTTTCGGCCAAGCGTATGACGACGAAGTATACGACGCCATTCAGTACCTTGGCGATGTTGAGCCAAAGGTTGCCGAAGGCATTATGATTGCCGCAAGCAATATCTACGACAGAAAATATCATAAACCGCAAGGTGTTTGAGATTGTAAAAAAAAGGTTGAGCGAAACGCTCGGCCTTTTTTTTATTTTCCATGGGTTGACAAAGTGGAATGATTATGATATAATAGTGGCAGAAATGAAAGAGAGGTATTTGATATGTTGTTCTACACCGAGAAGGCCAGACTGTCCGCTATTGCCGACATTCGTAAGAAAATTTCCGTTGTGATGTCCATGAAGAATGGTGAGATGTCCTATACGGACGCTCGTGGTATTGTCGATTATCTTCTTATGATGATTGACCAAATTGAGGCCGAACAGCGCGACGTTGACGCAAAGGCAACGAAAAGATAAGAGAGGTATTTGAGATGACTTATGCAGAGTATCGTAAATCAAAGCAGACCGAAGCCGACAATCTTCCCATCTTCTTTGCGTTCAACAAAGAGCAGTTCTACGACGCTTGTGAAAAGCGCAATATCAAACTTGATGGCTCTACCAAACTTGTCGCCATTGGTGGCGGCGGTTATTGTACCAAAGAAGATTGGCCTATCGTCAAGGAGTTTATGGAAAAGAAAGACCCCATTACCGAGTTGATGAAAGACTACGATTTCGCCTTTGACGCTATCTATTACGAGATGGGGAATCACGAGTATCACATCAACTACTATCAGGGCGATTACGACGTCTGCTCTTGCTTCGGCAACTGTGAATGGGGCGGCGAAGAAATGAAGGGCGAACAGTATCTTGTCGATATGGGCTATGGCGAGGAAACTATCCGCGCCTACAAAGACGCCCGGAAAAAGTTTATGAAAGACGCCATTGATAACGACTGGTATTGATGATACCGTCTATCAGCGCGTATAATGCGCTGTGAGCGATGTTTGGCTTTTGCGGTTAATGATACCAAGAAAGCCAAACTTTTCATTATAGAGCAAATGTGTGCGTGACAGAGGTATTTTAGAGTTGGGAAATCAATATAGTTTAATTGTCGGCGTAAATGATTTAGCGACAAAGTATCCAGAGATTGCCTCCGAATGGGACTATGAGAAGAATGGCGAACTAACGCCACAGCACACTTATTGTAACAGCAATAAAAAGGTGTGGTGGATTGGTGCGTGTGGCCATTCGTATATGGCAAATCCGAATAATCGTACACATGGTAGCGGATGTCCATATTGCCGTGGAATGAAGGTTTTGTCAGGATTTAACGATTTGTTATCTCGGTATCCTTCAGTAGCGTCGGAGTGGAATTATGTCAAAAATGATATTTTGCCACATAATGTACAATGTCATACAAAAAAGACATACTGGTGGAAATGCGCATATGGACACGAGTGGCAACAATCTGTTATAAGAAGAACTATTGATGGATGTAAGTGTCCAATGTGTAAGAATGGCAATCATGTAAGTTTTCCGGAAAAAGCCATGCTGTTCTATGTTGTTCAAATCTTTAATGATGCAGTTGGAAATTATCGTTCTGATTGGCTAAATGGTTTCGAATTAGATATCTTTATTCCATCTATTAACACGGCTATTGAGTACGACGGAGAAAGATGGCACAATGAGGCGAGTAGCGACAAGGAACTAAGAAAGTATTTGCTTTGCAAAGAACAAAATATAAAACTAATTCGTATCAGGGAGCGTATAGTGGGCAATGAGCGTTTGATATCCGATTCGTGTATTTCAATATCAAATGCCAACATATATAAGAGTAAGAAGGCGTTTTCATCGCTCATATATGAGACTTTATGTCAGTTGACCGCATTCAGACCGTGGCTACGCAAGAACATTGATATAGACATAGAAAGAGATTGCCAGACAATTAAGTCGTCGTATCTCTATGGTAATGCCAAAAACAACCTGAAAGAGTTAGTACCAGACATAGACAAATATTGGGATTACAGTAAAAATGCCAACTCTCCGAATTTGCACAACGCCTATTCCAGAGACAATGCGTGGTGGATTTGCCCAGATTGTGGCATATCGTTCCAAAAGACCGCCACTAATTGGTATCGTCGTGGGGATATCAGACCGTATTGTCCAGAGTGTACACAAAAACACCGCTATCTAAAGGCGAGCCTGCATAAGCAAAAACCCATAATCGGCACAGATAAATTAGGTGAGCAACTTCGATTCAATAGTGCGAGAGAAGCATCTGAATATTTATATGATAATTTTGGCGTGTCACGGGACTCGTACAAGAATATTAGCGCTTGTCTGCGCGGAAAACAGAACACCGCCTACGGTTATCATTGGGAATATGTCGACAATGAACCTTGGGTTGACAACGAAAACACAAAGTGATATAATTTAGGTAACAAAACAAAACGAGAGGGTATCTCATTGAACTATACACCTTATCACGTTCATACCGATTATTCTTTGCTTGACAGTTGCACGCAATATACCGACTATATTGACAAAGCAAAAGAATGTGGTATGTCGGCGATTGCATTTTCGGAACACGGCAAAATCAGCGGTTGGTTTAAGAAAATGCAATATTGTCGTAAAAACGGTCTGAAATATATTCATGCGGTTGAGTGTTATTTGACCAAAGAATTAGACGCAAAATTACGAGACAATTATCATACCATTCTAATTGCCAAAAATACGGCAGGCATGAAAGAACTGAATACCGTTATCGGAAAGTCATTCGATAAAGACCATTTCTATTATAGTAACAGAATTTCTTTTGATGAGTTTCTTTCACTTTCCGATAACATTCTGACAACGTCTGCTTGTTTGGCAAGTCCGTTGAACAAATTGGAAAAGTTAGACCCTTATTACGATAAACTTCTGAATCGCTACGACTATTTAGAGATTCAGCCACACGACGATGACGAACAGAGGGCATTCAATATCGACCTTGCCTTTATGGCTGATAAATGGCATAAGCCGTTGATTGCAGGTACGGATACACACTCTTTGAATTCGTATAAGGCAGAATGCAGAACGATTCTGATGAAATATAAAGGCAAATCTTATGGTAATGAAGACCATTTTGATTTGGTTTTCAAAACATATGAAGAATTGCTTTATGCTTTTGAGAAACAGAACTGTCTGCCGGAAAGTGTATATCGCGAAGCCATTGAAAACACGAACACAATGGCCAATATGATAGAAGAATATGATGTGGACACTTCCGCTAAATATCCGATTCTATACGGCTCGAAAGAGGCAGACCACGAGAAGTTTATTGAACGGATTCATACCAAGTTCCAAGAAAAAATTGACAATGGGATTATTCCGCAGAATCAAGTAGAGTCGTTCAAAAAGGCCATCGACGAAGAAATCCGTGTCTTTACCAAAATTGGTATGGACGGCTTTATGCTTTCGATGTCTGAAATCCTTGATTGGTGTCACCAAAACGGCATTGTGACAGGTACGGCAAGAGGTTCTGTTGGCGGTAGCCGTGTGGCGTATCTTATCGATATTATTGATATGAATCCCGAAGATTGGGGAACTATCTTCTCTCGGTTTGCGAATGAAAATCGAATTGAGCTCGGTTGATTATCACTATTGAGCCGAGCGTTTGAATAAACCTATTGAACTGCTGGAAACTCCTTAGAGACACATTAACCACAACGTATGCATGAAACAAGGCAAGGCGTGAAGGTTTGAAAATAATGTGTATTGGACAATCAGCAACAAAGCCCCGAACAGGGGAATGCTCAACGACCATCGAAAGCATAGCCAAATGGCAAAGAAGCGAGTAGAGTAGGGCGACAGCCCGAAGTGGTAGGCATCCGACATCGGATGAAGATATGGTCTGGTCTTTATGGAAACATAAAGTGAGTGAATCTCATTTATATTAAGTGTGTTATATATAATTTAGACAGAAAGGTGGTGATAATGTGGGAAAAATGCATGATATTACTAATAATAGATATAATCACTGGACGGTATTGCGATTCGACAAGAGAGACGGCGAGAGATATCGATGGATTTGCCGGTGTGACTGTGGTACGATACGCAGTGTAGAGGCATCGTCGTTAAAATCTGGCGCAACAAAGTGTTGTGGTTGTATTAAGCATCCGGCCAAGGGGAACTTGAAGCACGGTGGCAGGAATGAACGCCTATATGGTGTATGGAACGGAATGAAAAACCGTTGCTACGATGCTGACGATAGGGCTTTTAAGTGGTATGGTGGAAGAGGAATCAAAGTATGCGACGAGTGGGTCAATGATTATGGTGCATTTCGTCAGTGGGCATTAGAGAACGGCTACGATGATTCGTTGAATAAATATGAATGTACCATAGACAGAATCAATGATAATGGCGACTATTCACCAGACAATTGTAGGTTTACCAATATGGTAGTTCAAAACAACAATCGTCGCTCTAACGTCGTGATAACATTCAATGGTGAAAGCCATACTTTGAAAGAATGGTCATATATCACTGGGCTTAATTATTCCATGCTAAAGAAACGATACAAGTATGGGTGGAGCGCAGAACGAATGTTATCAACACCAAACACACACAAACACACTTAATATAAAAACATAAACGGACATAGATACTGACGTCATCGAAGAAGACAGGCCAAAAATATTCCGTCACGTTATCGACAGATTCGGAGAGGAAAAATGCGCGAGAGTGACGGCGTTTGGTACAATTGCAGACAAGGCCGCCATTGATGAGATAGGCGGTGCGCTTGCCAAGTATTGGGACGAGCAACACCAAGATGGTGGCGACAATCCGTATTCGCTCGCTCGTATCAAGGCCATCAAGAAAGAGTATTCTGAAAACCCAGACGCTACCAAACAAAAGTATAAAGATATTTTCTATTATTACGACGGTCTTGTTGGGACAAAAGTCTCACAGTCCATTCACCCCGCTGGTATGGTTATCTCGCCAGTAAATCTCCGAGAGAATTATGGCGTATTCAACAAGGACGGCGACGACTGCTTGTTCCTCGATATGGATGAATGCCACGATTTAGGCCTTGTAAAATACGACTTCCTTTGTCTTGTCAATGTCAAGATTATTAAGGAAACTTGTGAAATGCTCGGCATACCATATCCGAAATCATACCAAATGAATTGGAATGACGAAGCCGTATGGAAAGATATGCTACGCACTTCAAGCGGTATCTTTCAGATGGAATCAGACTTTGCTTTTCAGTTGTTAAGCAAACTGAAACCGAAAAACATTGTCGAGATGTCGCACATTACGGCCGCAATCCGTCCTGCTGGTGCTTCGTACCGAGATGACCTTGTGGCAAGAAAACGTCACGATAATGGCTCTAAATTGATTAACGACCTTTTGGACAAGAACTATGGCTTCTTGATTTATCAAGAGGATGTGACCAAGTTCCTAACGGATATTTGTGGATTCAGCGGTGGCGAAGCAGACACCATGCGTCGAGCGATTGCCAAGAAAAAGGTAGAGCAAGTCAACGCACAGATTCCGAAAATTATTGATGGCTATTGTGCGTCGTCCGACAAACCGAGAGCCGTTGCTGAAAAAGAAGCACAATCTTTTATCCGTGTTATGCAAGATGCAGGCGACTATATGTTCAATTACAGCCATTCCGTCGCCTACTGTCTTATCGGCTATATGTGCGCCTATTTCCGCTATTATCACCCGGTCGAATTTATCACGGCATTATTAAACAACGCCAAAGATTCCGCTGATACGCAGAAATTTACAGAGTTGGCAAGGGTATACGGTATCACCATTACTGCACCGAAGTTCGGTATCTCTCTCGGTCATTATGCCCCTCTCACAGAGCAGAAAATGATTGCTAAGGGGATGTCGTCTATCAAGGGTATTTCTGACGATGTGGCAAACAAGTTGGCCGACGTGGCAAAAGAATTGGATTCTGATTATCTTGTCGATGTCTTTGTCGGAGCGGTGAATCACGGTGTGAATTCCGATAAATTAGAGACGCTGATGAAGGTCGACTTCTTTGATAAATATGGCAATTTCAGAGAGGTCAATCAGATTTACCGTATGTTCAAACTTATCAGCGCAAAAAAGAGCGGTCTTCCCAAAACGGAAGTTAAGGACGAGCGAATTTCCGAGATTATCGGCAGATGGACAAACTTCGGATTGGATGCTCGTGGCCGTCCGTCAAACTCTTATAAATTCCCATCCATGGAAGCGATACGGTCTTGTATGAGGGAACTTGAATCCTTTATCAAGAGTCTACATTTGCCGGAGATTGCACCAAAAGTCAAGATAGCCAATTATCTCGATATTCTTGGCTATGTACCTGCTACCAATAAGGCAGAGGATAGATTTGTCTTGATTATTCTTGACATTACTCCGATTCATAGCAAAAACGGGAATATTTGGCAATACCGAGTGAATACGCAATCTCTCGGAAGTGGAAAGACCGCACGTCTTTCTGTATCATTAGAACTCTACAACCGCTATCCGCTGAAATCCGGAACAGTAGTAAAAGCAAACGTCAGTAAAGACGAGAAAGGATATTGGCATTTGTCCAATTACGCATTATTATGAATCATTTTGTTATTACCAATAGCAACGACAAGGAACGGCTGAAAAAGTCATTCGACCCCTTTGAATATGTGACAATACCGTGTCACGATTTAACGAACGACGAACTATTTGTTCACTGCGTGGATATTCTCGATGATTTACACAGAGGAAAGAACGTTATTGTTCACAATATTAACCATTCTCTTATTCGGAAACTGTTTGATATTGTGAACAAATCGGAAATTGACGAACTTTCTACCGCCTATATCAGTTATGAGGACGATGTCAACTTTCTTCGTTCTGTCCACGTCGATGCCATTATTATTTGGGAGTAAAGCGGATGGATACATTTTGTAAGGTTCGCTATACGGTTCAACTCGTGCCGGAAACCTATCAGATTATCGAACTGAACATTCTGTGCAACGACGGAATCCCAAATGCTCTTGTCGTGGGCCGAGAAGTTATTTTTGAAAAGTATGGCTATCACGAAGACCTTATCGTAAAGCAAGAACTTCTCGGTATTGAGGACTTGTATGGACGCCATTGAGCAATTCAGAGAGTACAGTAGTAAGACATATCAAGACGGACAGAAAGACGACTATATGTTGATTTCTAAACGCATCGAGCAATACTATGGCGTATATATCTTTATCAAAGAATTTGTATGTGATTTCAGTGGTAAGCAACGGATGAAAGAAATCTTCGACGAGACATTTCCTAAACTGCTCGCGCTACAAGAATCGAAAGATATTTGATTGTATAATTTTCTATGGGTTGACAAATCAACCACTTTATGCTATAGTTGATACATACCAACAAAATAAATAGATAACGAGGATATTATGGAAAATACCATTCTTTACGAAAACGGCGATGAGATGATTGTGGATGAGCGTATTACTTATCTTGCCAAAGAACTCGGCGTAGATGAAGAAGATATCAAGCAGGGATATAGTGATGACGTCTTTGAGGTGACCGTGGATGACGAAGATAGGGAATATCTCGTTGTTGACGAAGACAAGGCAGACGAAATGGCGAAAGATTCCATCTATAAGTTTATCGATGAACTCGGCATCGGTGGGTTTAATGAGTGGTTCAGAGATTGGATTATCAATAATGCCATTGACGAAGATTTCCTTGACGATGCTCTTCAAGAGGAAAAGGAATACTTTGAGTCGGAAGACGAAGAGGAAAATGCTGAATATGTCGAGAATGTCATTGACGGCGATATTGATGGCAAGGTCGCTTATTTCAAGGAAATGTGGGGCGACAAAGAATTTGGCGAGTGGATTACCGAACACGATGCTCTCGACAAGGATGCCATTGTTGAAAAGGTAATTGACCTCGACGGTCGCGGACAGCAACTTGCGTCGTATGACTTTGAAGAAATCGAGCTGGCCGACGATAATGGCTATATTCAGTATTACGCCTATCGTACCAACTGACAATCTGACAAATCATATAAGGGAATGGTTCATCACAACGGCCATTCCCTTTTTTTATTTGTGGGTTGACAAACGTATAATAATGTGGTATAATAGTGTCAGAAAAGAAAGAGAGGTACTTGATATGTCGAAAGTTTGGTATGGAAGCATTAACAACCGTCTTGAAGAGAATAAGATGTTCTGCAAAGAAATCGAAGTCGGCACTGGTATGACAGAGTATGATTGGTCTGACCGTCACGCCTACGAGGTTGTCGAAGTCAAAGACCAGAAGCACGTCTATGTTCGCGAATATGACCATAAACTGAGGGGCGAAGCGTATTCCAACGATTGGGAACTGATTCCCAACGAAAAGAAGCCCATCAAGTATCTCACCAAGCGCGGAAATTACTGGTATTGGACGACGGTCGTCGACAAGTCCATTCTCGAAGGCATCGAAGAAGGTACTGACAAATGGCTGAATACGGTTCTTTGGCTCGCACAGCACAATATCAGCAAAGATGAACTGATGAACAAGAAGCAGGTGACGAGATACAATAAAGCCAATGTATCGTTCGGCGTGGCTGAATATTACTACGACTATTCCTTTTAAGAAATTGGAACATCCTCGACTTGTATAATTTCAAGTGAAAATACTATTGAAATTATCAAGGTGATTCGATGTTCACGATTAACAACGAGATACTTCAAATGAATCGGGGCGACGATGTTGATTTTACCTTTGTTATCAACAGCGGTACGCCCCTTCTGCCCGTTATCAATATATTAGAGAATGACGAATACTTATATTTCGGCGTTATGGAAGCCCATCAGAAATGGGAAGATTCTATTATCCGTAAAAAATTATCGTCTGACGATTTAGACGAAAATGGAAATGTTCATTTACATCTCTTCCCGGAAGATACAGAAAATTTAGCGCCCGGTACTTATTGGTATATGGTAAAGGTGCTGATTTATGATAAAGAAATGCAAACCTATGTGATTAACACGATTTGCAATAAGACAAAGTTTATCATTTGGTGAGTGCGGTATGAAAATCAGATTAGCAGAAACGAGCATTGTACGTTTTGCTCAACATAATAGAAAAATAAATGAAGATGTTTCTGATAATAAATATCGGTTGAGCGCAGACGGAAAGACCATAGTGAAAGACGGCGCTGTTTATGGCGCTTATGGCGTCCCATATCTTGATGCACATCAGGACGAATATGTGGACGGTGCGTTTGTTCCGTGGCTACACCCAGAAACACGAGAGGTTATGTTACCCGCTTCGATGTTAGACGATTGGGATTGGTAATCTGCTGTGGAAAAATACGACATTTATTGGTT
>Ga0265299_10006300_pt1 | contig 10826 bp, 11 predicted proteins | sample AusTroGonzalo_MG_4_FD_193485 | JGI IMG/M metagenome (GOLD analysis project Ga0265299, IMG submission 193485) | Bovine rumen microbial communities from tropical cattle in Woodstock, Queensland, Australia - Gonzalo_02 | ecosystem: Host-associated > Mammals > Digestive system > Stomach > Rumen ...
GAGTGATGAGGCTGGATCGTCTCCTTGGCCCTTATATACTTCGAAGACGATATTGTCGAAATAGAATGTCGTTGCAGCCGCATTATCAGCCAGATCAAAGGCAAGGGTACGCATCTGCTTATCTTCTGTGCTCATCTCTGCTGTAACAACTCCTTCTTGTTCATAGTGATTCCATGATGTGGTTAATGTCGTACTTCCAAAGCCGTAAAAAATATAATCACTAGGCTCTTGATGGACTTCAATATTTACAGGAGTCTCTTGACTTGCTTTATGATCAAACGATAAACGATATTTTGTACCGACAGGCAGTGACTGTGGCAGTCGGACGAAGAACTGTGTATTCCATCCTTCCGAAGCATCATCGACCGATTGAACCACAATACCTCGGGAATCGTCCATGCCTACGCCATCAACAATAGTTGCAGGAAGAACTAGTGAATCTTTTGACAAATCCTCACGTAAAAAGAAGCAACTCACATCATCACCTTCCAAATCGCTGTTTTTAACAATATTTTCCCATGATGGGGTTGTTTCCTTTGCCAGGATGGTCAACGTACCCTGCGTGTATGTCAAGACATAGTTTGTTGCACTACCACCACTGACTGTAATAGGATATGTGCCAAACTTTGAGGATGATGTGGCTGTTGTTCTGGCTGTTGGATATGTAGTGAAGGCGTTGGCTTCTGTGTCATCGTTGCAGAAACCACGATAAGTTAGGTTAAACGATGGAATAGCGTCTCCTTCAGTGATAGTCACGTTCTGCACACCTACATACAAATCAGCTTTCGTGATGGTCAGCATTCCGTCTACAAAGGTCACATTTTCATTCGTTACCGTTCCCCTTTCCACTTTGATAGGATATTTTCCTACAGGAGATGTCTTCGTGGCTGTGGTCGAAAGCTTTGGAGTGCCCTTCAGTGCTGCCCCGGAACTCGTGTATGTCAGTGTAGGCACGTCATCGCCATAGGCCATCGTCTTATTAACGGCAGAGATGGTCACCGATTCGTCTTCCTCTTGGGGCTGACCAATTTCGAAGACAATATTGTCAAAATAGAAAGTCGTTGCTGTCGAATTATGAGCCAGATCAATAGCAATGGTGCGCATCTGTTTATCAGCTTTACTCATATCTCCAGAGATATATCCTTCACGTTCATAGTGCCCCCATGATGTAGTAACAGATATATCACCACCAAAGCCATAATAAATAAAATCACCCGGCTCATCATGGCATTGCATCGTCACATTCGTCTCTTGACTGGCTTTATGGTCAAACGAGAAACGATATTTTGTACCGACAGGCAGTGACTGTGGCAGTCGGACGAAGAACTGTGTATTCCATGATTCCGTAGGGTCATCAACCGATTGAACCACAATTCCTCGTGAATCGTTCACACCTGCCCCATCAACTATCGTTGCCAGTTCGGTAGACGTACCTCCGTCAAGATTCTCACATACATAGAAACAACTTACATCGCTACCTTCCAAATCGCTGTTCGTAACTATATTTGCCCATGACATAGGCGTAGGGTCGTCTTCTCCTTCGTATATTTCAAAGACAATATTATCGAAACAGAAGGTCGTAGCAGTCGCAATTTCAGCCAGATTAAAGGCAACGGAACGCATTTGAACATCATCTTTGCTCATCTCTTCAGTGATAATACCGTCAGCTTCAAAATGCTGCCACGAGGTAGCAAATATCGTACTGCCAAAGTCCCAGTGAATATATACGCCCGGCTCTTCATGAGTTTGCATCGACACATTCGTTTCCTGGCTGGCCTTATAGTCGAATGAGAAACGATATTTTGTACCGGCAGGCAGCGACTGTGTCAGTCGGACGAAGAACTGTGTGTTCCATGTTTCCGAAGGATCGTCAACCGAATGAACCACGATACCACGTGAGCCGTCTAAACCTGCACCATCGACGATTGTCGACGGAACGACTTCTATATCCTCATCCAGATTCTCACGTGCAAAGAAGCAACTTACGTCGTCACCTTCCAAGTCGCCGTTCTCGACGATATTCACCCACTGACCAGTTTGGGCGAACGTTGAAATAACGCCACCTCTTGTGTTAAATTGCAATAGCCCGATAACGGCCAGTAACAATACTCTAAATCTCATAGTTTTATATTATAGTTACATATTCCGACGAAGCAGGCTCATCCCACTCCAACTGCAAAGGTAGCCAATTTTAATGTAACAGCCAAATATATTCCTACTTTTTTATTTTCTTACCGTTTCTAATATATATGCCCTGTTTTGTAGGCTCGCCTTGCAACTTACGTCCTTGCAGGTCGTACCACTCGTTCTCAGACATTATATTTCTTCCATCTTCCATTAGCCATCTGACATCGGTCGTACCGTCGAAGACAGGTATAGACATAGGCGCATTGCTGCCCTCTATCGTCATATAAGCCTCAAAGGGACGCACAGGTCTTAATTCACTCACAAAGACGCTACCCTCACGCTCTGGATTTTCCAGTTATTAAAACTACTAGCAGCGTAGTGGCTCTTAATGAAAATTAAGTGGCGCTTATTCGAAAATAAGCAAGGCTTATCGTGCAATAAGTGGCACTTATCGCTCTGAATAAAAATTTTATGCGAAATCATCTACCATCTACCACAAACCTCTTGAAAGCCATATGCATAAATGGGTTATCGGGTGGTGGTAGATTGGTGGCAGGTGGTAGATAAAGGCTATTTTTGCCTAAAATGCAGCAAAAAAGAGCCTATTTTCAATGAAAAACAACCATAAAGTGACATATCTGAAAACAAGCATTTATGTATTCCCTGTTCCAAAATTTGGTTTTTATCTCGTTTTTTCGTAACTTTGCACGAATTCTCAGTTTTTCTTTGTATAAAGGCAGTCTGGGGAATTGAAGGAAAATGGGGTTACGATTTGGCAACCGTACTCAATTCCACATTCTGCGATAAACTGCATCAAAGAACACCCGACGGTGAGCCACCAGCCGTTTTATGACTCATCATCGGGTGCAAAGGTAATCAATCTTTTTGAAAGAACCAAATTCATATTCAACTTTTTATTCTGAGCTTGCTCAACGCTATTGAACTGATTGCGGCATCTTTTAAGGCACCAGCCAGAAAAGTGCGTATTAGGCTACGTCCTATTACCATAATAATTTGTCGAATACAGAACTTTTAATTCTATTATATCTTGCACCTTCATGAATTATGCTATTACAAAGGGCGTTCTTAACAATTCTCATTCAAAAGGAGTGTAAAAATCTTCTATTATTTGTCTAGAAGAATCAGATATAGTTGGTGGCTCTGCAAACTGCTTCATTATAAACCCCAAGTAATTGAGATAGAAATGGGCGTGTTGCTTGTTGTGTCTGTCCTTTACCACCTTGATTCTCATCTTTCCTTTTATATCTATACCCTCTTCACTGACATAGCCAAAAGAGTCGCAGTTCAAGAATCCGATAACCATATCGCTATATTCGTCTAATTGACACCAAGACAAGTCTTGGAGGCAAGGTTGTTGATCGTCAATACCATAACGCGTTCCTATCACATCTATCATAAGTACAATAGCAATATATAACCTGCTGACTAACGCTTTTAGTTTACATACCGCATCATTCTTAATGGCTTCATTATCGAAATAAATATAAATTACTTTTACACCACTCTTGGCGTACGAACAGCATTGCTCACATAATTCATCAATATACAAGCGTTCATTAGGATAAAGATAGACAGGTGATGCTGCAATCTTCTCTTTATTTTCATCCACCCAATGCTTCCATTCATACGGCTCGCCATTAATTTCATATTCGAGCATCCTATTAGGTAGCGTACTACAACGATAACATAATAGTCTGCGAGCGATAATCTCTGGAGTTTCCCTTGTGCAAAAGTAAGCAGACGAGTTGCCATTATCAACAGCCTGATAACTCATAATACGAATGGCTGCATTCATTTTGTCATCACCAGGATATCCCAGCAATGTTACAAGTTCACCCATCCCAAAGCCTTCAATCTGCTTGTCTAATTCAGCAATGCCCGTTGCAATGATGTCTTTGCCAGTAGTCTCACGATATCCGCCCATCGCTTTACTTATATGAGTATTTTCTATTTCCATAGGCTTTAAAAAGGCAAATCACCTCCGTCATCACCATTCTCTTGAAATGGGAAAGATTCACTATTTGGATAGAATGGTAAATCATCTTTCGCAGGCTGTATTGGCTGTGGAATCTGCTGCCCTCGTATCACATTATATGCCCTAAAGTCATTATACCATTTACCGTTATACTCCCTGGCATCAATATCAAACTGGACTGTCAGATCCTCTCCGTTTTGAATATTCATCTGCTTAATCCTATCCTCTCCAAACACCGTAAATGCACAATGCCTTGGGTACTGTCCTGGCACCTCTATCACATACTCCTGCATCATCCACGGATTGCCCGTCTTCGATGACGACCCACTCTTTGCCTCTTGCACGACAATTATTTTTCCTGTTAGTTCCATAATACCATTAATAGTTATCTTAATTCAATCGTACTTTCTTTCTTTACAAAGAACTCCTCCTGATAGAATTTGTATACCTTATTATATCTTTCCGACAAGAACTTACATGCTTTCCAAGAGTTCTTTTCTCCCAAAAGCATTGCCTTCTCAATAGCAAAAGTCATGTTGAATGTTCCTTCGTTTTTATCTATTTCGCTGACAAAACAAGCCTCAGCTAACAAATCTGTTTTTTCTTTTACCCTTATAGCAAATAATGGTTTCGCATCTTTTTTTTTGTCATATTCATCATAAAATATGATGGTCTGACTTTCTATTGCTTTAGTCACTCTGAATGAGTATAAATCACAATAGAATCTTTCCAGATTGGTTACAATGTGACTTACACCTTTTTCCGTTTTGATGATCATTGCACCATGAAGATCTTTTATTACAACACTATTGTCCCAATCTTTTCCAGCATAGTAGCCAAGAACTTTTTCGTTTTGGATAACCTCAATCAGAAATACTCTGCGACTATAATTCTTCCTAATCATACATTTATACTTTTGTTCAAAATGAATGTTTCTGCTGCAAAAGTACAAATAAAAATCAAGCCTTGCAAGCGATTTCCGTTTGCAAGGCTTGTAAATTTCAAAATAAATTATTCTCTGTTTTCCCTCAACAGGAATTCCTTCATCTTCTCCTTGCTGGGCAATTGAAGTTCATACTGCGCAACAAATAATTGTGGATCGATGAAGGGTGACAAGTATTCCACCATTTCCTGTCCATACTCTGTACAGAGAAGCAGACCTACAGGCGGATTGTCGTCAGGTTGCATATAGTTCTTGCGATAATACTCTATGTACATATTCATCTGAGCGACATCCTCATAATCCAGGCGATGCCCTTTCAAGTCTACGATACAATGACACTTCAATATTCTGTGGTAAAACACCAAGTCTGCCTTGTAGTAGCGATCATCGATAAGCAATTTCTTCTGTCGTGCTTCCAAGCAGAAGCCCATTCCTAATTCTAACAAGAATTCTTCCAGATGGTCAATGAGACTCTGCTCCAACACATCCTCCTCGATTGTGTTTCTTGCTGCGAGTCCTAAGAATTCGAACACATAATGCGATTTCAGTTCACCTCTGAAAGTAGGTTTCTCAGCTTTGTCATTGACTTTGCCTGCCAACAGTTTTGGTTTCTTGCTCCAACCACTACGTTCATAGTAATTGCTGTCTATCTGCCGCTGAAGTTCTCTCACACTCCATGGTCCACGCATGGCTTCGATGGCATAAAATGCTCGTTTCTGAGGGTCATTCAAGTGTATCAACTGCGCTATATGTGTGAAAGATAATCTATTAAATACCATATCAGGAGCAGCTATCACATTCCCATTTTCCGCTATAATAGCAAATCCATCCTCAGAAACAATATCTGATTGTGATCCATCAGAAAAGCTAATCGGTGATTGGCTTTTTATAAGTCTCTGATTTCCTTGCTGTTGAAAAAGGCTAATCAGTGATTGGCTTTTTTGAGTCTTATGCTGTAAATAGTCTGCTATAGGTCGTGCTATCTCAGGATAATAAAGATAGAATTGCCTATAATTCTTCAGACTGGCAAGGCTGAAGCTTTTGTCATCTAATTGTTCAGCCAAACGTTTCAGCAGTTTATCGCCATACTTTGCACGATCCTTTCCGTGCTGTTCGTATTCTACAATATAAAAACCTGTCAGCCATGCACGTGTGGTGACATTCCGATTGATGACCAATCGAGCATCTTGCTGCAGGACATCGCTCGTGTTCTGTATACGTCTGACCAAAGAGTCAAAATCCTCACTCATTTGTAGTTCATGTCTGTCTGTTGCCATATTGTGTTTGCAAAATTAATCAATAATCTGTTCTTTCTACCTAATATAGTGTGAAAAATTAGGAAATGTTACACATCGTCTGCTACTATTTTGTGTGATTTATCCCCTAACCCCTATAATAATTATGATCATTCCATCTTTCTATGTCATCCCTCTTATCCTTATGCTTGTCATCATCATGCACAACCTTATTTAGTAATTTATAAAGGAGTACCAAGAGAAAAGCAAATAATAATCCTAAGAGTTCCATAGCCACATACTATTTAGTCTTCCCAACAACTTACCCCTAGATCTTCTAATTCGCCACCACATTCAGGACAGATCTTTCCTGGTTTCCAATTGTCTGTGTTATGGCTTTTGCACTTTGGGCAATTCATGCTTATTTCATCATCGTACCCAAGCTTAAAAGTGCGACGATAGACATTGCAGCAATTATTGCAGATGAAATACGCCATTCCGCCATCCATCAGGATGTCAGCCCCCTCTACCGGCGCTTCAATATTCCATCCACATTCCTTGCATTTGTATAATTTTAGTTCTGCCATCTCGCTATTCTCCCATAAACTCAAAATCATCACCTCCATTGTAATCACCATACATTCCATCAGTCATAGCGTCCCATGAATCTCGCAAGTAATCTTTATCATCTCTATAATCAGGAATGAACTTCGGTTTCAATAATTTATGGTCCTTAAAAGCACATTTTATTGTATTGCCATTCTCGTCTGTATAGGTGTAATCATTCTCAGTAATAATAACTCTATCATATATAGGACGTAAAATAACAGCTCCATTCATCATGATAATACCCCATTTGGAGCCCCTTTTGACTTTTAAAGTATCCCAATAGGGATTATAAGACCAAATATAATCATATACTCCATAATCTACCACCATATAGTTTATATCCACATCGTATATTGCATGTTGGTTCCATCCTTTTGTAAGAATCAAATAACGATTTCTCATAATTTTTATGGGTTTACCAGTAATGCCTTTTTGTGTTAAAGGAGTAATATGACCTTTACTATCTAATAACACCCAACCATCATCACCGCATGCAGCAATCTTATTAAAGTCAAAATAGAAATCACCAACAACAGCGTAGTATTGAGCAGGAATTATAACTTTCCCTTCATGATTAATAAAGCCTATCTTGTTATTATCATATACCTCGAATAATTCTGGGAGAAGATCGTTTTTGGTCTCTGAATCACTCGCCTTATCCTTAATACAAGGATCAAACACTAGAGGATAATAATCCTTGGTTTCTATTATTCTATTTTTGTATAAAGGAAGTAAGTTTTGGAAGGCGTCAATAGTTCCGTCAGGCACAACAATATGCTTAACAGCACTATAAGTAAAAATATCTCCATCGATTTCATTGACCAGTGCCTTAAATTTAACGTTTTGTAGATTTCCACAAAAAGCAAAGGCACAACATCCAATACTTTTGACAGTTCCTGGAATCTCTATCTCACTAATATTCATGTTTTTATAAAATGAATAAGATTCAATTCGTGTAATGAATGATTCTACGGGGATCAATTCATATTCGTATCGAACTTCTCTTTCCACAATTAAAGAAGGTATGCTTTCTTCTGTATATGAGTAGATTAAAGAGAATCTTTCGCCACGAAGATAGTCGATATAATCTTCAACTGTACATTGATTCGGGTATAAACTTGAATCGTCGTCATTTATATTTCTTAGATTGGAATAATATAAACGATAAAGAGCATCTTTAGAAATTACGTAAAACTCGTTTTCTGTAGTTATGCTATTTATTTGACTAAGAGGCACATTTGCTTTTCCTATGTATTCTGTGTATAGAAAAGAAAAACCATGAACATATTTACAATAAATCCGATACACATCATTTTGGGGATATTGTTCCACGTCTGTATAATATGCATAGTACCCTTCGTTTTTTGAACGTATTTCCTGAAAACGCTGGAACTTTAATTTATTTTGATCAAACTTCTTAAACCATAATGATTCATCGATATCTAAAAATTGTTTTATTAACCCTCCATCAATTTGTACTTCAAGGCCATCATTAAAAAGGATGCAAAACATTTGGACACCAAAAAATTCTCCCCTTTGTATAACTTTAGCTTCTCCATGATATGATACCATTACAGCCAGATGCATTGGTTCACTTGTCCATATGCAATAACAATCTTTGGTTTCGTATATAAAGTCTGTCATCTATTCTCTTATTATTTATGTTAAAAATCGACACTATTCTGACATCCAATGGATGTTTTCTCTTTTTGTTTGAACACCGTACACTTCACCCTTACCACCTATAGGAATAAAGGGTACAATCGAATTACAACCCTTTGGGGCAATATCTTTAAATGCTTTGCTTATGCGCGATATTTTTTCATTTGCAGAATTATTGGTAGGATCTGTCAAATCATTAATACTCTTTTCGAGAGAGATTCTATTTGAGAGGCGACGATACCATGATAGTAACTCCTCACGATAGTCGATGAGGTGTTTTAAGGGGAAACCTTCCGGGTGATTAAGGAATACGAAGTAGAGAGCCTTTGGCAAGGCTGGCATTTTGACTTCTGCAATTGGTGTTCCATCATCGTACTTCAAGAAGATACGATATTTCTCGTCTATCTCCATAATAACCTCCCTTGCCTTAATCTTTGCCTGATAGACATTACGTTCCTCCACATCGGTAGGTACCAATCTTTTGTCCTCAGGATGCCAAGGCTGCGGCTTCTTCCCATTAGCCCCTACCGTCTTGGGGGCTTCACCTTTGTAACAGTATTGGGCATCAAGCTCTGGCGCATAATACTCTATGGCAATATGCTTGGGACGTTCCTCGTAAGGAAATTGAAGTAATGCTTCGCATGATTTGTAATTACTGAACAGATTGGTAGCGTCTTTATCTTCCAGAAGCTTTTCATAACGATTTTTTTGCTTCATCGCATGTCCCAATGTATAAAGAGCCGAGTGACAGCAATTTGCCTCGATGAACATCACACCATAATTCATAAAGGCATAGAAACTATGAAACTCCTTAATAGCACGTCGATAGAAATAGGCAGCCTTTTCGTAGTCAATGGCTGATATCGTACCATACTGATAAGAGATAGCAGCAAGCAGCATTCCCATCTCGCAGCCCTTTTCTGCGCCTCTTTCTATCCACTCCCAGCCATCAGTAACATAGCCTTTCCTGCACATCATCTGACCATAGCCTACCATACACTCTGGGCTACCCCCGATTGCTCCAAGTCTGTAACGGAATATGCTTTCATCTGGATCCTTAGCAAGTGCCGCTTGCAGCGAATAGGCTCCATTCATACCAAAAACATCTGATAGATAAACCAAATTTTCAATTAGGAGCTGGCAGACTAATTCATTCTCCTCTTTGAGGAACCATTTAGGATCAAAGGGATTCAAATGCTCTATTGCACCAGGGAAATCTTCAAAATCTTCAGTGCCTATCTGCCCCATAGGATCAAGTATTTCCTTTTCGATAGGGGTTTGGTCTATTGGATAGAACCACGTAATAAAACTTGGCCCCAATCTATAAAAGGTGTATGTGATATTCTGGTCATTAGCATTCATGAGTGCAAATATACACACTTTTTTTGATAACAACAAGTTTTTACCCAAAAACTATCATTTGCAAGGCTTGTTAATCATGGAATTAATGTTATACTTGCCACATTAGGTAAACTTCCATCCAAAATGTTTGTAATACCACAATTAGTTTCTATAGAAGGGTGTAGCCTAATACGCACTTTTCTGTGAAGTGCCACATAAAGATGCATGTCTGCTTTCTGATGAGCAAGCTCGGCAGACATTAGGGTCTTGTTTCCCTGAATTGTTATTTCACAACAAGTAATTTTCAATGTAATCTTATCTGGAAATAATGATGTACCTTTGTTCGCAGATTATTAAAACTAAACAAGACATGGAAGTAATTTCAATTGAGCGCAGTACTTACGAGGAACTGCTGACGAGCTTCAACAGTTTCGTCATAAAGATGAAGGAGATGGCCAGTAGAGGTAATGACAAAGGGTTGGACGATTGGCTCGACAATCAAGATGTATGCCAGATGCTGAACATCAGTCCAAGAGCATTACAAACTTTACGGGATAACGGGACGTTAGCCTATTCCCAAATCAACCGCAAGGTGTATTATAAGCCTGAGGATGTAGAGGGCATTCTTCATGTTGTGACTGAAAGGGAAAAGGATAGAAAGATGCATAACCTCAAAACGAGTTGTTTATGAACGAACTGATAATGCCTCATAACGTTGGCGTGAAGAACGCATTGGAGAACATGAAGGAGGTGCTTGCTCTATACAAGAAAGTGATAGGCAATTATCGTCCATTGCTTGATGGTGAACGCTATCTGACAGACAAAGAGGTGTCTCAGATTCTGAAGATCAGCAGACGAACGTTACAGGAATACCGTAATGATGGTGTGTTACCTTACATATTGTTAGGTGGCA
>Ga0265299_10006303_pt1 | contig 10819 bp, 4 predicted proteins | sample AusTroGonzalo_MG_4_FD_193485 | JGI IMG/M metagenome (GOLD analysis project Ga0265299, IMG submission 193485) | Bovine rumen microbial communities from tropical cattle in Woodstock, Queensland, Australia - Gonzalo_02 | ecosystem: Host-associated > Mammals > Digestive system > Stomach > Rumen ...
GCAGCAGGTGTCGCAGGTCCCGCAGCCGGTGCTGCAGCAGCAGAAGAAGTTGAAGAGAAGACAGAGTTTGATGTCATTCTCAAGAGCTTCGATCCTGCTAAGAAGATTGCAGCAATCAAGGCAGTCAGAAGCGTTGTTCCCGAGCTCGGTCTCAAGGAAGCAAAAGACCTTGTTGAAGCCGGTGGAAAGGTTAAGGAAGGCGTTTCCAAAGCTGATGCAGCAGACATCAAGGCAAAACTCGAGGCTGAAGGCTGCGTAGTCGAGGTCAAATAATTAATTAATTTTCTAGAAACCTCCTATGCCCGGAAAGGGCACAGGAGGGTTTCTGTCAGTTGGGGGTAAACATGGTTGCCGGAAAAAGCAAACCCATAAACAGGACCTATATTGGAACAGACTACAAAGAAGTCTGTACTCTTCCCGATCTTATCGGTATTCAGAAGGACTCATACGAGAATTTCCTCGGAGCAGGGCTTGAAGATGTATTCAAGTCTATTTTCCCCATTGAAAGTTCAAACGGTGAGATGACACTTCTCTATGATTCCTATTCTCTTGACTATGATGGAATTAAGTACAATGAGATCGAGTGCAAAAAGAAGGGCAGAACATATAGTGTTCCTCTTAAGGCAGTCATCAGCCTTGAACTCTCAGCAAATGACGAGTTGAGGGAAAAAGAGATATTCCTGGGAGACATTCCTCTCATGACAGACCGTGGTACATTCATTGTCAACGGTGCTGAGCGTGTAGTGGTAAGCCAGATTCACAGATCTCCCGGCGTAATCTTCTCATATGAAAAGAGCACAGGTTCCAGCGAGAAGGACAAGAGTGTCTACTCTTCAAGAATCATTCCTTACCGCGGATCATGGCTTGAATTTGAAATAGACGAAAAGAAACACGTGATTGCAGCCAAGATTGACCGCAAGAAGAGGATTCTCGGAACCCTTTTCCTCAGGGCAATCGGCCTGAACACACGTGAAAAAATCATAGATGCTTTCTACAGCACAAAGAAAGTACAGCTCTCAGACGCCCTTGAAGGTTGCTATCCTTCAAAGGACATCTTTGTGGAAGAGGGAAACGGAGCAAAGAAGGAGCGCGTGAAGGAATTCCAGGCAGGAAGAAAGCTTCTGCGTGCCGATATTGACCGTCTTGCAGAACTGGGAATCACCGAACTGGAGATTGCCGACCTCGATGCCCCTGAATCACTTCATTCAGAGATGATCTTCAGATGCTTTGAGATGGAAGAATCAAAGTACACAAGACCCGATGTAAGTGACGAGCCCACAAAGGAAGATGTTCTGACAAGCATCTACGCCGTTCTCATGCCCGGTGAGATCATCACCGTTGAGAGAGGTGAGAAAGACCTGAACGACATGTTCTTCTCATCCAGACGTTACGATCTTGGTGCAGTCGGAAGATACAAGCTCTATAAGAAATTCCACGCAGGCGAGGAAGAGTCGGAAGACCTGGACGAGTCTGTTACAACTCTTACTCCGCAGGACATTGTAGACACAATGAAGTTCCTCATGAAGGTCTACATCGGAGAGGAGACAATTGACGATATCGACCACCTTGGAAACCGCCGTGTGAGAAGCGTAGGCGAACTGCTCCAGCAGCAGCTCAAGGCTGCTTTCTCAAGAATGGAGAGGACAGCCAAGGAGAGAATGAACGCAACTCAGGATGACCAGAAGGGCCCGCTCAAGCCGCAAGATCTTGTTTCCAACAAGCCCATCGTTGCAGCAATCAAGGACTTCTTCGGTTCATCACAGTTCTCACAGTTCATGGACCAGATCAACCCGCTGGCAGAGCTTACTCACAAGAGAAGGCTTACAGCCCTTGGTAACGGCGGTCTTAACAGAGACCGTGCAGGCTTTGAGGTCCGTGACGTTCACTACACACATTACGGAAGAATGTGTCCTATTGAGACTCCTGAAGGTCCGAACATCGGTCTTATCGTTTCTCTTGCAAACTACACAAGGATCAACAAGCACGGCTTCCTGGTAACTCCGTACCGCAAGGTTGTTGACGGAAAAGCCACAGATGATGTCCGTTTCCTTGATGCAAATGACGAGGAGAAGTACTTCATTGCACAGGCCAACGCCAAGCTCAACGATGACGGAAGCTTTGCAGATGAAGACATCCCTGTCAGAAACAAGGGTGATTACACCACAAGAAAAGCAGGTGATCCTGAAATCAAGTACATGGACGTATCTCCCAAGCAGGTAGTGTCCGTAGCAGCTTCACTTATTCCGTTCCTCGAACACGACGACGCAAACCGTGCACTGATGGGTTCAAACATGCAGCGCCAGGGCGTTCCTCTTCTGTTCCCCGAGGCTCCGAGAGTAGGTACAGGTATGGAGCACAAGACAGCCTATGACTCAGGTGTTCTGGTAAAGTCAGTCAACGCCGGTACAGTTGTCTATGTTTCATCCACAAGGATTATCGTTGCTCCCGAAACACACGAGCTCATCGAGCTTGAGGAAGGTTTCGCTCCCACAGTCGGTTTCGGCGATAAGCTGGGCAAGGGCTCTGTAGTTGCAAAGGCCGGTTCAAAGTCTGTTAAGACAAAGAACGGTGGCTATGTTGTACACGCATCAAAGACTTTGGTCGATGTTGTCCCCGAGTCTGAAACTGTTGTTCAGGAAATTCCTTACTGTGAAAGGGATTATGCACGCACATCATATGTTGCACCTGGTCAGGTTGTCTCTGCAAAGCAGGTTCTGTTCGAAGATGTCCGTGAAAAGACAGACAGAAACAAGCCCGCAACAAAGAAGGAAATCAGAGCAGCAGCAACAGGTTATGTTGTTGCAGTTACTCCCGACAGCGTTGTGATTGCAAAGACAGACAAGTACGAGATCCAGAAGTACCAGAGAACAAACCAGGATACATGTTTCACACAGGTTCCTATCGTCACCTACGGTCAGAAGGTTGAAGCCGGTGCAGTAATTGCAGACGGACCTGCAACAGACCGCGGAGATCTGGCTCTTGGAAGAAACATTCTTGTCGGATTTGTTCCATGGAACGGATACAACTACGAAGACGCAGTTCTCATTTCAGAAAGGGTTGTAAAGGAAGATATCTATACATCCATCCATATTCATGAGTTCACAGCAGAAGTCCGTGAGACAAAACTCGGACCCGAGCGTCTTACAAAGGATATCCCCAACGTCGGTGAGAACATGACACGCCACCTTGATGAGGAAGGTATTGTCAACATCGGTACCATGGTTCATCCGGGTCACATCCTTGTTGGAAAGGTCACTCCCAAGAGTGAGACAGATACAACTCCCGAATTCAAACTTCTCAACTCAATCTTCGGTGAGAAGGCTAAGGAAGTAAGGGATACATCACTGAAAGTTCCACACGGAACCGAAGGTATTGTCATTGACGTCCAGAGACTGAAGAAGTCCGACTCCGATGAGCTTTCACCGGGTGTTGAGGAGAGCATCAAGGTTCTTATTGCAACCAAGAGAAAGCTCCGCCAGGGCGATAAGATGGCAGGCCGCCACGGAAACAAGGGTGTTGTTTCAAGGATTCTTCCTGAAGAAGACATGCCGTTCATGGAAGACGGAACATCTCTTGATGTCTGTCTGAACCCGCTCGGCGTTCCTTCACGTATGAACATCGGTCAGCTTATGGAAACCCAGCTCGGTTGGGCAGCTGTAAAGCTTGACCAGTGGTATTCAACACCTGTATTCCAGAGCGCAACAATGGAGCAGATTGAGCAGAAGTGCGTTGAAGCAGGTCTTCCTGAGAATTCCAAGGTCACACTGTATGACGGAAGAACAGGAACACCGTTTGTAAACAAGGTATTCTGCGGATATATCTACTATCTGAAACTGCATCACCTTGTAGACGACAAGATGCATGCAAGAAGTACCGGACCTTATTCACTGGTTACACAGCAGCCTCTGGGTGGTAAAGCCCAGTTCGGTGGCCAGAGACTCGGTGAAATGGAGGTATGGGCACTTGAGGCTTACGGCGCAGCCAACACACTGCAGGAGCTTCTTACCATCAAGTCTGATGATATGAACGGCCGTGTGAAGATTTACGAGAGCATTGTTAAGGGCGAGCCCTCAATCAATGCCGGTATGCCTGAGGCATTCAACGTACTCGTACAGGAAATCAGAGGACTTGCACTTGATATGAGCGTCTATGATTCCAGAGGTAAACAGGTAGCCCTTACCGAACGTGATGATGAGATCATCAGGAAAAAGGGTCAGAACTGAGAAGGGAGGAGCATAGAATGAAAGAGATTCAGGATTTTGACAGTGTAATGATCAAACTTGCTTCACCCGAGCAGATCAAGGCCTGGTCCTACGGTGAGGTGAAGAAGCCCGAGACCATCAACTACAGAACTCTCAGACCGGAGAGAGAAGGTCTTTTCTGTGAGAAGATCTTCGGAACCACAAAGGAGTGGGAGTGCTACTGCGGAAAGTTCAAGAGCATCCGTTACAAGGGTGTTGTCTGTGACCGCTGTGGAGTTGAAGTAACAAACACAAAGGTGAGAAGAGAGAGAATGGGTCACATTACCCTTGCTTCTCCCGTATCACACATCTGGTATTACAGAAGCGTGCCCTCCCGCATGGGTTATCTGCTGGATCTGAACCGCAATGCCCTGCAGAGTGTTCTCTACTATGAGAAGTACATTGTCATCAACCCCGGTGACGAGAACAAGGGCAAGCAGATTGAGATCGGACCCGGAAGGACAATCGAACTCAAGGAAATGCAGCTTCTCAGCGAAGAAGAGTACGTTGCACTGAGAGAGAAGGTGGGTGACACCTTCACAGCCGCAATGGGTGCAGAAGCAATCAGAACTCTTCTTGCAAACCTTGACCTCGAAGCTCTGAGCATCAAACTCAGGGATCAGATGAGGGCAAAGGGAGACAAGGCTGACAAGAAACTCCTCAAGAGAATTGAGGTTGTTGACAACTTCCTTGCTTCAGACAACCGTCCTGAGTGGATGATTCTTACAGTCATCCCCGTTATCCCGCCGGATCTCAGACCCATGGTTCAGCTTGACGGCGGAAGATTCGCCACAAGCGACCTCAATGACCTTTACAGAAGAGTCATCAACAGAAACAACCGCCTTCAGCGCCTTATCAGCCTGCATGCTCCCGACATCATTGTCCGCAATGAGAAGAGAATGCTGCAGGAGGCAGTAGATGCCCTCTTTGACAACTCAAAGAGAAAGCGCGGCGCAGTAAAGGGCGCAAACAGCAGACCTCTCAAGTCCCTGTCAGACATGCTCAAGGGTAAGCAGGGAAGATTCAGACAGAACCTTCTCGGAAAGCGTGTTGACTACTCAGGACGTTCTGTTATTGTTGTCGGTCCCGAACTCAGGCTCCATCAGTGCGGACTTCCGTCAAAGATGGCCCTTGAGCTGTACAAGCCCTTCCTTATGAAGAAGCTTGTCCAGAGCGGAATTGCTTCAAACGTAAAGAAGGCAAAGACAATAGTAGAGCAGGAGACCAACGAAGTATGGGCAGTTCTCGACGAGGTTGTAAAAGAACATCCCGTTATGCTCAACCGTGCTCCTACACTGCACAGACTCGGTATCCAGGCCTTTGAGCCTGTTCTGGTAGACGGAAAGGCCATCAAACTCCATCCGCTTGTATGTCATGCATTCAACGCAGACTTCGACGGTGACCAGATGGCAGTCCACGTACCTCTTACCCAGGCTGCTCAGCTTGAGTGTTGGACACTCATGCTCAGTGCCACAAACCTTCTTGACCCGGCAAACGGTAAGCCCATTGTCTATCCTTCACAGGATATGGTTCTGGGTATCAACTACCTGACAAGGGAAAAGAACAACGCAAAGGGTGAGGGCCGCTACTACGATAATATTGAAGAAGTTATTCTCGCTATCGAGAACAACGTTCTTTCATACAACGCAAAGATCGGATACAGACTTCCCAACGGTGACAGATTCCTGTTCCCCAAGGATCCGGATGACTACACAACACCCGGAAGACTTCTCTTCGCAGATGCTCTTCCCCAGGTTCCCGGAATTGATTTCCGCAAGGATCTGAACAAGTGTTTCGGAGACAAGGGACTGAAGAAGCTCATCACACAGGCCCTGAAGACCAGCCCCAACTCAGTTGTTTGTCAGCTTGTAGACGCCATCAAGGACGTAGGTTACAAGTATGCAACAGTGTTCGGTGCAACAATCGGTCTTTCAGACATGATCATTCCTGAAGCAAAGAAGGAGATCATCGAGCAGGCCAACAGAAAGCAGTCCGAAGTCCTGGATCAGTACCACCACGGTCAGATTTCCCAGGAAGAGCGTTACAACACCCTGATCAGCACATGGTCCGAAGCAAACGAAAAGCTTGCTGACAAGCTGATGGAAGACATGAAGAAGAGCCAGGACGGCTTCAACCCGCTGTTCCTGATGGCAGACTCCGGAGCTAGAGGTTCCAAGACCCAGATCAGACAGCTGGGCGGAATGCGCGGACTCATGGCTAAGCCTAACGGCGATATCATCGAGTTCCCCATCAAGTCGAACTTCAAGGAAGGACTTTCCATTATCGAGTTCTTCATTTCAACAAACGGTGCACGTAAGGGTCTTTCAGATACAGCTTTGAAGACTGCTGAGGCAGGTTATCTGACAAGAAGACTTGTTGATATTTCACAGGACGTTGTCGTAAACGAAGAAGACTGTGGAACAATCAACGGTCTTGAAAGAACAGCAATCAAGGACGGCGAGGACATTGTTGCAACACTGTCCGAGCGTATTGCCGGCCACTACACACTTGAAAACGTTATCAATCCTTCAACAGGAGAGATTATCGTTCCTCTCGATCATGAGATTACCGATGATGAGGCAAAGAAGATTGAAGAGGCAGGTGTTGAGAAGGTTCTGGTAAGAACAGTCCTCACATGTGAATCAAAGCACGGCGTATGTAAGAAGTGTTACGGACGCAACCTTGCAACCAACAGACCTGTTTCTGTCGGTGAGGCAGTAGGTATCATCGCAGCTCAGTCAATCGGTCAGCCCGGTACTCAGCTGACAATGAGAACGTTCCACGTCGGTGGTACTGCTTCAACAAGTGCAGAGGGTAACAAGGTTACATTCAAGCATCCCATCTATGTAGAAGCCATCAACGGAAACACAGTTCTCCGTGAGGCAGATCCTGCAGAGAAACTTGATCAGGCAGTCCTGTTCACAAGAAAGGGAAGCATTGTCTACAGAAACGTCATTGACAACTTCGATATCCCCGCAGGTGCCCAGGTTCTGGTTGCAGACGGCGACAAGGTTGCCGGTAAGCAGGAAATTTTCAGCGGCGCATTTGCCAACCCGCACGGCGGATTTGTCAAGATTGACGGCTCCAAGGCCTATGTCCTCGGTCCCGTTGAGCGCGTGAACGCAAGAACAGGTGCTGAACTTAAGATTGCAGGACCCGGTTATGTTGAAGCAAACGAAGCCATCATTACATTTGATCCGTTCTCCGAACCGATCATCAGTGAGTTCGACGGTATGATCCGCTTCAAGGACCTTGTTCTCGGAACAACACTTGTCAAGGAAGTCAACGAGGAAACAGGTACTATCGGATACAGGGTCACAGACCATGTTCTGGAGTCAACCGAACCCGCACTTGTCATCTGCAATGAAGACGGCAAGCCCTACGAGGAGAACGGAAAGGTTATTTCAGAGTACCTGCTGCCCGGTTCATCCTACATCCTGGTTTCAGAAGGCCAGCTTGTTAAGAAGGGTCATACAATTGCCAAGCTGCTCACAGCCGGTGCAAAGACAAAGGATATTACCGGTGGTCTTCCCCGTGTCGGAGAGCTCTTCGAAGCCAGAAGACCCAGAAACGTTGCAGTTCTTGCTGCAGTTTCCGGAGAGGTTATCTTCGGTAAGATTGTCAAGGGTAAGAGAGAGATCCTGGTCAAGGACGAGTACGGCAAGCTTCACAAGCACATGATTCTGCTCGGAAAACACATCCTTGTCAGAGACGGAGACCATGTTGATGCAGGCGAACGTCTTTGTGACGGTAACTACAACCCGCACGACATCCTGTCAATCAACGGCGAGAACGCACTCCAGCAGTTCCTGCTTGATGAGGTCCAGGAGGTTTACAGACTCCAGGGTGTAGATATCAACGACAAGCACCTGGGAATCGTTGTAAGACAGATGCTCCGCAAGGTAGTCATTGTCCGCGTAGGTGATACCTCATTCATCCAGGACCAGCGCGTTGACAAGTTCCGCTTCCACGAAGAGAACCGCAAGGTTATCGCAGGCGGCGGACAGCCGGCAGTGGCAAGACCCTGTCTGCTCGGTATTACCCATGCATCACTTTCAATTGACTCATTTGTCAGTGCTGCTTCATTCCAGGAGACCACAAGGGTTCTCACCAATGCCGCTATTGCCGGCAGCCGTGACGAGCTGAGAGGTCTTAAGGAGAACGTCATCATCGGTCACCTCATTCCTGCCGGAACAGGTATGAAGTGCTACCGCGATGTCAAACTCAAGAATGAAGACATGTACCGTCTTGAGGATGCTGAAAAGGCAAAGGAAGAGGATAATTTTGCAGAGGAACTCGTTCCCGAGATGTCCTTTGTGGAAGATGACAATTCCGATGTCGACTATATGGACGAAGAAGACTGAGACTGATATAATCGGTCTCTGTCTTCAGAGATATATGTCCGGCGTATGCCGGATTTAATTGCGTACTCAACAGATTTACGCCTAGAGCGTAGCGTTGTTTACGGAGAGGAGGGCATAAGAAATGCCTACAATTAACCAGTTGATCAGAAAGGGTCGTTCAACGCCGAAGTCAAAGACAAAGTCTCCGGCTCTTGAGGGTTGCCCGCAGAAACGTGGTGTCTGCACAAAGGTTATGACAGTTACACCTAAGAAACCTAACTCAGCTCTGAGAAAGGTTGCCCGTGTACGTCTGTCCAACGGAATTGAAGTTACAGCTTACATTCCCGGTATCGGACATAACCTGCAGGAACACTCCGTTGTTCTCCTCCGTGGCGGAAGAGTCAAGGACCTGCCCGGTGTCCGTTATCACATTGTCCGTGGTACAAAGGATACTCAGGGTGTCACCGACAGAAAGAGAAGCCGCTCCAAGTACGGTACAAAGAAACCAAAGGCTTGATGAGGAGGAACTGTTATGTCAAGAAGAACAAACGCACCCGTCAGGGAAATCCTTCCGGATTCAGTTTACAACAGCGTCACAGTTGAGAAATTCATCAACCGCATGATGCTCGACGGAAAGAAGTCTGTCAGCACTCGCATTCTCTATGATGCAATGACAATCATGGGCGAGAAGACCGGTGAGTCACCGCTCGATGTCTTCACAAAGGCTCTTGAGAATGTAAAACCTGTTGTTGAAGTCAAGTCAAAGCGTGTTGGTGGAGCCACATACCAGGTTCCTACCGAGATCCGCGAGCCCAGACGTGAAGCTCTTGCAATGCGCTGGCTTATCGCAGCAGCACGCAGCCGCGCCGGCAAGTCAATGTCAGAGAAGCTTGCTGCCGAAATGCTTGATGCATACGGAAACACAGGAACAGCCTTCAAGAAGAAGGAAGACATGCACCGCATGGCAGAAGCAAACAAGGCATTCGCCCACATCCGCTTCTGATTTCTGCTGTACAGAAACACAAAGAGTTGCCCTTGCCGGCAACTCTTTTTTTCTTTTGAAAACAATAAAATAAAAAAATTCATCTGTGTTGACACAAAAAGAGCATTTATGATAGATTGCTCAAGGTGTCCCGGCCCGAGACGTGCCCTAAAAACGTTCTTAAGACGGGATTCTAGAGCCAAACCAATCATTTTAGGGGTGATAAGGTGGTTCCAGAACGCAGTTTTTTAAAACTTGTGCTATGTGGGTTATCCTTGACGAAGGATCTCCGACCTCTGGATTCTTACTTTCACTCAATAAAATCTTAGTTTGTCTCAACGGTTAGCAGGTAAAGGCTTTGTGCCTTTAGAGCACATTCATTTATTTTTGGATTTGTGACAAAAGGTCACAAGGAGGAAATGATGGCTAAAGAAAAGTTTGAGAGAACCAAGCCACACGTAAACGTCGGTACCATCGGACACGTAGACCATGGTAAGACAACACTCACAGCTGCAATCACAATGTATTGCGCAAAGAAGTTCGGCGACAAGCTGCTCAATTATGATGAAATTGACAACGCTCCCGAAGAGAAAGAAAGAGGTATCACAATCAACACAAGACACGTTGAGTATCAGTCTGACAAGAGACACTATGCTCACGTTGACTGCCCGGGCCACGCAGACTACATCAAGAACATGATTACTGGTGCTGCACAGATGGACGGTGCTGTTCTCGTTGTTGCTGCATCTGATGGTGTTATGGCACAGACAAGAGAGCACATCCTGCTCGCAAGACAGGTTGGTGTACCCACAATCATCGTATTCCTGAACAAAGTTGACCAGGTTGATGATCCTGAACTTGTTGACCTCGTTGAAGAAGAAGTCAGAGAAGTTCTTTCCAACAACGGTTTTGACGGAGACAACTGCCCCGTTATCAGAGGAAGCGCATATCTGGCAATGACAGAAGGCGACAACCCCGAGAATACAAAGTGCATCGAAGAGCTGCTCCAGGCAATGGACGACTACATTCCGCTTCCTGCCAGAGCTACAGATCTTCCGTTCCTTATGCCTATTGAGGACATCTTCTCAATTTCCGGCCGTGGAACAGTTGTTACAGGTAGAGTCGAGCGTGGTGTCATCCACGTCAACGATCCCGTACAGATTGTCGGTATCAGAGAGACACGTGACACAGTCGTCACAGGCGTTGAAATGTTCAACAAGCTCCTTGACGAAGGTCAGGCCGGTGACAACATC
>Ga0265299_10006305_pt1 | contig 10816 bp, 10 predicted proteins | sample AusTroGonzalo_MG_4_FD_193485 | JGI IMG/M metagenome (GOLD analysis project Ga0265299, IMG submission 193485) | Bovine rumen microbial communities from tropical cattle in Woodstock, Queensland, Australia - Gonzalo_02 | ecosystem: Host-associated > Mammals > Digestive system > Stomach > Rumen ...
ATCAAACGTGCCTTCTAAAAACATGACATATAATTTATTAACTTTAACATATTTTTGTGCAGGTAAATCTCTTTTATAAGTATTATAGTCATACAGTTTAGGAGTCCATGTTTTAAGCTCTCCAATAGCCGCAATCTGCTGTCTCGCAGTCGGATCTACAAAATATCCTATATTACCATTACCTTCGTCAAAAAAAGGCATTTCAAAATTAGCCATGGCTGTTCCTCCTTTTTAATTAGTCAACTATATAAACTATCTCACCAAGCACTCTGTCGGTTGTTCCTATTTCCCCTTCTTCCGTGTTAGCGTTATATTGTGCAAAGTGCCGTATATATAATCCGCCTGTTGCACTCGCATAAACAAAAGCAAGTGTCATATACTTATTATCAGACGATGTTCTCATCACAGTTGAAAAAGCAAGCACACTCGGCTTGTCTGTATTGCTTAAATTAGTAAAAAAGGTTTTTAGGTCAGAATAAACAGCACGATTAAACGACAAAACCCTCACCTTTCCCGCTTTGGAGAATGTTATATTGTTTGTGGTTGACTTGCTTGATGCAATAGCATTATCTACATACGTTTTTGTCCCCCCACTCGCTACCGCATTATTACTCCCTGCTGTCGGAGATGAATCTATATTCCCGCCAAAAGCCGCACCGCCTTTGAGGTACATCTTGCCCGTGTCGGGATCTATACACGGCACAGCCATTGTGCTGAATATACCGCCCGACTTGACGGGATTGTCGCTGTCTTCTGTGGGCACATCGTCCATGTCACCGAGAACATACTGCTTAAGCTGTGACGGGCTGACCTTCCTTGACTTGTCCTCGCTTCCGTCTGTCTGCTCGATGATGAGTGCATCCTGTGAGCCGTCCATTGACTCGATTGATGGTAAGTTTTTTATACGCATTTGTTATCCTCCTTAAAGGTCATAGACGATATTCTTTCCTGACGGCAAGTGAAGCGTTCCGTCTCGATCGAGCTTCATTCGTGTGTAATAATCCGCATGAGTCGCACCGCTTTGATTGTTATAATCGCAAAGCACAAAAAGAAGACTTGCATCGTCCTCGTCAAATTTTATTCGCCACCAGAAATTATGGTCTTCAAGATAAATTAGACCGCCAGATTGTACTTCCCACATTATTCGCGCTTGTGGGCCCTCAATCATCCTCAACCATTCAACATCATGCACCTGCACTCTTGTAGCATCAAAAAACGAAGTTCTTTCGTCTACCCAACCTTCTTCATTGTCCCAAAAGTTATATCTTGTAAATTGAAGACCGAAGTCCCTCATTTCAAACAGACAGTTGACTTCACCCTCTGAATTATAGCCAAAGAATTGAGTGATTTCTCCGAAGCTTGCGACCGTCTCATCGCCATTGACAACATCAAAGCTGTCATTGTCTATGTGCGTGTGGGTCTCGCTCTCTACTCCGTTAATAGTCGCGTATATATCCACACCTTCCGCGGTCTGTTTCATAACGCTTGATAAGCTTTGTATATCGCTCTCGCCCGTGTTTACATATGTCTCCGAGACTTCCATCATTATCTCGTTAGCCATTACACGGATTTGAGCATACGCATCATTAATGCTTCCCGCGTTTGCATAAATCGGCTCATCATTCTCATCGGTTAGATGGTTGCCGTATTCGTCATCTATGTAGGCAAGCGTTGAACCTTCGCCAACTTCAAGCAGAATAGCGTTCTGAAGTATCGCCAAATTAGCATAACTGCTCAACACATGAGGATAAGACCAAGTGATTACATCCTGCACCGTCCGAGTCCTTACGGAATAGTAAAGCTGTTCATCATCTTCAGGACTCCACTCGGGCTCTGTTTCGCTCCATCCTGCATGGCTCTCTTCTGTCGGCTGTTCTGGAGTGCCATTCGAGAGCTTGTACCACGTTGTCATTGATGTTATAGCAGGCCGTGTCCTCTGCTCCGTGACATTCGCCACCTCTTCAGCCATTTTCGCTTTAAGCTGTGCGGAGCTTGCAACACCGAGCGCATTATTGGCGACCTTGTCATCTGTCGGTGGAGCGGTACCGTTGCCGATCAAGTACGCTTGACCACCAACAAGCCTCACCTTTACCAAATCGCCTTTTTTTGCATTGATGGTCAGCTCTGCGGGAGTTTCCTCAACACCACCATCGATATGCACCCATGCAATGCCATCTTCGACCCTTACAACCTCTGCAGTCGTGTCGTAAGGTTTTGGACCTTTGTCTTTATTGTTTATGACCTTCAAAAATTCCTTTTCAGTAACCATAAACAGTCTCCTCTGTATCGCAACCATATCCGAGCTCAATCGTCTGGCTCTTGATGCGGAACTCTCCGTCAATCATCGCCTTTGGATAATTTATCCCCACAATGTCGCCCGGTCTCAAATCCGGCATAAATCGCCTCGTGTAAGTTATCTCTCGTGCTGGCCTCTGAAGCTCTTTGAGCCTCTGCTGTGCATAAGCCGCCAATGGAGCCGAGCTCGATAACTGTGCGGCCTCTTCTGCCCAAATCTCTCGGCCTCTGCTTACTGTTGACAGAGGACTTTCGGGATCATCATCACGGGCTATTGCCGCAAAGCTCTCATAAGTCACTCGCAAAACGTTAGGGCAGCTATACCAATCACGAGTATCTTTGATGCTCGGCTGTATCACATCATAATCATTGTTAAACTTAATCACGGGCTCTGTCGGGAACGGCTCAACGTGTATCTTGCCACGTCCGTCTATCCTTATCTGCCAACCTATCGCATTAGCAACCTTGTGAGCCATTGAAAGGTAAGTCTCGCCCGACTCCGCAACGATAGCACCCGTCAGCGTGCCGCCACCTTCAAACGTTTCAACCTCTGCACCGCTTATCCCGAGCAGATCAGCGATGATGCTTGCCCCGCTTCCGTCCTTTGGAGCAAACCAACCTCGAGGAAGCATCCTATCAGCGCACGGGGTAAGAACCGAGAAGCAATCCACAGAGTATGACGGATTATAGCCCTCAAGTGCTCGTGTAGGACTTGATGTGAGACCTGTGAACAATGGCACTCTTTCGGCTGATTCGCCCTGTTTTGCGACTAAATATAGTCTAATCCACCGCTCCCCGAGTTCTGCGGTTGTCTCAACGCTTGCGGATTCAATGAGGGCTGATTCGATATCACAGTCAATCTTGCCGCCCGTAATAGGTATCTCGCCCTCATCTTCCCAAGTCTGCGGATTAACCTGCATCATGATATATGATGCGCTAAAACCTTTAGACCAATCCATTAAGAAGAACTCCCTTCATCGTTTCTGTTGTTCCACTCATTCAAAGTCATCGCTTCAAACTCCTGCGGGTCTACCTTTTGAGCCTTAATATCAAAGCTGACAAGTTGCGAGCCGTACTCTGCCGACTCGCTCACCTGCAAATCTGCATCGTAGGAGCTTCCGTCCGGAGTTCTCACATGGCATATCTGCGGATTAACTGCCAGCTCCCTCATACGCTCAATAAGCTCATCATCTGCCTTGATCGTGACCGTTGAGAGGCTTGCATCTCTTGTCACGGCTTTATTCCAATCACCCTGAACGGAGCCGTTAAGATATACCGTCCTCTTGAAGTCCTTGCTCCATGAATTTGAAACGGTCAAGTTATATGACAGAGTTATGCTCTCGCCCCCATCAAAGTCAATCATCATGTCATCGATGACAAGTCCGTGCGGCTTATCTATCCATGCGGGCTGTACATCCGTCAGATAGTCGCCATTTGCGGTCACATCTACGACTCTATAACCGCCTTTTGATGCAGGGAACGGGTCAACGTATGTCTCACCGAACTCACCGACCATTATCAGCTCGGGCTTGTCCTTTGACAGTCTGTAAATATAAGCCATGTCGCCCGTTGCATAAGAAGCCGGAGCAATCGGAGTAATCTTCACGGCCTTATCAGCCACAAGCACCTCAAGCGTGACATCAGGGATTTCTGCTTGATGATCCCATGCGACCTTGAAAAGTTCCGTGCTTGTAACCTTCTGACCGAATCGATCATAAACCACGCACTCAAGCAGATAATAAGCTCCGTCATCGAGCCGCCCAACCAAGTCATTCACATCAATGTCAAAACTGTTGACATTTCCATTGAATGACCTTGTGAAGATGGTCTCTCCGTCAAATCCATCAGCCGTCTTGCCGTCTGGTCTGACTACCTTGTTTGTGCCATACCTTCTGACAGATATCATCGTCTGCCCGCCTGTTCCGGCACCGCTAACAGATACCATCAAAGGCATTTCTGTAAGCTCGCCATTATCCAAGCTATCCGTGACTGTAATAGACGGCATAGCTGCCACCACAAACGGAGCCGCACCACTTAACGCTGACTCCTTGCCGCTCTCGCTTGTCACCTTAACTGTGACGGAATGACTTGTATTGGTCGCCCATTTAGCCTCAAAATTGACCGATGTAGCCGCACCATTCACAAACACATAAGGCTGTCCGTCAACGTAAACTTCTGCACACTTCTGAAGCGTGTCATCTGTGCTGACATAAGCCCAATATACTGTTAAGATGTCGCCCCTCTTGACCACATTCGATGACAGAGCCACCGAGGGAGCCAAGGGAGCACTTGTCAGATTTAAGCTGATAAGGTCTGACCACGGACCGAGCACTTCTCCGTCATTGCCGGAAGCCGCTTTGAACAGTCGCACCTTGAAATACCAAGTCTTACCAAGCTCCAAGTCATTCACGAGCCATTTTGTCGCTTTGGTCTCGATCCTAAACTCGCTCGGCTGTTTTGTTGACATCCAAGCGTTAGGATCATCAGCCCAAGATATGATAGCTCCTGTTGCTGTCGCCCAGCCCCATGCCCATGTAAGCTCGACCGCTCCATTTTTGAGTGCGGCTCCTGCTGAAGTCGGCTCTTGAACATCGGGGTCTTTGGTCTGACTACCGCTGATAGTCGGAGCTTTTGGAGTGCTGACATCTTCCGTCTGCCAAACTGTCTGTGATTTCATTGTCGGCCTTGACGGGTCTCCGTAATATGTAAAGATTCCGAAAGTCGCCTGTGTGACATTAGCACCAAATGAATAAGAAGCCGTGAGGCTCGTTGTTCCGTTGGATGCAAGTATCTTGTTATCAGCAAAGACAAGCGCAACCTTTGTCCCGGGAACGGCTGAACCGTTGGAAAACGTTGCTGTGACTGTCTTTGTGCTGGTGTTCCATTGACAATCTGAAAATGTCGGAGCTTTAAGCGAACCAAAGCCCGCTAATATCGGAGTGCTTGTCGCAGTTGCACCGCTTAACGAGTGAGCAACCGCACGGAGCCAGATAGCCTTATCTTCTCCGACTGTCGGGACTGTCATTGATACGTTTGCGCTCGTTGTTCCCGGGATTGTCTTACCTGTTGTGAATGATGCACCTGCTGGCAAGCTCATCCCGCTCGCGGGAGTCGTCACGCAATACTGTAGATCAAAGCTCGTCACCTCTGAATTGACATAAGCTCCGCCATTTGAGTATGACAGCAAACATGAGGCCGTTGTGCCGGAATACTTCGCATTTGTTAAAACGGGAGTATTCGGAGCGGCACATTTTGCGGAATTGTAAACCCAATCACCTGCACCAGCGGGGCCTCGTGTCCTGATGCGAACCCACCGTCTATTCGTGGTGTCGGAGTATGACACGGAGTCATTATTTGAGCCTGTCGTAACGTTTGCCGCGCTCCAATTAACCTTATCCGCTGATGTAGCCGCATCATTTACGCTCTGAACCTCGACATCCGTGAAAATGCCTGCAAATCCTGTTGTCGGGTTGCTGATCTGCCACGAGAACGTGCGACCGCTTACATTTAAGCGATAACCGCTTGAGGGAGCGAGTACAACTTCATAATCAGCCCACGCTTTTTCACCATAATGCACACGGAACCATATAGCATTAAGCAGCTTTGTTGTATTCGGATAGTATTGCGAAAAGTCGAGCGTAATGCTGTAGCTTGTCGTCCCCTTTGTCGGAGCCGTGTATTTCGTCACCGCTGTGTAAGCTCCGTCCACCTTCAGCTTCCATTCAATCTTGGCCTGATGCTTTGACGGAGTTACATCCGGGCCCCATACCCAGCTCAATGTAATTACATTATTAGCGCGGTTTATGCTTAACCCGCTCATCTTATAATCAGCCATGGAGCATCCTTTCCTGTCTGTTTAAAGTACGAATGAAGCCCTGTGTCCATAATTCAGGATCAGAAGCCCCGTTAACTGTGATCGTGTTCACGATGCTTGAGGAACCAGCGCCCGAAACATCTCCCGCAAATGCAAGCTCGGGAGTAAATGAACCGAAAGTCACATTGTTAAGCCTTGCCATTGCTCTATCGACTGCGTTCTCTTCACTCTCGATACCTTTGACAAGACCCTCACCGATCATGCGGCCCGCATAAGACATAAGTCGTGACGGCGACTTGATACCAAAGAAATCCTTGACGCTCTGCCAGCATTTCTTACACATATCTTCAATAGCCTTGGTTATAGCATCAGAAGCCGCCCAAATACCGTTTTCGATGCCCTTGATGATATTTTTTCCAATAGATTTCCAATCCATCAAAATGAGCTTATCAAACAGCTTTTTATAAATCTTCGGCACTATCATCAACAGCTCTGGTATTGCCTTGATGAGACCTTCACCCAAAGCCCCGAGCATAAGGATGCCAGCCTCTAAAATCTCGGGCAGGTTGTCGGTGACCGCATCAATAAAGGCATCGGCCATCTGCAAATAAGCATCAACCAGCTGATTGATGGCTTCAGGACTCGTAAGCCCCTCAACCAGAGCCAAGACTATCTCGCCCGCTGTAGTGATAATCATCGGTAGATTTTCAATGATAAAAACTTCAAGCTGACTGATAAGAGCAATCGCACCCGTGACCAAATTAACCGCATTTGAAGCGATATTATCGGCCAGCGTTTTCACGAGCTCGAGGGCTGCAGTCAGAAGCTTCGGGGCATTATCCACGAGCATTTGACCCACATCTAAAACCAATTTGACGAGCGTAGGCAGTAATTTAGGGATGGCCTGTGTTATACCGGTTGCCAGCATTACGACCAAATCAATTCCCGTTTTTAGCAGCTGCGGGATGATGCCCGTCAATTTATCGATCAAAATTTCGCCAATCTTGCCAGCTGATGCCAGCAGGGACGGGAGCGCATCCATCACCGAGTTAATAAGTGTAGTCGCAGAATCGATCAGCACCGGCACCAATGACTCTATAAGAGGCGGGATATGTTCCGCAATTAACGGAGCCGCCTGTCCTATGAAGTCTCCCGCAACTTTGAATATTGACTCAATCTGTGGCACGACATTAGCGAGCAATCCCCCGCCATTTTCACCGCCAAATATAGCTTTCTGAAGGCCATACATAGCTTCTGATAAATCGCCACCTCCACCAATAGCTGTTAGAACGTTCTGCCACGCTGACTTTGTTGCTGCAGCCGATCCAGATATTGTAAACATGGCTTCTTTTGCCGTTGTTCCTGTTATACCCATTTCCGTCTGGATCGCATGGATAGCATCATAAACATCTGCCAAGTTGTTTATGTCATACTTCTGGCCGGTAAGCTTTTCAGCATCCTTCAAAAGCCTTTCTGCTTCAGTTTTGGTCCCCCCATATCCTATCTTTAAATTATCCAAAAGTTGGAACTGGCCTTTGCTGAATCCAGCATATGCCGCCATGATAGATTCCATGGATGTCCCCATTTTTGCAGAATTGTCAGCCATGTCCTGCACAGCCACATCTGCCGCTTTTGCCGCTTCTATATTTGATGAAGTAGACTGTTTCAAAGATGCCGCAAAACCCGAAACAGTTTCCATGTATTCGTTGACATTCAACCCTGCTGTCTTCCAAGCATTAGCCGCGTTAGACATCACGAGGTCCTGCGCGTCCTTCAGTTCCATGTACTTATCAACAACGCCCTTTGTGGACTCTCCTGCCGCCTTTGCTGCATCAACCATGTCCTGCATGGACTGTCCGCCTGTTCCGAATAGGGTCTCAATACCGCCCGTCAACTGCTGATAATCAGCAAAAGAACTAAAAGCTTCCTTTGCTACCGCACCGACTCCAGCCATTGCCGCACCAAGTCCTGCCACAATAGCACCGCCCGCAGCCTTTAAAGCCGTGCCGATGCCTGAAGCCATAGACGAGCCAGCCTTCTCACCAGAACTCTTCCCCGCTGATTCCGAAGCCGCACCAAGGTCACTCGCTATCTTCTGCTGTGCTCCCTGCATATTCGGGATAATTGTCACCGTGGCGCGTGCTACTTCTGTCATTCCGCTCGGCATACTTTTTCCTCCGTTGTTCAAACCATTCGTTAAGCTCCGCTACCGGCATAGCACCCTTGCCGATCTTTTTCCGATTATCCTCATCTTTTTGATTCGGTCTCGGATATGGCTTCGGCTGTTGCGGCTTTTGCTTGCTTGCCATGCAAAGAACGTTGTAATTTAAGGCCGCAAGCATATCGTATATATCAGCGAGGATGGTATTTGTCTGCAGTTGCGTGTCCCATCTCGCAAGCTCTGGATTCAGCTCCCGCATGGTTGCTGAACTCAAAGATAAATTCCGTATAAAAGAATCGAGAGCGCCCCACGATAGAGCGCCCCCGATATCGTCCAGTTCATAACCGACTTTCAACAAGTCAGCTTCTACTGCTGTTCTGTGTGCCCCGATGAACTGCTCGAGGCTGATGATTCCCCCAGCTTAATGCCGGAGTCTTCTTCCCACGCACGGATCAGAGCTGTTGCTCCCCCGCTGGTGAGTTTTCCTGTGATTCCCGGACATTCACTCTCAAGAAATTTAATGATTCCATCAAAGGCTTCTGCCTCGCTTCCTGACATTCCCCGAAAGCTCTTGACCTGCTCAAGACTCAATTCAGCAAAAGAAGGCAAGGAATAAACCTCACCCTCTCCGTCAAGCTGGAACTCAAAACGCGGTCTCGCCTTGTTTTCTATCTTAAATACCGCCATCGCCTTATACCTCTCTCATTTATGATGACGACCCACCATCGTCAATGATCATCACGAAGCCATCGCCCAGAGCTGTGATTGTCGGGGTCCAATTTATTGCAGCGTTCGGAGCAAAAGTTGTGTTTGCCACGCTCTGAATCTGTCCATCGGTGCAGCCGATCATGACAGTTGTGTCACCATCTTTCATGAGGAAAAGGAAAGCCTCTTCCGCAGGAAGTGAGCCAGCCGACAGGCTTGCTGTGATGAGCTTGCCGTGTGTGCCATTTGCAGGTGTAACTGTCACGTTATTGGCACCAAGAACTGTCTTGAGAGCTTCCTCTGTGGTGTCCATGACAGGAGCTTCGATGGTCTCTGCGTGTTCGCTCATGATAACGCGCTTTACCTTGTTAGCCCAATTCCTTAATGACTCTGTTGTCTTATCTGTCGTGAGTGTGATTCCGTCAGCACTTACATCGCCAACGTGCTTCCATGCGCTCGAAAGAGTCTCCAGCGGATAAGCAGGAAGCGCTGTTCCTTTCGGAGCATGATAAAACATACCTGTAGCCATTCCAAGGCCAAGAACAACATCATTGTTCATTTGTTATACCTCCGTTTTTTCAAGATGCGCTGTGATACTCAATCGAGCCGAGCACATCGCCAAATCAGGTCTCACGGGATCAGCGCCCCATGATCCTGAATTATTTACTGTTACATATCGCAGAGCCGTCTGTTGACTCTCTGCAACCGCCCGCAAGATTCCGATAGCATTTCGCAGAAGCTCGTCTGCTTCGGCTTCCTCTTTCGCTCTGGAGTCCAAAACGACCTCGAAAGTGTCAATCCTATCGGTATCGCTTCCGCCAACCTTGCTCACCAAGATACACGGAAACACGGGACTTTTAGGGAGCGGTCTGCAATACGCTGTAACGTGACCGTTTAGCGCTTTGCGAACCTCATCCTCTATGTCAATGCTTCTCAATATTTCCATCACTTCACCGCCCGGCTTAAAGCCTTGTCTTCCGATTCAGCAATCATCGAGTCTCTGTCGGTTGTATGCACGAAAGCAATCCATCGCCCGCCACCATATCCACCGACCATCGTTTGAGCCTCAAAGCCCTCACCCCCTCGGGAGTTGTTAGCATTGGCTCTGTCACGGATTCCGTTAGCTGTTTCTTCAACGAGGCTCTTCACCCCATCAGATAACAGGATTTCACGGAAGCCCGCAGAGTTGAACTCGATTCTTGTCTGTGTCATCCTTGCCACCTCTTAAGGTTTAACTGCATATTTGTGACGGTTCCTGTCGGCAAGCTGAATATTTTCGGCTCTCCGTCTATCTCGTAGGTGTTGCCGTCATACACAATATGGTCGCCCGCCTTTACATCAGCGTTAGGCGGCAAGATTGCTGTCAGCCCTTGCATGATGCCAAGCTCACGGCCGTCGAGTGAAAGACTACCGCCACCGGGCTCAACAAGGCAGTTATTTATCGTGAGGTCTGTTGTCTTCGTCCAATCGAAGACTTCCGAGCCTCTTGAAGTGGTCACGCTCGCACGTTTCCGTGTGATTGTCATCGTCATGAAACTCGGGAGCATCTTACACCTCCTGCACTCTGTACGGAGCCAATGCCGCGATCAGCGGGTCTGTGATAGCTGTTGCGCTTGCGTTGCTTGCCCAATTAAGCGAGTAAGTGATTGATACACCGCCCGCAGATTCGCTCTGCACTCCGTAGGAGTTGGTCAAAGCGTTAGCGATTCGTCCTGCAAGGATTTCCTTAATCGCGCCCATCTGGGAAGCACCAAGACCGCTGTTGAATTTGACAACAACATCGTTCCAAGACCGACCTAAAACAGAGCCGTCAAGGAATAACAGGCCGTTTGTCTTACCGT
>Ga0265299_10006307_pt1 | contig 10815 bp, 6 predicted proteins | sample AusTroGonzalo_MG_4_FD_193485 | JGI IMG/M metagenome (GOLD analysis project Ga0265299, IMG submission 193485) | Bovine rumen microbial communities from tropical cattle in Woodstock, Queensland, Australia - Gonzalo_02 | ecosystem: Host-associated > Mammals > Digestive system > Stomach > Rumen ...
CAGGAAGGAGATGGCGAAGCTCAAGGAGTCGTTCCCCGACGACCTCGAGTGGGTCATACCCTACGATGCGACGGAATACGTGTCGAGCTGCGTCAGGGAAATCGTGCTCACGCTCGGCATAACGTTCATGCTCGTCGTGATCGTCTGCTACCTCTTCCTCCAGGACTGGCGCGCAACCTTGATCCCGTGCCTTACGATTCCGGTGTCGCTTTCCTCGACCTTCATATTGATGGCGGCGCTCGGCTACTCGATCAACATCCTGACCCTGTTCGGCCTCGTTCTTGCTATCGGCGTCGTGGTTGACGACTGTATCGTCGTCGTGGAACGCGTCCAGTTCCTTATCGAGACGCGCGGGCTCAATGCGAAGGAGGCGGCGATCCAGGCGATGAGCGACGTGACGAGCGCGGTTATCGCGACGACTCTCGTCCTTCTCGGCATCTTCGTTCCCGTCGGCTTCATGTCTGGCATCACGGGCCGCATCTACCAGCAGTTCTCCGTGACGCTTTCGGCGGCGGTGTGCTTTTCGACTTTGTGCGCGCTCACGCTCGCGCCCGCGCTATGCTCGCTCCTCCTCCATGAGGCGCGTCCCTACAAGCATGGGCCTCTCGCGTGGTTCAACTGGGCGATCAACGCGTTCAAGGGCTTTTTCGTCAATCTTGCGAAGTGGCTTTCGCACAGGATATTCCTCGTGCTTGCGCTCCTTCTCCTCGTCATTCTCGTTACGCTCCAGATGTTCCGCTCGACGCAGACGGCGTTCCTCCCCGACGAGGACCAGCGCGTCGTGTTCGTCTCGATGGACATGCCAGAGGGCGCGACGCGCGACCGTACGCGCGACGTGACGCTCCGCGCTGTCAAGCTCTTGCTCGAGATGGAGGAGGTGAACAGCGTCCTCACGATTACCGGCTTCTCCTTCATGGGTGGCCGCGGCGAGAACCAGTCGATAGTCGTCGCTGACCTCAAGGACTGGAGCGTTCGCAAGCGCCGCGACCAGTCGGCAGCCGCGATGGTGCAGCGCATTCAGGAAAAACTTGCCGCGATTCCTGAGCCGAACTGGAAGGTGTTCATGCCGCCGGCGATTCCGGGCCTCGGCATGGCGAACGGCATCACTGTCAACATCCAGGACAAGGGCAACGCCGATCCGATGCGCATGGACGAAGTCAAGAACAAGGTGCTTGCCGTCCTGAACGACAAGACGAAGTTCCCCAACGTCATGATGGCGTTCTCTGGCTACAACGCCGTTACGCCGCACCTCAGGTTCAACCTCGACCGCACGAAGGCGGAGATGTTCAAGGTGCCCGTGGCGACCGTCTACTCGACGCTCCAGAACTACCTCGGCTCGCGCTACGTCAACGACGTCAACCTCGGCACGCAGGTGAACCGCGTGACGGTGCAGGCCGACTGGGAGGGCCGTGCAACGCCCGAGGCGGTCGGCCGTCTCTACGTGCGCGGCGAAAACGGCGCGATGGTTCAGATCGGCTCGCTTGGCGACATCACGCGTGAACTTGGGCCGCGCACGGTCTACACGCGCGACAAGTACGTGACGTGCTCGATCACGGTCATGCCGATGCCCGGTGCTGCGACCGGCAAGATTATGGCCGATATGCGCAAGATGTTCAAGGAAGTCCTGCCGTCTGACTACGGCTACGACTGGGCGGCGCTTTCGTTCCAGGAGGCGCGCAACGAAGGTGGCGCGGCGCCGCTCATCCTTCTCGCGGTGCTCTTCGGCTACCTCTTCCTCGTCGCGCAGTACGAGTCGTGGACGATTCCGCTTCCCGTGATGCTCTCGATCTTCGTCGCCGTCCTTGGCGCGCTTTTCGGGCTCAAGTGGTTCGGCATCCTGAGGACCGGCGCGCCATATCCGCTCTCCATATACGCGCAGCTCGGCCTCGTCCTTCTCGTAGGCCTCGCCTCGAAGAACGCGATCTTGATCGTCGAGTTCGCGAAGGACAAGCGCGAGAACGAGGGCTACTCCATCGCGGATGCCGCTGGCGCCGCCGCGGGCGAGCGTCTTAGGGCGCTTCTCATGACGGCTCTTACGACGCTTCTCGGAACGCTCCCGATGATGATCGCGACAGGCGCTGGCGCTGCGAGCCGCAATCACCTCGGTACGACTGAGTTCTGGGGAATGTTCGCCTCGGTTGCATTCGGCATCCTGCTCGTTCCCGGTCTCTACGCGCTCTTCCAGACTTGGCGCGAGAACGTCAAGCGCTTCTTCGCCTATCTTTCCGCAACGGCTTTGCGCCGTCGCCAGCTCAAGGCACGCAGAGCTCAATGAAGATCGTCTTCGCAATCGATTCCTTCAAGGGAAGTCTGAGTTCCGTCGAAGCCGGAACGGCCGCCGCCGAAGGCGCGCGGCGGGTCTTCCCTGATGCGGAATGTGTCGTCCGCCCGCTTGCGGACGGCGGCGAAGGAACGGTTGAGGCGCTTGCGGCGGGGCTTGGCGGTGAGCTACGAAAGGTCACGGTGACTGGCCCCGCCGGGCGGCCGACCGAAGCCGTCTATGGCAAGGTTGGCGAGACTGCCGTTATGGAGATGGCGCAGGCCTCTGGAATAACGCTTGTCTCCGGCAAGGAGAAGAATCCGCTTCTCACGACGACTTTTGGCGTCGGCGAGATGATCCGCGACGCGATTGCACAGGGTTGCCGCCGGTTTATCGTCGGCATCGGCGGAAGCGCGACGAACGACGGCGGCGCGGGGATGCTCCAGGCGCTTGGATTCCGGCTTCTCGATGGAAACGGTTGTGATATCCCGCGAGGCGGCGGCGGACTTGCCGCGCTCGCTTCGATCGACCGCTCGACGGCGATTCCGGAACTTGGCGAGTGCGTCTTTCGCATCGCATGCGACGTTGAGAATCCTCTTTGCGGCGAGCGCGGCGCAAGCGCTGTGTTTGGCCCGCAGAAGGGCGCAACACCCGAGATGGTCGCAGAGCTTGACGCGGCGCTTGCGCATTTTGCCGCGGTCTCTGGCGGAAACGCGGAAGTGCCGGGATCTGGTGCGGCAGGCGGGCTCGGCTTTGCTTTTCGCGAGTTCCTCGGCGGGGAACTTAAAAGCGGCATCGAGATCGTTCTCGAGGAGACGCGTTTCGAAGATTTCGTGCGCGATGCGGACATTGTCGTGACGGGAGAAGGGCGGCTTGATTCCCAGACCGTCATGGGCAAGGCACCTATCGGCGTTGCTCGCGCGGCAAAGAAGTTTGGTGGTAAGGTCATTGCGTTCTCTGGGTGCGTTACGCCAGACGCGGGGGTTGTGAATGAACACGGCATCGACGCGTTCTTCCCGATTCTCCGACAGGTGACGACGCTTGAAGAGGCGCTTGAAAAGGGGCATGCGGCGGAGAATCTCGCCGCAACGGCGGAGCAGGTGTTCAGATGTTTTCGACTTGGGGCGCACTGATTGGCCTCGCGATCGCGATTGCGCTGATCGTGAGGAAGGCGACACCGGCGTACGCGCTGGTGCTCGGTGCGCTTGTGGGTGGACTTCTCGGCGGCGGGTCGCTGCCAGAGACTGTTTCTGCGATGATCTCCGGCGCGCAGTCGATGATGCCGAGCGTGCTGAGGATATTGACCTCGGGCGTTCTCGCCGGTGCGCTCGTAAAGACGGGCAGCGCCGAGAAGATTGCGGACGCCGTGATTCGCGCGCTTGGCTCGCGCTTTGCGCTTACCGCCATCGCGCTCGCAACGCTGATCGTCACGGCAGTAGGCGTGTTCGTCGATATTGCAGTAATCACAGTCGCGCCTGTCGCGCTTGCCATAGGGCGTCGTGCTGGGATCCCGATTCCCGCGCTGCTCGTCGCGATGGTAGGTGGTGGCAAGGCGGGCAACGTTATTTCGCCAAACCCCAACACGATTGCCGCGGCGGATGCGTTCGGCGTTGACCTCACCTCGCTCATGATGAAGAACATCGTGCCGGCGCTCTGCGCTCTCGCGATGACGGCGTTTCTCTCCGCGATGCTTGCGAAGCGCAAGTATGCTGCAAGCGCGTCGCCGCTTGATGGCGATGCGCCTGTCGGTTCGGCGGAATCGAATCTGCCGTCTCTTTGGGCCGCCGCTGCGGGACCGGTCGTCGTTGTTGCGCTTCTCGCGCTTAGGCCGATTTGCGGTTTTGCCGTCGATCCGCTAGTTGCGCTTCCCGCCGGCGGTATCGTCTCGATTCTCGCGTGCGGGCGTTGGCGCAGGACGGCCGAGTACTGCGAATACGGGCTCTCGAAAGTGGTGGGGGTGTCAATCCTTCTCGTCGGAACCGGTGCAGTCGCGGGCATAGTCAAGAACTCGGGTCTCAACGCCGACATGATTTCGCTTCTCAACGTCTGCCATCTCCCTGCGTTCGCCCTTGCGCCGCTTTCAGGTGTGCTTCTTTCCGGCGCGACGGCATCGACGACGGCTGGCGTCACCATCGCCGCGCAGACATTCTCGGGAACGCTTCTCGAAGCTGGCGTCCCGGCTCTCTCTGCGGCGGCGATGCTCCACGCTGGCGGCACGATCGTCGACGCGCTTCCGCACGGCAGTTTCTTCCACGCGACTGCGGGTGCAGTCGGCATGAGCGTAAAGGACCGCCTAAAGGTGTTTCCGTTCGGCGCGCTCGTTGGCGCCACCTCGACAGTCGCTTCCGTAGTCGTATACTTGATCGGACTATGACAATCTATTTACAATTCGTACCATTGACTTACATACCAAAAGGTATGTATAATATGCTTCGACAAAAGGACTGAAAGAAATGAAGAAGATACTCCTGCCCGCTCTCGTGCTTGCCGCCGCCGGTTGCTGCCTGCTTCCTTCCGTAGGACCAGACTACAAGAGCCCCGACATGGACGGGCTTCCCGCCTACGCGATGCCTGACGCCGGGTATCCCACGACGAACCGCACCGAAGTCGGCGAGTGGAAGCCGGCAGAGGGCGAGGACGACATTCGTACGCTTGTCACTACGAACGACATTTCATGCTGGTGGTGCCGTTTTGACGACGATGTCCTCACGAACCTTGTCGCGAGCGCCGTCTCGAGCAACCTGACCTATCGCATGGCGCAGCAGCGCCTGCAGGCGTCGGCCTGGATGCTCTTCGGCTCCTACGCCGCGTTCATGCCCAAGGCGACGTTCGGCGCGAGCGGCACGATGGGGCACCACGAGCGCTACACGTCGTCGCAGTACTCGTCGTGGCTTTCGTCCGGCTCTAAGCGCAACTACTCCGACATCTTCCGCGCCGGTTTCGACGCGTCGTGGGAAATCGACATCTTCGGCGGCAGCCGCCGCGCTACCGAGGCCGCGTGGTCCGAGATGGCGGCTTCCTTCTGGAGTCTCGAGGACGCCTGGGTCACGCTCACCGCCGAAGTCGGGCGCGAATACATCCAGCTCCGCACGACCCAGCAGCGCATCGCGGTCGCGCGCACGAATCTCGTCCTCCAGACCGAGACGTACGACATCTTGAAGTCGCGCTTCGATTCTGGAATAGGCGACGAGCTTGCAGTCAACCAGTCGAAGTACGTCGTCGACCAGACGCTTGCGACGATTCCGCCGCTTCTCGCAGAGGAGGAGAGATTGCTCAACGCGATTGCCGTCCTCACGGGCGACATTCCTGGAGCCCGCCACGACGAGCTTAAGGTCTGTCCCGACCGCGACTGGCTTCTCGCGCCAGAGAAGATCGCGGAGATTCCGCTCGACATGATCCGCGCGCGTCCCGACGTGCGCGCCGCAGAGCGTAAGCTCGCCGCGCAGACGGCGAAGGTCGGCGTCGCGAAGTCGCTCTGGTTCCCGAAGCTCTACATCAACGGCTATCTTGGGGTGGAGTCGGTCAAGGTTCACAAGTTCCTCGGGAAGGGCGACTTCTACGGTTCCATCGGACCTGCGATAAGCTGGCCGATCTTCCAGGGCGGCAGCATCTACGCGAACGTGAAGGCCGAGGAGTCGCGCATGGACGAGGCGTTCCTTGCCTACGAGTCGTCCATCCAGGAGGCGTACCGCGAAGTGCGCAACGCCTACGCCGAGTATACGCAGCAGTACCATCGCTACCAGGCGCTGCAGGGCGCTGTGAAGGCGGCGCAGGACGCAGTCGCGATTTCGAACGACCTTTACAAGAACGGCCTCAGGGACTTTACGGCGGTCATCGATGCGCAGCGCTCGCTCCTCGCGCTCGAGGAGGCGCTCGTGATTTCGCGCGGCCAGATCACCGTCAACCTGATCGCGCTCTACAAGGCGCTTGGCGGCGGCATCGTCGGCATTTAGTTTGCAAATGCCAAAGTCTACTGTGGAGGATTAAATCAATTCAGTTGTGTTGTTGAAAGGGGATGTTGACGATGAAGGCAGTTTGCGGGGAGTATCTTAAAGGGCAGTTCGGCGGCGACGAGTCTGTCGTCGAGGAGATCTACGCCGAGTACGTCAGGTCCGCCCGCGAAAAGGCGGAAGAAGCCGTCGTCGCCCTCGAGGGGGAACGGTACGATGACCTCGACCGCATCGCCCATGCCGCGAAGGGCAATGCCCTTGCCGTCGGCGACCAGGAGTCCGTGGATGCCGCTGTCGCGCTTCGCGCCGCGGCCAAGGCCCGCGACCGCGGCGAATCCGCCGCGCTCGTGGCGCGACTAAAGGAACTTGCAGCGGCGCTCTGACGCCCGCCTTGCGTAGGATGACTATGAAACCGTCTTCGAGCAGCCACTTTTCTACTCTTGCCGCCTGGGCCCTTGCCTTTGGATGTGCAGTAGGCTGGGATGCGGTCGTCTTGCCGTGGACGACGTTTCTCCCCAAGGCCGGGCCGCTCGGCACTCTGCTGGGGCTTCTTGCCGCCGGTTGCGTCATGGCGGTTATTGCCTGGAACTTCCACTACATGGGCAACCACAAGCCGGGGCCAGGCGGGGTCTATGCCTATGCGACGGCGGCGTTCGGACATGACCATGGATATCTTTGCGCGTGGTTCCTCTGCCTTACCTACGCCGCGATCGTCTGGTTGGACGCCGCGGCACTGCCTATCGTAGTGCGCTATGTGTTTGGTGGAGACAGTCTTCGGTTTGGATTCTGCTACACGGTAGAGGGATTCGAGGTCTGCCTTGGCGACATCCTGCTTGTTGTCGCGGCGGCGGCGATTGTCATCGCCATCTGCGTACGGCGACGTGTGTCGATGGCGGTGCAGACCGTTCTTGCGGTTGTGTTTGCCGCTGCGTTCGTGGCCTGCTTTGTCGCTGCCGCCATTTGCCACGACGGTGGACTGGAGACGATGAAGCCGCTCTTCTCGCCGCAGGGCGGCGGCGTCTTTTCCCAGTTGCTCGGCGTGCTCATGATGGCGCCGTGGCTCTTTGTCGGGTTCGAGGCGATATCCGTCATGAGCACGGAGTTCCGGTTCCCGGTCAAACGGGTCTTCGCCATAATGGTGGCGGTGATTGTGGCGGCTGTCGCGGTTTACGCCATGCTCACGGTCATTCCGGTGCTGGCAGGAAGCCAGGGTTTAAGCTGGGCTGACGCCGGAGACGTTGGCGACCCCAACGCCCATGCGTTCGAGGTCGCACAGGCCGCCCTCGGAAAATCAGGCAAGGCCGTCATCTGCTGTGCGCTTTTCGGCGCCATCTTCACGAACTTGATCGGCAATACGATGGTCGCCAGCCGTCTTATCGCGGCGATGGCGCAGGACGGCGCCATGCCTGCATGGCTTGGAAGGTGGAACGGCGAGGTTTCGGCGCGCAATCCCATGATCGTCATAGTCTGCATGGCGGTCGTCACGTCCGCCCTCGGGCAGACGGTCATAGGGGTGATCGTTGACATTGCGCTGATAGGTGCTGCGATAGCCTACGCCTATACGTCGGCCGCGACCTTCAAGACCGCTCGGCAGAGAGGCGACCGCTTTTCCGTGGTGGCCGGCCTTGCCGGGCTTGTCATCTCTGTCGTGGTAGGACTTCTCTTTCTGCTGCCGGTTTTTTCCTCCGGCGTCGCCATGATGTCGACCGAGTCGTACCTTGTTCTCGTTCTGTGGAGCGTTGCCGGGCTCGCGTTCTTCCTCTTTGTGTTCCGCATGGATTCGCTTCGTCGCTTCGGGCGTTCGCCGGTCGTGTGGGCGGCTCTCTTCATGATGATCCTTGTGCTGTCGCTTATCTGGGTGCGGCAGACCGCCGACGACACGATGCGCGACGCGTGCGAGGCCGTCGCAAGCTTTCACCCTGACAAGTGCCGCGCTTCGGCGCATGGCGAGGAAGGGCATGCGCCGAAAGGGGAGGACTGGCATGACGCGCTGCGCCGCAACCTGTCTGGCGTAAGCCGCACGATAATGCGCAACAGCTACGTGCAGGGCGGGATAAATGTCCTTGCGCTTGTCCTGCTAGTGTACATTTACATCATCCTCCGCCGCCGGGAGCGCGAGATGGAGGAGGAAAAAGCCAAGGCCAAGAGCTATTTCTTTTCCACGGTGAGCCATGACATAAGGACGCCGCTCAATGCAATTGTAGGATTCTCCGAGATGCTGAATGCGGGCATGAAGACGGAGGAGGAGCGAGCGCAGGCGACGAACGCGATACTTGTCAGCAGCAAGACGCTTCTCGCGTTGATCAACGACGTCCTTGACCTATCGAAGCTCGAGTCGGGCAAGATGGAGATATCTCCCGAGCCTACTGACTGCCGACTTCTTCTGCGCGAGATCGCAGATGCCTTTCGCATGTCGAATTCCAAGCCAGATGTCGAGGTGCGATGTTGCGTCGGCGAGATGCCTTTGCTCATGCTCGACCCACAGCGTCTGCGGCAGATCGTGTTCAATCTCGTCGGCAACGCGATCAAGTTCACAGACCGCGGGCATATTGAGCTTAGGGCCTCCTACGACCTGCCGGATGGCGCCCCATCGGGAATGTTCCGATTGGAGGTTGAGGACACCGGATGCGGAATTAGCAAGGAGGACCTCAAGAGCATCGGCTCGGCCTACGTCCAGGTCGGGTCAAAGCTTGCCCGCAACGGCGGTACCGGACTGGGCCTCGCCATCTGCGGGCAGCTCGCCGCCGCAATGGGCGGACGGCTCGACGTCAAGTCGGATCTAGGAATCGGCTCGACATTCTCTATGGTGGTGCCGGGAGTGCGCCCGGCGCCCGCTGACCGCGGCAAATCCGCCGCGCCAGCGCCCGAGCCGGTTACGCCGCCTCGCGTCGATTCGGTTTCCGCGCCGCGCCGTATCCTCGCCGTGGACGACTCGCGGCTTAACTTGATGGTGCTGAAGGCGCTGCTGAAGGGGATGGGCGATTTCGAAGTGGTGTCGGCCGCAGATGGACAGGAGGCGCTGAAAATCCTCGAGTCGCCATCCGAAAGGCCGTTCGACCTGGTACTTACGGACATGTGGATGCCCAATCTGGACGGAGAGGGTTTGGCGAAGGCCATTCGCGCGAACCCAGCGCTCGCGTCCTTGCGCGTCATTGTGGTGACTGCGGACGTTGAGTTCCGTGAAAAGGCCGCCGAGCTGGGATTCGACGGAATCCTGCTCAAGCCGATTACCGGCGAGAGGCTTTCGCGTATCCTCGTTGGCAGTTAGTCTAGATGGAGTTTGTTCGGCTGAGGCCGAATATGAGGCCTGCGCCCGACCTGCTCGCCCGACCCGCAGTTTGCGGGCACCCCGCCGGCATGATTTTGACGCGCGCGCCTTCACGCGCGCCCTTTACGCTGGTCGTCAAAATCACGCCGGGCCCGCAAACTTGCTCTCGTGCGACAGTCGGCTCTCCGGCCTCAAACATTCGCTCCACCGCCTCACGAACTGAAGGCAGAAATTTTTCAAGACCCCTATTGACAGCTGCGAGTTAGTTTTGGTAAACTTTGCGCTGTCTAACAAGATTAGGAACGGCAAAGATGCCGTCAAATTGAGGAGATCGTTGAAATGACTCTGGCTGAAATGAAGGAAGGGGATCGGGCGCGAATCGTCCGCGTGACTGGCGAAGAGGCCGTGAAGCGGCATCTCGGCGCCCTCGGGTTTATTGCTGGCACGATTGTGCGTGTTGTGGGCGAATCCTACGGCAACATGATACTCGCCGTCCATGAAAGCCGCATCGCCGTCAACGACGCAACTGCGAAGGATGTGGAGGTGAGCAATGTCTAAGAACGTCAAGATCGCCCTCGCGGGCAACCCGAACAGCGGCAAGACCACGCTCTTCAATGCGCTTACTGGGTCGGAGCAGTACGTCGGCAACTGGCCGGGCGTCACGGTCGAGAAGAAGGACGGCATACTCGCCGGGCACAAAGAGGTAGTCATACAGGATCTCCCGGGCATCTACTCCCTCTCTCCCTACTCTATCGAGGAGAAGGTCTCGCGCAGGTTTCTCGTCGAAGAGGGGCCGGATGCGATACTCAACATCGTGGACGGCACGAACATCGAGCGCAACTTGTACCTCTCGACGCAGCTCGCGGAACTTGGCCTTCCGATGGTGATGGCCGTCAACATGATGGATGTCGTGAGGAAGAACGGCGACAAGATCGACTTCGAGAAGATTGCTCGCGCGCTTCGCTGCGAAGTCGTCGGAATCTCGGCGCTCAAGAACGAGGGCGGGCTCGAGGCCGCGGAGAAGGTTGTAGAGATGGCGAAGAACGGGGATCGGGTAACGGGGAACGGGGAACGAGTAACGGGAAAGAGGGGGTTGATGAGGCCCCCAGAAGTTCCGCACGTCTTCTCTGGCTCGGTCGAACATGCGATTGCCCACATCGAGGAGTCAATTCAGGGCAAGGTGCCGCTCCGTTCGATTCGCTGGTATGCGATCAAGATCTTCGAGCGCGATCGCGAGATCATCAACAAGCTCGAGATCGGTGTCGGCGAGATGAAGCACATCGAGGAGCATATCCGCGACTGCGAGAAGGAGATTGGCGACGACGCTGAGTCCATCA
>Ga0265299_10006308_pt1 | contig 10815 bp, 3 predicted proteins | sample AusTroGonzalo_MG_4_FD_193485 | JGI IMG/M metagenome (GOLD analysis project Ga0265299, IMG submission 193485) | Bovine rumen microbial communities from tropical cattle in Woodstock, Queensland, Australia - Gonzalo_02 | ecosystem: Host-associated > Mammals > Digestive system > Stomach > Rumen ...
AGACATCCTCTGGAAGATCCTCCCCCGCCTTTCCGCCGTATCCGAGCTCCAGTGGAGTGCCCCGGAAAGCAGGAACTATGAAGGCTTCCTTTCCCGTTTGCAGAGAATGGAAGCCCTCTATACCGCCCGCGGCTGGAACTGGAATCCCGCGGAATAATTACTTGTAGTAGAAGCAGGCCGGCGGAATGGATTTGAACTCGTCCGTTCCGGGGGCGCACCAGTACCAGCTGAACGCCTCTCCTTCATAATCCTCGAAATACAGAATCTTGAAGGGATGCAGGCCCTTCTCCAGCGGAATCTCGCCGTAGGCCGATACTTCCGAGTGTGACCCGTCGTTGTTCACGACCCGCACCCCGTCAATGTACAGGGCGCTTCCGTCGTCGCTCCGGGTCTCGAAAGTCCATATCCCCGTGATGGGAATGTCGATGTAGCCGAAGAAGGTGAAGGCGAAATGGTCCTCCCGGTGTGAACCCGCAATGGACGGTTCCACCATAACGCCGCTTCCCTCCGCCGGGTCTGCCTCAATCTGGGACAGGATGGTGAAATTGGCCTCGTGATAGGTGTAGCGGCAGCCTGGCTTCAGGTCTTCCCGCTCGGCCGAAGGATGGAAATAGAGCTTGTGGGCCGTCTGGAATACCTTGGGAGAAGGCGGCATGCCCGTCTTGAAGGCCCGGGCGCGGATGGGTCCTGACTCCGTAACGGTGAAGGGACCCTTATAAACCGGGCTCTCCCCGGTGGGCTCACTGCCGTCCAGCGTGTAGTGAATAACAGCGCCCGGGGTCTTGCAACTGAGGCTCACCTCGGTTTCATTCTCAAACAGGAACAGCTGTCCGCTGATAGCCGGAGGGCAAACGGGCGGATCCACCGTCAGCGAATACGGGTGCGGCAGGGCATTCCTGGCCGGATGGGGCTTGCGCGAGAGTTTGAAACTCAACACGCCGCCTTCCATAATCTCTTCGTAGGTAAGGAAATGCTTCTCCACAGGTTTCCCGTTCAGGAAAACCTTGGAAATGAAAGGATACTGGGGCTTATCGGCCTTGATGGTGAGCGTCTTGCCATTGCCCAGCCGTATCACCGTCTCCTTGAACAGCGGAGCCGTCATCAGATATTCGCCGCTGCCGGGGCAAACGGGATACAGGCCGATGGAAGCCATCACATACCATGCGCTCATCTGACCGCAGTCCTCGTTGCCGCAGATGCCGTCCGGACCGGTGGAATAGGTTTCCGTAAGCACCTGACGCACTACCTGCTGGGAACGCGAGGCCTCCGGAGTCCAGTAGAAGAGCCAGGGGAAATTGTGATCAGGCTCATTGCCCTGGGCATACTGGCCGACATTGCCTCCAATGCCTGCATCCAGGATATCCTGGCCCTCCGGTGAATAGGTAAACAGCGAATCCAATGCTTTCAGCAAGGGTTTTTCCCCACCCATAAGAGCAGCCAGGCCACCCATGTCGTGCGGCACGAAGAAGCGGTATTGCCAGGGAGTGGCCTCCGTGTAATCCCGGGAACCCTTCAGCGGGTCGAAGTCCTTCACCCAGGAGCCGTCGGCATTCTTTCCCCGCATGAAGCCGGTACCGGGTTCGTAGAGCTCACGGTAGCGCAAGGCGCGGTTGTCATACTCCCGGGCTATGTCAGGATGACCCAGGCTCTCTGCCATGCGGGCTATGCACCAGTCGTCGTAGCAGAATTCCAGGGTCTGGGATACGGTTTCTATCTTGAGATCCGCCGGAATCCATCCGTACTGATTGTACAGCGCGGAGGCATTCACATTGTGCTTGTTGGATGTCTCTATCATGGCCTTGAGGGCGCGTTCCCCGTCAAAGTCACGGATGCCGCGAAGCCAGGCATCGGCTATGACCGAAACGGGGTGATAGCCTATCATGCACGCGGTTTCATCGCTGGCAAGCGGCCAGATGGGCAGTTCTCCCAGGCAGTCATAGTCGTCCAGCAGGGAGTTCACGATGTCTCCCGTAAGTTCCGGATTAATGATGGTCTGCAAAGGATGCCAGGTACGGAAGGTATCCCAGATGGAAAGGGTGGAATAGAAATGGCCAGATCCTTTCAAGGGAACGTTCTGTCCTTTCTGGTCCCGGTACAGGCCGTCCACATCTTCTATGCGGTTGGGCGTCTGGAAGGTGTGGTAGAAGTAAGTATAGAACACGTCCGCGGGGCCTCCCTTCACCTGGATGGTACTCAGCGCGTCAGCCCAGCGGGCCTCAGCACGGACTCTGGCCTCGTCAAAAGGCAGCTCTTCGGCCTCCCGGTTCTTCCGGGCCCCTGCCTCGCCGGTTCCGGAAATACCCGCCGTCATGCAAACCTCCTTCACCTCGTCCGAAAAAGTGAACAGTATCTTGCCCGCTTCCACCTCCTCGGCACTGACAAAGGGCTCGGAGAATACGGCAGACAGATAAACGTCCCGGTCAATAGCCCAGCCGTTGACCCGGCGGTGCCCGATGAGCTCCGTCCCTTCCACCCGCAGGGAAACCTGCGTGGGCGTGCACCAGCCGCCCTGGCAATAGCGGGCATCCACCTGGATGACGCGCTTGCCAGGTTCCAGGAAGGTGTACCGGTGATAGCCGGTGCGCTCCCAGGCGGTAAGTTCGGCCACCATCCCTTCCAGCTTCACCTTGTAGTAACCCGGGGAGGCTTCCTCGTTCTCATGGGAGAGGCCCATGGGCCGAACCTGGTTCAGGCCGGGCATTACCTGGAAATCGCCCAGGTCCGGGCAGCCCGTTCCGCTCAGGTGCGTGTGGCTGAAGCCCAGGATGAATTCGTGGTCATAATGGTAACCGGAAGCCAGGCCCGGGTCCGTGTCCGGACTCAGCTGCACAGCCCCGAACGGAACCGTGGCGCCGGGATAGGTATTGCCGGCCGCCGACGTTCCGTTGAACACATTCACCAGGTCCATGGGTTGCGGGCCAGAGGAGCACCCGGCCAGAAGGCATATACCGATAAGGATTCCCAGTCTTTTCATATTTTAGCGGGATATTCTGAAACGATAACTGTACTCTCCCGGGGTAATCGTGTACTGCGGCAGCGGGCCGGGGCCGCAGCTGCCGTTGCCCAGGCCCTGCTGGATGCAGTCCAGGGTAAGCACCACTTCGGCCCTGCGGATCTTGTCCAGGTCGTTTCCGTATTTGACCAGGTACAAATCCTCGTCGGTATAGTGAAGGGCGCTGAAATCCAAGGATCCGTCGGCCGTGAAGCTGACCGTATGGCCATCCTCCGTAGCCAGGCGCAGCCAGCGGGTGTCCGTCCGTTCACCCATGGTCTGGGTGCGCACGTAATGCTCGGCCATGCCGTCCACCGTATTCTCGTAGATGCCCAGGAAGGCGCAGTCCTTGCGGTCCTGGTAATTCTCCATGGGCCCGCGGCCGTACCAGGACAGGCGGTCAAAAGCGGGATTCAGCAGCATTCTGAGGCCGATGCGGGGCAGTTTGAAGTTCTCCTCCGCCGTGAAACGGGCCTCTACATCCACATAGCCTCCGGGGTGCACCTGATAGACTACGGTATAAGGGACGATGGTCTCACCGGTCACGGCCTCCAGGGAGGTCTCTACCTGCAGGATCCCGTCCTTTTCCCTGTATTGGAAAGAGGTGGGACGGATTTGGGTACCCTGGAGTTCATCGTTCCCGCTCAGGATGAAGCGGACGCCGTCGTTGCTGATGTAACGGTAGCCGTTGAAGACGGGGCCGCCCAGGTTATGCAGCACTTCCTGGCCGTCCAGGCAGAGGCTCAGAAGGGTTCCACGGGCTTTGTCCAGCCGGACGCTCACCTTTTCATTGCGGGCGCAAAGGAAGCGGCCCTCCTCCAGATAGACTTTCAAAGGACTGCCTCCCACCTGGGGAGCATGGGCCAGACGGTCCTTTCCCTCGCGGAGGACAAATTCCTCCGTGGCCACCACATGGTCACGCCCGGTCCAACGGCTTTCCTCTTTGAGCCGGACTTCCACCTGCAGCGTGATGTCCTCCCCATCGTATCGGGAAAGGTCTTCCGGAATGGGTAAATCCACGGTGCAGCTCTCCCAGGGAGCCGTATCGGGCAGAGGGAGACAGGCGCCCACCAACGGATTCCCATCATGCAGGACTTTGTAACACAAGGACATTTCGTTGAGGTTGTAGGATGTGTATCGGTTCTGCAACACCAGGCGTACGGGGGATTCCGGGTCAAGCCCGGAATGAGGGGCCCTTTTGATCTTTACATACTGATAGACCTTCTTGACCTGCTGGAGCTTGGGGGTCACACGGCGGTCGGCCGTGATGATGCCGTTGCAGCAGAAATCGTTGTCATTGGGCATGTCGCCGAAGGAGCCGCCAAAGTAGAGCTTGCCGTCACCGGCCCCCGGCATCACTATGGCCTGGTCCACCCAGTCCCAGATGCAGGCGCCTATCATGCGCTCAGACTTGTTCTCAATGTAATCCCAGTATTCCGCCAGATTGCCTATGGAATTCCCCATGGCATGGGCGTACTCGCAGAGGAAATAGGGCTTGGCCGATCCGTCCTGATCCCGCTTAATCATGCTATCCATCGAGGGATACATCTGGGAGTCCATATCGGCCACCTCGTTCTGGCCCTCATAATGCACCGGGCGGCTGTCCAGGGCCTTGACGGCATCGCGTTCGGCCACTATGTTGCAGCCCTTGCCGGACTCGTTGCCCAGGCTCCAGAACAGCACCGAGGGATGCAGGCGGTCGCGGCGGACCATCCGCACGGCGCGGTCCACATAGGCCGGACCCCAGGACGGCGTGTCGCTGAGGGTCTGGTTGCCGTGGCATTCCTGGTCGGCCTCGTCCACGATGTACAGGCCGTACCAGTCGTAGAGGGCATACATCTTGGGATCGTTGGGATAGTGGCTGGTACGCACCGCATTGATATTGTAGCGCTTCATGAGCACGATATCCTCAATCATGCTCTCCACCGGCACGGCCTTGCCATGGACCGGATGGATATCGTGGCGGTCCGTGCCCTTCAGATAAGTAAGTACATTGTTGACGTACAGCTTGTTATTGCGGAATTCCACCTTCCGGAAACCGTGCTTGAAGAAGGTGCATTCCTGCAGTTTACCCTTGTCGTAAACCTCCAGCTGCACGGTATAGAGATAAGGTTTCCCCGCGCTCCAGAGATTGGGGGCCGATACGGTAATCTCCTCGCCCTCCCCTACTTTCACGCCGTCCTCGTCCCAGAGGGAAACCACCACCTGTCCGCGGCTCTTCACCTGGGTGCGGAGCGTGACGGACGACAGATCACCGGCAAAAACGCTCTCTGTCACAATATCTTCCACATGCGCCCTGGGACGGGCCATGAGGTAAACGTCGCGGTGGATGCCGCCGAAGCGGAACATGTCCTGGTCTTCCAGATAAGAGCCGTCACTCCATTTATACACCTCGACCGCCAGGGTGTTGTTGCCCTTTCTCACATAAGGAGTGATGTTGAATTCGGAATCGTTGTTGGCGCCCTGGCTGTACCCTACTTTCTTACCGTTCACCCACACATAAAAGGCCGAATACACCCCGTCAAAATGCAGGAACACTTCTTTTCCGCTCCAGTCCTGGGGCAGGGTGAAATCCCGGCGGTAGGAGCCCACGGGATTGGGTTCCTTCTCCATGGTATAGCCTTTCTGGGCCTGGATGAAAGGCGGGTTGCTCATGAACGGATAGGTTACGTTGGTATAGAGCGGGGTGCCGTATCCCTTCATCTCCCAGTTGGAGGGGACCTCTATCTCATCCCACTTGCTCACATCGTAGGAAGGCTTGTAGAAGGTCACGGGACGCTCCTCGGGAGCCTTGACCCAGTGGAACTTCCAGGTGCCGTTGAGCAGGAGGTAGCGGCTGGAGGCCGTGCGTTCCCAGGGATGCCCGTAGGCGGCATCGGCCACCATCTCTTCCTGGCTGGCATAAGGGATAAGCGTAGGATGGCCCGGTTCCTTGTTGATGGCAAACACCTTTTCGTTTTCCCAGTCGTTGGTGGAAGTGGATTTGGGGACGATGAAGTCAATCTTCTGGGCCGATTCCCGGATGCTCCAGCGCTGGAGCGGGCTATCCGCATCGGCCTTGAGCTGCCACACGGCTTCCTCGTAGCGGGCCTCTTTCCTGACGCCCAGCGCCATGCCGGTGACCACGCTCGTCAGGGTATAAGTCCCGTCCTTGTGGCGGGTAAACTGCCAGATCTGGTTGGGGTTCTTCCGCTCCTGGGACCACTGGATGACCGGTTCTTCCTTGCTGCCGCCTCCGTTGTCCAGGGCCATGAAAGAATAGCCGTTCACCAGCTGATACGTGTCATTCCCAAGGGGCAGGATCTGCCATACCTGGCCGGCGTTCCCGGCTTCCGGGCGGCCCAGCACCAGGCCGGTCTCATTCTTCACACTGCACTGGTTATCCAGGACCAGGTCATCGGTCGCATAGAGCTCATAGGTCTTTTTTCCGTCAAAGGTCTGGGCATGGGCCAGGGTTGCGGCCGCCAGCAGACAGACAAGCGTAAAACGTAACTTGTTCATAACCATCAGTTAATTAGTTTCAACGGTAATTCCCACCGGCACCTCATAGTGGACTTCGTCTCCGTGCCGTTCCACCGTGATGGGACCATACGGGGTGGGCTGCGTTACCTTCACCCAGTCCAGACCGGCCGGAATCTGGGGTTCGATCCGCACGCGACGGTAGCCGGGCTCCAGGGCCACAATACCGCCCAGGGCCTCGTAGAACCAGCTGCCGATGCCGTTGAAGCAATTGTGCAGGCGGCTGCGCTTGCCGTCCCAATGCTCCCAAACACCTGTGGCGCCGTTATCTATCATATACAGGTAACCGGGATAGCCGTGCTGCTTGAGCATCCCGTACATCCAGTCACATTCCCCGGCTTTGGTAACCCATTCTGTCAGGACAGGGATGCCCACCAGGCCAGTGGCCAGATGGCCGTTATGCAGCTGCTCCGTGCGTTCTTTCAGGTTCCGGACCACCTGGTCCTTCAACTCTTCGGGCACCGCCCCCACCAGCAGGGGATAAATCATGTCCACCTGGCTGCCGGAAGCATACAGGCCCTCGTGGAAGAAGGTCTCGTGAATCTTCTGCTGCAGGGCCTCCAGTCGCTGGCGGAAGTCGGCCTCATCGGCCTCCAGATGCATGGCCTGCGCCATCTGGACCAGCTCCAGATAACTCTGGGCCAGCGCACAGTTGTTCACCAGATCAATGGAGGCGGGGTCCTTCACATCCACTCCTTCGGGCGCCGCCCAGTCTCCCAGATACCACCAGCGATAAGGCGGAGTAGGAGGAGTGGGCCACTGTTTCAGGAGCCCGTCCACGCTATAGGCATCTACGTAATCCAGCCAGCGCTTCATATTGGGATAGAAGCGCTCCATGGGACGCCGGTCGGCATAGTTCATAAACACTCTCCAGGGTGCCTGCACAATGAAACTGCACCAATAAGGGCCGCCTCCGGCCTTGTAGGGATTGGGGGCCGTGTGCGGCAGGCCACCGTCCTCTTTCTGGGAATCGGCCCATGCCTGGAGCCAGTTCAGGAAGAGCGGGCTCACGCCGGCCACCGTCTGAAGCGATTGGGCCGATGCATTGCCGTCGCCGCCGTAGCCCAGCCTCTCAACGCTCGCGCAGTCCACCATATAGCCGTCGAAGGCCAGGTTCTCCATGGTCCGGAGCACCATGTCGTGGATGGCGTTGAGTTCAGGGTCAGAACTGGTGAAGCTGGCACCCACCTCATAATCGGTACGCATCCGGTAAGCACGCAGGTCCTCCGGAGCCAGTGCCAGGCCCTCAAACAGCACATAGCGGAAGATGTGGTGATTGAAGCAATTCTGGAAATGGTCCTCTTTCCCTGCCGCAATGAACTCGTCATAGCCGCAAATGCGGGGATCAAAACTCTCGGGCGAGGCGTCGCTGTAGGAAATCTTTACTTTTTTTCCGGACTGAAGTCCCGGGAGCTTCACGTCCAGGAGGGCGTTGACCACCTTCCCGAAATCGGCCAGCCAGCGGTCTTCTCCCAAGGATTCCACGGATACCGGCGTCACAATTTCCTGGATCCGGCAGGGCTCGCACATCTGCATGGTAGCCTCGATGCCTTCTATCTGAACCACGTCCACCGGGGCGAGTTCCAGTTCTACCCTGTTATCCACGAGTTCGCCCCCAAAGTAGTGCGCCCGCCAGTCACCCAGGTCGGAATAGCCGTTCCAACCGCCTTCCCAGGAGGCATCGGTCCATACCTGCGCCTCCCCGTCCACGTCCAGTTCGGCTTTCACCAGGGCGCCGTCATAAACCGCGTCAAAGGTGGCTTTCTTGTACCAGCCGGAACCTATGGCCAGACAGAGCTGGTTGGTGCCCTTTTTGAGCAGATGGGTAACATCATAGACTACTATCAGGGAGCGTTTATCCAGTTGGGATACAGCGGGTTGCAGCACGGCATCCGACACTTCTTTCCCGTTCAGATAGGCCTCGTGATAGCCCAGGGAATTCACATACAGAAGGGCTTTTCCGGTCTTCTTCACCTCAAAATCCTTCTTCAGGAAAGAGGCTCTTCCTTCACCGGGAACGGCGCCAATGTATTCGCCTTTGAGCTGGTCATCACCAATAATACCCACGCCCATGCGCTGCCAGGGACTCCAGGCCGATGCCTTGTCCTCAGCGTTCCACACGCGTACTCTCCAGCGGGTCTGCTGCCGGGAACATAGTTCCGTTCCTTCGTAAGGGACCATCACCTGATCGCCGGAAGCGACCTTGCCGCTGTTCCAGAGTCCGGGGCCCACCTCAATCTCATAGGCCACTTGCTCCATAGGCTTGTCGGAACTGATTTTCCAGGAAAAATGCGGCCGGGCGCTGTCGATGCCCAGAGGCTCCACCAGCCCCTCGCAGCGAAGGTCATACACCTCAAAGGAAGGCTGGCAGGCTGCCATGGCCAACAGGAAAAGGGAATAGAATAAACGTTTCATACTATTGTAGAATAAGGGTTACAGGGCCCAGGAGACCCGATGTTTGCAATTCGTCCGAAGCGGTCCAGGGCTGGATATTGGTCCAGGTTCCCCGCCGGGCTTCCGGCAGTGCCTCGTCGGCTATGAGGCGGTTCCGCCAGTTGTTGTAAACGGTCACTTCCAGCGTATTCTCCCCCTCCGTCACCAGCCCGCTGATATCCAGGCGGTAAGGGAAGGTCCAGACGCCGCCGGCGGGCTGGCCGTTCACTTTCACATCGGCCACCACCATCACCTCTCCCAGGTCCAGCTTCACGCAGGAGGCTGCCGGAAGTGTGAACTGCGTCTTATAGACGGCATGGCCGGAGTAGTATTTCACCGCAGGGTCTTCATCAACGCTCCAGTCGGTCAGTCGGCTAAAGCTCCGTTCAAAGCCCGGATTCCCGGCCGACGGGGCGAATTCCACCGTCCAGGGGCCTTCCAACGTGGTTGTTTCAGCCGAAACAGGGCCGGCAGGACAAGGCTTCAGGCCTTTTCCAAATACCACGAAAACGCTCTGGAGCGGTTCCAGGGAAAGCTGGGTTCCATCCCAGTCCCGGCACTCCCCGGTAAGCGGATCCCACAATTGGGCCTTCAGGCCGCCCGGGACCCGGAACTCAGGAAGAATCTCCACCGGAACTTCTTCCTGGTTGGCCACGAAATAGACATCGCCGGCCTTGCCCAGCGTCCGGTGAAGGAAGGATACGGAGCCTTCTCCCCCGTATTGGAAATCAGGCTCTATCCCCATGTTGTACAAAACCGTCTCCAGGCCTACGCCGTCGGCTATGGTCAGGGGTTCCATGAGGGCAGAGAGTTCCTTCACGCGGGCATCGGCCTCCCCATACTTCTGCAGGCTGGGGGAACGCTGCGGGAGCGGGCCCAACACCTGGAGGCCTTGCTGCTCAAAGGCGTAGATCTGTTCTGCCACTTCCGGGCGCATGGTTTCCTGCCTGGAAAGCACCAGCACACGGTATTCCATGCCGCTGTCCAGCACCAGTTTTCCGTCTTTAACACGGGCGTGGTTCATAAGGACATCGGCATTGATGTAATCGAAGCTGTATCCCTGGGGCAGTTCCGGGTCGCAGACGCCCGTCATCTTGGGCGCATCTTCGCCGATAAAATAAGCGACATCGGCCACATACCGACCCTGCTGGAGAAGGAAATTGCAGCGGCGGAGGTAAGTCACGAAGGCCCCCATGCCTTCAAACCAGCTGCTGTTGCGGTTGAACTCGTTGCCGAACCAGGCGGCCTTGCCGGGCTGGCGGTCATCGGCCTGCTGAATATACAGGTGCAGGAGCGTGGCGTTGATGCCTTCGCAGAAGAAACGGTCCACCCGCTGTTTCATCATGCGCGGATAGCGGCTCCAGGGGTTCCCGGCAGCCGTGCAGGATTCGGCCCAGATGCGGTTTTTGCCATAGATGTGGCCGCAGGACGAGGCCGCGCGGTTCTCGATGTCACCCAGCGTGCCTTCGCTCCAGTATTCGCCGGCTATCTGGTCGCTCTGGCCTCCGTAGAGCAGGAACTCGCTGGGAAAGCCCCAGTGGCCGTAACATTCCAGCCAGGTTTCCAGGCCGTCCCTGTGCGCCAGTTCCCGCAGGCCGCCCACATAATCGTAGGCCACGCGGTCGGCCACCAAACGTCTCAGGTCCCAGAGGAAGCGGTCGCTCTGGTCCATACTCCCCACTACAACTCCCTGCAAAACAGGAAGGCAGGGAATGGGATCATAGCCATAGGTCTGCCGGAAGACCGCGGCCATGTCATCGGTCCAGTTCTGGCTTCCGGTCTCGTAACTGTCTTCCACCACCACCTTCCAACTGCGCCGGTCTTCCGGTGGAATCCGGCGGAGCAGCTCACCCACAAAGGCATCGTAATGT
>Ga0265299_10006310_pt1 | contig 10813 bp, 10 predicted proteins | sample AusTroGonzalo_MG_4_FD_193485 | JGI IMG/M metagenome (GOLD analysis project Ga0265299, IMG submission 193485) | Bovine rumen microbial communities from tropical cattle in Woodstock, Queensland, Australia - Gonzalo_02 | ecosystem: Host-associated > Mammals > Digestive system > Stomach > Rumen ...
AGGATCCATTACTATAAATTTCAATTCAAATGGTATTTTGTTGTGCCTTTTTAATTCTTGAAAAAGTTTTGCCATAAGCATAGAATCTTTTCCCCCAGAAATGCAAACTGCTATTTTATCGTTTGGGCAAAGAAGGTCATATTCGTTTATGGCCTTGCAAAATTTTGAAAATATACTTCTATGAAACTTTTTCTGAATAGATTCTTCAACTTTTTTGGCAAATTCTATCTCTTCACATTGTTTTTTCATATATGGATATTATATCAATTTTTTATAACAATACAAGTATTTTAAGAAAAATATTAAAAAAGCATTATAAATAGTTGCAATTTTGGCAAATTATTACACATAAAAGTTGCAAAATAATATAATTTGTGTTAAAATAAATTTATGGAAGATATAAAAGGCAATATCGCTGAAAACCTCGCTAGATTGCGCAAAAACAATGGTTATACACAACAGGAATTTGCAAAAATATTTAATTATTCAGACAAGGCTGTCTCACGATGGGAAAAAGGTGAGTCTTTGCCAGATATTGATGTTTTAGAAAAAATTTGTGATTTTTATGGTATAAGGTTTGATGATCTCATTCATAAGGATTTGATAATTCATGAAACCAAGACAAAGTTTGATGGTAATAAATTAGCACTAGTACTGCTATATGTGTTTTTCACATATACACTCGCCACCATTATCTTTGTGTACAATCAGATTTATGGTGGTTTCATTTTTTGGCAGATATTTGTTTGGGCGATACCCGTGTGCTGTTTATTTGGTTATTGGTATGCACGCAAATGGTGGAAAACCAGATACCAGATTGCTTTTCTATCAGTAGGGATGTGGTCGCTAATTATTAGTTTTTATCTTCAATTTTTAGATATGAATTTGTGGCCAATTTTTCTGCTTGGTATACCACTGCAAGGCGTAATTATATTGATAAATATAATAAACAAGTATAAAAATTTATAATGATGAGGGGATAATGAAATATGAGTAGTGTTTTGGATAGACGGCTTGGAGTATGCAGATCTAGTGAAATCATAAAAGATAAATGTTCCATATTGAGAGTTTTTGATCATAGAGACTATGGACCATATCAGGCAGATGTTGATGCTGTGAGTGATAGATTTTTTAGTACGCAGGACAAAATAGGTAAGGTGGAAATGCCAGTCGATATACTGATGTTGGCGTTTGTTGGAGCAGGCATTTTTGTTGGCGGGACAGAAGATATGTCGGTACTAAATAAATTGCTTGGAGGAGCCGTTATTGGTGGCGGTGCCTTGGCGGCGGCTAAAGGTGTTATAAGTCATTTCCATACTCAGGCAATGCAACAATACATTACAGATATAAGTGCAGTTACTCATGGGATAGGTTTTTATTGGGATAAAAAACCTCTCCGTAAGCGTACAAAGGAAAAATTTGTTGGCGAAACTGGTGATGGGTATAACGATTATGTATTTGTGGTAAATGGCGAGAAACTAGTTAATCCTGATGAGGTTACGCTTTGTGAAGCAATAGTAGGTACATATATAGACTATGTGGTGGACAGTAAGCATAGAACAGATAAACCAAAATCCGAGAAGGATAGAGCAAGATATATAGAGTACATAGAGAGTCTGCCAGAAGAAGATAGATTCATTTATGCAAACGCAGTTAGATATCTAAACTGGTATTATAATAGGCAGATAAGTGATTTAAAAACTAAAAAGGCAGAAGCAACAGCCATTGCAAAAGAGAAGGGGAAGCCACTCAGTGAGTATTGGACTGAAGAAAGCGAGCAAAAATTAAATGAGAATGCCAAAGATGTAAAATTATTAAGCGCATTGGATGAATTAAGATATTTTGATCATTTGCTAGGAAAGGCTGATGCCAAAAATAGGGGGGACTAATGGAACAACAAATAGAATTTCCTTTTGATAGAGTAGTTCAAGTCAATGGCATGTTTTTTATATTGCTAGATAAGATTAAAGATGGTGATAATGATTATATATTATTGTTTGATAATGATGATGAAGTAAATAAGATTGCTAATGTGATCGACAAGAAAGGGAAGACGACAGTGACTTTTATCGAGGATAAGAAGGAAGTAGATCGACTCACCCAAATTTTTATACAAGATTTAGTAGCGAAGGTAGAATCTGCAAAAAAGGTAGAAAACAAATAAAAATAGTGCATTTGCACTATTTTTTGTTATTTTATTTTGTTTAATAACGAATATATTGTATAATAATTGCGCGAGGTGAATATGGAAGAACAAAAATTGAAAGTGTTATATGAATTATTACAAAATGCAGCACAAGTAAATAAATCACTTATTTCTTGTGAGATTGCCATGAATGATGGTGAAATACAATTGTGTCAGAAACACACCAAAGAAGCCCAGATGCTCCTTCATACAATGGTGGGTGATGTATTTGAAGAGTTTGCTGAGGAGTTTGATGTTACAGATGCGGGAGTGAATGCTTATGAGATACCAAACAATTTAGAACTTGCCAGACAGACTGCTGTGTTGATGATGGACATATCACTACTGTTGGGTATGATAGGCGACAATGTCGGCGTGAGTTTGCGAGGAAGCACGGAAACAGCAATTGCACGAGATATAAACACAATAATCGAAATATATAAGCAAATATATGCCAACTAGGACATATTATGTTAGAAGGTGCTATTATTGTGCTCTATAATTTGTGTGTGGTTTGTTGCATTTATAGTGTGTGATAGCAATGTGGATTAAATAAAAAAGTCTTTAATTACATACGAATTAAAGACTTTTTTGTTTTTTTATTCCCAAAGTTTTGCAGGATATTTTTTCTTTTTGGTTAGATCGCGCAATTCTTTTACTACAAGGGGCTTGTCTGCCTTGTATGTTACGCCACACCATTTGGCTTTAGTGTATAAAACATGAATATTTGCTTTGTGTTTTTTTGACATTTCATCTATTAGGATAGGAAGAAAATATTCACATTTTAGCGGATTTTTTTCAATATTTTCGCGGATGAACTTAGGGAAATCTTTTTCCATATATTTCAGTATATATGGAGTTAGGCACCACATATTCATAGAAACATAAGTGTCGCCCGAAATTTCCTTTGTATTCGTAGTGTCAAGTGGGGTAGCGTAATATTTGTTTTTTATTTTTTCCACAGAACTTTCAGTGATTCCCATAAGTCTATCATTTTTTATATCGCATACGCCACGTTTAGCAGCACCATTGTCTGTGAGCGTATTTTTTGCCTTATACGCAATTAGAGCAAACTCTGCTTTTCTGCAAAAAAGTTTTTTAAATATATTCTTTTTTGCAATTTTTTTAAGAAATTCTGCACCTTTTACATATGCATCTTGACCATAGAAATCGTCGCCATTAATAATTAAAAAATTATCCTTAATTATATGTCTGCAAGCATATAAAGCGTGAGCAGTACCCCAAGGCTTTTCACGACCCTCAGGTATTTTTACATCTTCTGGGATATCCGAAAGTTTCTGAAATACATATTCAACTTTTATTTTTTCTTCTATTCTTTTGCCAATAGTTTCGCGGAATATGTCATAATTTTCTTCTTTTATAATAAATATTACTCTATTGAAACCATTGCGGATTGCGTCAAATATTGAGTAATCAATGATAAACTCTCCATTTGGTCCCATTGGCTCAATTTGTTTTAGCCCCCCGAATCTACTGCCCATACCTGCAGCTAGTATTACTAAATCCATAAAAAACTCCTTTTTTATTTATTATATCATATGAAGCAAAATTACAAAGTGAATTTTACTGCAAAATAAGAGTGGCTATTTTGCCACTCTTAAGCGTGCTTAGTATATGTTTTTTGAACTACGTTATAATCTAGTTTGTACATCATTTGTGTTAAAATATTCTGCATATTTATTTTTTCTGATACATGTTTGTATGAATATGTTAGAGTAGGTAGTGTTGCGTATACTTTAAAGTTGTTTGCTCGCATTTTCATAAAACTACCCACATTGAATAAACCGCCGAATTGTGTAATTTTATTATGGCTAGTAGTAATTGTGAGAGTTATTTTTGATAAGTCACTGTTTTCGGTGATAGCAGGGGTGTCTATTGTGATGTTGTGTCTGCCTGCACTATAATAATATCCGGATATGGCTTTGTCTAGCTTTGTGATTACGTCTATTGTTTTTGTTTTCTTAGTAAAGATTTTTGCTACTGATGTAATCGCTCCACCAATACCAAACACATCTGTTAGATAACCCATAGCATCTTTCGTGGAATATAAATCAGTTATGTTTAGATAACCACTCTCAATCTGTTTGGTTTTAATAAAATATCTATATTCTGGGCTAAATAGCGAACCACCAATCTTTTCTCGGTCTTCATAATCCAAGCATCTATCAAAATATATTTTGCCGTTGTCTATGTATATATACACATAGTGTCTAGTAGTGCCCTCAAATAGCGCGGTGGTTGATACAGATAAATTCATATATGCCCCTGTTGGCAGGTTGTCTACGAGTATTGCGACACGCAATTTTCCATTTGACAATAGTTTGATTTGTGCAATTACATCAACGGCAATTTCTCCAATTATTGGCAGGTCTACTGCTACTGGACCCATAAACTGTATGACACCATTTGACATGGTCTTGTTTAGTGAATTAAACACATCACAAAGTTGTGAAATGTTTAGATATTTTGAGTTATCTTGATTTGTGCGAGAAAGTGTGTTTTCAGCGATGGTTTTTACATTAAGATTGACATTAGAATTGCCGATTTTTAGGTCAGATACAGATAAACTTAAGTTGTCACTAGACAAATTATATACCAAGGAAATTTTGGCTTTATTTTTTGCTGTATAAGAGATTTTGGCAGTGCTTTGATTGCCGGAAATATTTATTTTATTTATTTTGTCTATTATTTCATCAATTCCTGTTATTGAAACGCTGGATTTGGTTAGTAGTTTTATTGCAAAATCACTGATATTATTAGAGTGATTTAGAGCATCCATTGTGGTTTTTGCATCAAAATTTATCAATGATGTAAGAGCCTGGGACCAATCAGCAAGATATGTATTATCTATACGTAATTTTGTATTGCCAAAAGTTACATATGTACAATTAGCACCTTGGGTTATTTTTATAGTATATACAGTGGTGTTTTCTTTGTTTATTTGCAGTTTTCCATCTACTGATAAAATTGCGCCAGAATCTGTGAAATTAACGCAGAAATCACCTTCAAATACCATATCATCAATGCATAGTCGTACATTAAACGCTGGTTTTGTAGAAAAAATTAATTTACCAAATGCACTTAAGAATGAGTTTCCAGAAGTGCCTGTGTTTGTCAAGGTTTTTATTGCTTCAAAACTCACGTAACCTGTTTTGTTTACACTAGCGAGAGCGTTAGGGTATTCGACAAAACTAGCAACAAATTTGATATTCTTGCTAGAATACTCTATTTTTGACACTTTGTCATCATCACCAAAAAATTTAATATTATTTCCGTTTGTAAGTAAAATATTGTTGCTTTTTCCAGTGTTTTCAATTTCTCTAATGCCATTTAATATTTTTAGTAGGCTATCAATAGTAGAAGAAATTGAACTAGAAGATTTACTAAACAACTGCTTAATTGCCAGTTTGCAATCTTCAAAAGTACCGTAATATTTTGCTTTGCCGTAGTCTAGATACCACACATCTCCTTGTATACGTAGGCTAAATGGTGTATTGGCAATATTTGTATATGCATATGCTCTATACGTGGTGCCTTTTTGTGAAATAAATGTACCATCATAATTTTTGCCAGAAACTTTTAGTGTAAAATTTATTTTAAAAGCGTCTTCATCTAGACGATTTTTAATAATTTTTAATATATTAGTTGAATTGGTTAGGTCAAGATATGTTCCTGCTGGCTTTGTAATATTTACAACCTTTGATGCATTGCTATCGTATGATATGCTGATAAGGTTGCCCATAAAAAGTATTTCATCAGTAGAAAAACTTTCTAGATTGTATTCTTTGTCAAATTCAAATGATGCATTTACCGTGTTTGCGACATCGAGTTTTATTTCATAGCCAGCAGCAGTTTTTTTGGTTGAGGCTTTATTCAGTAGAGTCTTTATGCTAGACAGGTCAATGCTAGACAGGTCAAAATTATCTGTGTCTATGTTCATATATGAAAATATATCAGTCTTGTTGCTGTCGCTAGATACTGCGATTACATCAAGATTGTCGTTAGATGGGGTGAGGGAAGTAATTATGCTTTTTAGAAAAGGTAGGTCATCACTGACTTTGCGTGCATCAAAGCAGTATTTATTATTTTCATCTATCGTGATATAGCAGAAATTGTCTAGATATGTCACGCGGATTTTATTTTTTACACCCAAAGAGGTGAAGTTCAGTGTTACATCGAACTTCACGCTAGGGGAAATACAGAGTTTAACATCAACGGGAATATTTCCTCCATTTATCTTTACATTAATTTTGCCGTTGTAAGAAGTTGTACTAGCAGCAGTACTCAACACATTTTCCACTATTGGATTAGATTTTGTTTGTGTCGATTCCTTTGGTTTGCGTTTGATAAGTATTACCGTGGTCGCCACGATAACTACTATTAATGCAAATATTGCGGTGTATTTTAAAAAATTTTTCATAATTCCTCACTTTTTATATGAAACTGAGAAGTTTATTACGGATTTACACACCACACTAAATCCATAGTTTATGACATATTCCTCATCGGTAGAGTATCGTAGCAGATTAAAATTCTTGTCAATTTCAAATGTTATTATTACGTGATTGAATGTTGGATAACTAATGTTGCTTGTCTTTGACATTAATTTTGCATAATTTATTACGCAAGAAATTGGGTCCATTGTCATCGTATATTGTTTGCCATTTGCTGTTGTCTTTATAGTTGCAGTTGTTACTGTCTTGCTAGATATTATATGGTGTAACAGTTCCCCTGGAGTTACGCCAAATTCCTTTTTGTATTCAGCAGATGTGTATGTCTTGCCATTGTTATTATATGTAGCAGAAGTACCATCTGCATTTAGTGAGCCTTTGTAGAGTGTCAATTTGTCTGATTTTGAGTTGTACTCTGTTTTATCTGCAATTTTAATAAATCCGCTACTTAAAGTTTCGCTCTTGTATCCTGTACTAGTCTTTTCAAAGTAATCGAGTATATTCTGATTTGCAATTGCCGCCTGAACTGAACCTTTTCCATTTATTTTTACATAACTTGCGTCTTTTATTTTCATCGAGGTAATTATGTATGCAGTCGCAGCGTCGCTGGACTTAAGAGAATCATATTTTATTTTGCCAGATTTGTAGTTGGCATATATGGTTTCCTCATTATCTCGCAATGTTGATTCAGAATACTTTGAATAATCTACTTGGCCGTTTATTTTGTTTACTATGACATTGCCTAGTATATACCCACAAAATACGGCTACGAGCACCAGTGCTGTAATCATTAATTTCTTTTTCATTAGTGATAATCCTAAAAATAATTATTAGTATTATATATTAAATGTGCACAATCGTCAAGCCCCTTCTGTAAAAATAACAATTATTTGAACATTTGTTCAAAAATGCTTGAATGTCAAAATAATTTTTGGTATACTATAGGTATGAAAGAGAGATATATTTTGCATTGTGATTGCAATAATTTTTTTGCATCGTGTGAGTGTTTGGATAACCCCGAGATTCGCAATAAACCTGTGGTAGTGGCAGGGAAGGTGGAGGATCGCCGTGGCGTAATAGTGGCAAAAAATTACATAGCAAAATCGGCGGGTGTGCAGACTGGTATGAAGATATACGAGGCGCAGGCATTGTGCCCAAATCTAGTTGTTGTTCATCCTCATATGAATAGATATAATGTGTATTCTAGGAGAGTGAAAGAAATATTCATAAGGTATACAGATAGGGTGGAGAGTTTCTCCATAGACGAATGTTTTTTAGATGTAACGCATAGTAAAATGTTTGGTTCGCCGTCAGAGATAGCGGACAAGATTCGTCGAGATGTGCGAGAAGAGATCGGCTTGACAGTATCTGTAGGGGTGAGTTTTTGCAAGGTATTTGCTAAGATTGGTAGTGATTTAAAGAAGCCTGATGCTACTACAATAATCACGCGTGAGAATTATAAAGATGTGGTGTGGCCACTTGCGATTGGCGATATGATAGGAGTGGGGCGACACACGCATGAAAAGATGCAGATGTGGGGAATAAAAACCATAGGGGACCTAGCAAATTTTCCGCGTGAACTAATTGCAAAAAAGTTGGGTAAAGTGGGACAAGATTTGTGGAATTATGCCAACGGAAATGATGATAGAGAAGTGGCGTTGTATTACCACAGAGAACGGCCAAAGAGCATTGGTAATAGTGCGACATTTTATCGTGATCTACAAACGAGAGATGAAGTGTTGATGGCACTTTCTGTACTTGCGGAGAGTGTGGTTTCTCGTATGATAAAACAAGATATCAAAGGCGCAAAAACAATACATTTGCTCGTAAAAAATAATGATCTTAGTTGTTTTGGTAAGCAGTGCGCATTGCCGTTTCCTTGTAGAGACTCAAAGATATTTGCTCACACAGCCTATAATATGTTTGTGAAATATTATGATTTTCGTGCAAATGTGCGACTACTTGGGATATCTGTGAGCGGATTTTGTGAAGGTGGTAATCAAATAAGTATGTTTGATTTGCCGGTAGACTCTAACATTGACGAGACACTAATTGCCATACGCGCAAAGTATGGATATGGTGCTATAGGACGTGCCAGTAGACTTATTGATAGCAGATTATCGGGCGTGATGGACAGGGCGGAAATATTTAAAGAGATAAAAGATTTTGATGAAAATATTGAAAATGTTGAGTGATTGTGCTATACTGCAGGCGAAAATGCGTATATGTCGATAAAATGTTGAAAAACATTTTGAAATGTGTGAAATTGCTGTTATACTATGGCTATGAAACAAAAAATATATGTAAGACCGCGTTTTCGCAAATTAGAGCCGTCAGAATATATGGATTTCTATAATTCATTGCGTGATGCTCGTAAGGTTAATAGGCACGGTTTGTTCGTTCTTTTGAGAGATCCAGAGGTGTACAAAGATGGCCAAAATTTTCTGCTTGGTCACGGCGTTGCAGGCTTCGCCATCAAAGAAGGCGAGATGATATCTGTACATAAAAACAATGTAAAAGCCGAGCAAAGTGGTGTCAGACACATATTGCCTAAAATGGTGCGATGTGCGTTCAAATATGGTGCATATAGAGGCGATTGTTACGGCGAATTCCTAGCCGATTATTACTCACAAAATGGTTTTGTGGCGGTGGCTTATGTTCCGTTTGATTACGTGCCAGACAACCCAGTGAATTGGGATTATAAGCAGTTTGGCAAGCCAAATGATTATGTAATGATGCGAGGCGTGAGAAATGTTGCGGAGTTAGATAGATTGTCTGCAAATGGTGGTATTACGACATTTGCCGAGATGCAACCATATATAAAGAGGTTTACTAATTATGAGGAAGCATTAGAGTATAGAGATAGACTCTATGAAGATACTAAGCGCTATGGTTATAAGTCTAGAATAGATATAATAAAGTCAAAAAAAGACTCAAAATAAGAGTTTTTTTATAAACAAAGGAGGGAAATATGGCTAAACAGAAGGGAACTGGTTTTTGGGCAGATTTCAAAAAATTTATTGCAAGGGGTAACATAATCGATTTGGCTGTCGGCGTTATTATCGGTGGTGCATTCAGTGCTATCGTAACCGCCTTGACTAACAAGGTTATTATGCCATTGATAAATTTACTTTTATCTGCCGGCGGAGAAAATGGTCTTGAGAAGGCATATACTTATCTAAAAGTTGTCTATGATGCTGATGGTGGCATTGACCTTACGAAGAGTATATACATTGATTGGGGTGCATTTATCACAGCAATCATTGATTTCTTCTTAATTGCGCTCGTATTGTTCTTAATTCTCAGGGCAGTAATGCGTGCTAATAGTGCATATATTGCTACACGCGCTGCTGCGACAAACAAGGATCTAAGGGCAGAGAAAAAGGCTGTACGTGAGCAAGCAAAGGCTGAGGGTAAGTCATTCAAGGTCGCTTGGAAGGAACACCAAGATAAGAAGGCTGAAGAGGCTGCCATAGCAAAAGCGGAAGAAGAAGCAAACAAGCCAATTATAGAGTCACAAGAAGATATCTTAAAAGATATTCGTGAACTCCTCAGAGCACAAAATGCTAAGAAATAGCGAAACAAATAAAGTCCACGCAATGTGGGCTTTTATTTTATTATATATAAATATAGTAGGAGTAAGAATGTCATTTAAATAAAGGGCATTTGTATAAAAACTGTGATTTTGTGCACAATATAGTAAGAGGTGTGTATGAAAAACGAAAAACAAATAATAGACTATATGAATGCAGTATTTCAGGGGGCAAGCACAGCTGCACAAAGTATTGCGGATATTTTGCCGAAAGTGACAGATAAGGAATTGAAGAAGGAACTAAAAAAGGAGCAGAAGGAGTATGAAGGAATCTTGGCAGAATGTCGAGACTTTGCTAAGCGCAACAATCTCGAAGTAAAAGATAATAACTTCTTCGAAAAGGCAAAACTATGGACCACTATAAAATTATCTACATTAACCAATAACGAAACGAGGCATATAGCGGAAATGATGCTAATTGGTACAAATATGGGATTAATAACTTGCTACAAAGATAAATATGACCATAGGGGAGTCAGTGAAGATTTAGATATAATTATAGAAAAACTAGAAAACCTAGAGGTGCAGAATTTTGATGCATTGAAGCCTTATCTCAATGTGGAT